>Ga0114922_10004891_pt1 | contig 12390 bp, 7 predicted proteins | sample AartaG_FD_100975 | JGI IMG/M metagenome (GOLD analysis project Ga0114922, IMG submission 100975) | Deep subsurface microbial communities from Aarhus Bay to uncover new lineages of life (NeLLi) - Aarhus_00045 metaG | ecosystem: Environmental > Aquatic > Marine > Oceanic > Sediment | place: Aarhus... | reverse complement strand
CGACTTTCCCCATAGCGAATATGCGGCTGCACACACGATCGCGCTGCCGGTCTATCCCGAACTGACCACTGAGATGCAGGATTACGTTATCGAGAATCTGGCCGCTTTCTATCGGCCATCAGCGGAATCCAGGTTGCTGCACGGATAGCTACGGGTCCATTTCGTACGCATCCTTCAATGCGTGCACTTCCTCCCACACCCGTCCGTACCGCTGCGCATCCACCGTCGGCTTTTCGATCATTTTCCTACAGAATTCCATCTGCTCCGATGTGCAGCTGGGTTTGCAGAGAAGCTGCACCGCGAACTTCGAGAAATCCCTGACCATGAAATCGAAAATCTGATCGATCAAGTCATCATCGATGTTGTAGATTCCCACGTTCTCGAGCACGAGTTGCCCGTAGACCACCAGTGTGAACAGTTCACCAATGGTCAACAGAAAATCAATGTCTTGACGCTGAGTCTCCGTAGGTGGCGCATTGACCAGCAACTCCCGAAACACGGCAATCTGTTTCTTTAACACGTTCACGTTGGGCAGGTCAAACCTGTTGTAGACAACGTTGTAATCATGGAACTGGATCTTCCCCAGGCCACGGGCCGGTCCTTGCGCAAACAGGAAGTCGTCGTTTGCCGCATGGCTTTGCCGACCAACCTCCTGATACTCTTTAGGATTGAAGAAGTAGTTGGCGACAAACTTGATGACGAGCGCGATGTTCACGTGCACCGTGCCCTCGAGCTTAGGCAGAGCGCGAATATCTCGAGCGGCCATCTCAAAGTATGTGTCTTTCTCAAACCCCTTCGCCGCAATGACGTCCCAGAGCAGATTGATGACTTCCTCGCCCTGCGTAGTCACCTTCATTTTCACCACGGGGTTGTAAAGCAGGTAGCGGCGATCTTCCGGCGACGCGGCCCGCATATAGTCCGCCGCCCGCAACGCAAACAACTTCATCGCTACCAACCGAGCGTACGCATCGGTAAGCATCTGCTTGACGTGTGGGAAGTCCGTCACATACATGCCGTAGAGACGCCGGTTCGCCGCGTGCCTGATCGCTTCATAGAAGGCATGCGTGCCGATCCCGATGGAGGCCCAGCCCAGATTGTATTTGCCGATGTTGACCGTATTGAGCGCGCAATCCCAAGCGTACTGCCCTTTGGAAAGGATGTCTCCTTCATTGACGGGATAGTCCGTAAGCGTGAATTGCGAGACGTAAGATTGGCTGTTGACCACATTCTTGACGCACTCATACTGGGGTTGCTGATAATTGGCGATGAAGAAAACGTAATCGGCGCTGTCAGCCATCTTGCCAAAGGTCGACACCATTTTCGCCTCGTTGCCGTTGCCGATGTAGTACTTCTCTCCATTGGCCAGGTACGTACCGTCGCCTTGCGGCGCAAGCGACGTCTCTGTCGAATAGACGTCAGCACCGTGTTCTCTTTCTGACAGGCCAAACGCGAAGATTTCCCCATCCCGCAAGTACTGGGCGGCTCGTCTCTTGATCTCGTCATTCTCAGACATCCAGATCGGGCCCAGCCCCAAGATGGAAACTTGCCACGTATACCAGTAGTGGAGACCATAGAACGCCAGGATCTCATTGTACTCACAGATCCGCCAGGTGTCCCAACGTGCCTCATCTTCACCATATTCCTGGGGCGTCAGCAACGTCGCAAAGACCCTCTCCTTTTTCTGAAACTCGAGGAAGTCTGCATACCAAGTGCGGTTACGGTCGTCCTCCTTGAGTTTGCTCTTGCCTTTCCCTTCGAAGAACTCAATAGTGCGCAGCATTATTTCACTCGAGTGCTCATCGGGATACACACGACTGTGCGCCTTCGGATTCAGCAAGACCATGATACTACCTCCAGTTCGTCCATGTCTTCCAGAACGTGCCGTCGAGCCAAATGGCGTCATGGAGCGCAACAACGATCAACAAAGCGAAGGGGAAAAACACAATCACTACCGGCTTGCCCTTGTCCGGCATGTCACGAGTGTTGACGTTTCGCTGCATAATACACGTTCTAAGAAGATGAACGCAAGCCTCCTTCTCTGGAATGACAGAATATGAGTTCTAGGCCTTCAGGTGTTGAGTTTCAGCACATTTGGGATAGATCGACTACTGGCAGGCGGTGAGGGTTGCCGAGAGCAGAGCATGCTCGTTGGACACGCGTGGGAACCTTGACGACAGCGGTCAGGTCAACACGCTCGACGTTCAGCTCGCCATGAAAGCCGCCTTGGGGATCGTGGACTAGATCGACAACACGAAGGTTCTAGCTTCACCAAGTGCGCATCATCGTGTGTGCCCAAAGCCTATCCGGATCCAGATAACAGTGAATGCACAACCCGCCGAAAACGCCTCGATTTCCGGACATTTTTGGCACCTACTATGCACTTACGAAACGGAAGGCCTTGTCTCAAAGAATCATAATATCTGATGCCACAGTCTGTTGTGAGGCTGGCGCAATACACAACAGCCGCACATACGGATTGTGTGTTCCTTGTCGCAGGTGCTAGGGGGAAGTGAAGGGGGTGCGGCTGGCGGTGTCAGTGGTGGCACCCTCCGAACATCTCCACAGAAACTCCAACATGATATGACACGCAATCGAACCTTTCCACCGATTGACACATCCTGCAATTCCGAAGTATGATACACCGCAGCGGGGTCCAACTCGCGCCAGGGCGTGCTTGAGGTGTGATACATGACGGTAAGACGTTTCTTGTTTAGCACAGTGATTGTCATCCTGTCGGCGGTACTCCGTTCAGCCGCTTCTGCGGAAGCCATTCTGGAAACGGATGACCTTCGGCTGGTCGTGGACACAAACGGGGCAATTAAGAGCCTTCTTGATCGAGGTCAGGGCATGGAGTACGCCGCTGGTGACCAGGAGTGCGCGCTCTTGCGTGTCCGTAGCGACGGGCGCTCTGAGATTCCCTCGGAGATGCTCTGGGACGCTCGCCAAGGCACGATGCGACTCATCTACGACGGTATTCGTGTGGAAGCGCTCGTAAAGGTAACGGCCAAGCCCACCCATGTAAGTCTGGAACTGGTGTCTATCGACCCACTGGAGAAGGTTGACGCGGTTCAATGGGGTCCCCTGCCAACCACCATCAGGAAAACGGTCGGCGAGATCGTCGGCGTTGTGCGAAATGAACAGTACGCCATCGGTCTCCAAGGGCTCAATGTGAAAACATTGGGAGGCGTTTTCCTTAATGAGGAGGGGCGAGATACCTCGCGAGGCCGGACCGCCAAGCCGACGGATTGGGGCAGCACGCTTCAGGCCTATTCATTGGATCGGTCTCGACCGCGAAAGGTCTCGGTGTGGGGCGGCCACTTCCCCAACATGCCGGTGCCGCCCATCGAAGGGGAAACGGTGCTGGGTTCAAAGATCGCCTTGTTTGGCTGTGCTGCGGACAGGGCGTTGAAACGGGTCGGGGAGATCGAGATTGCCGAAGGGTTGCCGCACCCTGAGTTCGACGGCGTGTGGGCGAAGCTGTCACCCGAATGCGGCCGTTCCTATATGATAGGGTCGTTTTCCGAGAAGTCCGTCGACAAGTGGCTTGACTACGTGAAGCGTGCAAACCTGGCGTGCCTGTATCACAGCGGCCCTTTCAAGAGCTGGGGACATTATGAGCTGAACCCGCGTCTGTTTCCCAACGGCGTTGACGGTATGAAGACGTGTGTGGAGAAGGCACGAAAACTGGGTATTCGCATTGGCGTCCACACGCTGACCAACTTCATCAACACCAACGATGCCTATGTGACCCCAGTACCCGACCCGCGTCTGGCAAAGACTGGCAGCAGCCGGCTAACGGCACCCATCAAAGACGACGACAGCGAAATCCCGGTGGCCTCGCCGGAGTATTTCGCCAACACGAAGGCGAACTGGTTGCGTACAATTGTGATCGGAGAGGAGTTGATCCGATACGGCGGGGTGTCGGAGCGAGAGCCGTGGCGACTTCTCGACTGCCAACGCGGCGCCTTCGGTACTCGCGCAGCGAAGCACGCGCAGGGCGATGAAGTGGCCAAGCTGATGGACCACCCCTACAAGGTGTTTCTCGCGGATTATGAACTACAGCAAGAGATCGCCGTGCGTTTGGCCGAGCTTTTCAACGCGACTGGGATCAGCCATCTGGATTTTGACGGTCACGAGGGATGCTGGGCAAGCGGCCAAGGCGATTTCGCGATCGGTATATTCGCCAAGGTGTTTTACGATCATCTGGATCGTCCTGCGTTCAACGGCTCGAGCATCTCCCAACCGTCTTTCTACTGGCATATCAACACCGCTGTAAATTGGGGCGAGCCGTGGGGTGCAGGATTTCGCGAGGGCATGCCGGATTACCGGTTCAATAACCAGGCGCTGCTGGAACGCAACTATATGCCCAACATGCTCGGGTGGTTTTCGATGCGTTCCGAGACCACCTTGGCCGACGTCGAATGGATGCTTGCACGGTGCGCGGGATACAACGCAGGCTTCGCGTTCGCCACCGACCTGAACGCGATCCGGAAAAACCCTCAGGCCGGCGCCATTCTGGACGCGATACGCGTCTGGGAAAAGGCGCGCTATTCCGGCGTATTTACGGACGAGCACCGAGAACGGTTAAAGGTTCCAAGCCGGGAGTATCACTTGGAATATGCGGGCGACAGCGAATGGCGCCTGTATCCATTCAACCGCTCCGAGCCGTTTGTGTACGAGGAGTATATCCGCCAGCCCGGCGAACCCACTCCGGCTGGATGGGAATATGTGAATCCCGACGAGAAACAGCCGCTTCAATTCTACCTTGAGGTAGAAGGTGAAGAGGGGTCCGTTCGAAACATCACCCTCGAGTTTGACAGCTATATACAAGTCGCCGTCCAGGCAGAGATCGAAGTTGGACAGAGGCTGGTGTGCGATGGTGCTCGAGCGGTGCGTGTCTATGGCGGCAAGGGGCTGCAACGGAAAACGGTAGACCTTGCCCGGGATCTACCGCACATCGCGCGCGGACCGCATCACGTCGAGCTATCCGCCGATTTCGTGGGCAACCCACCGCCCAAGCTTGTCTTACGCATCAAAACGCAAGGCAAACCCGAGACGCTTGCCGCCGCGAGATGACATACGATGCGCCTCGCAGTTGACCTGGGCGGCAAGCGTGTCCGGGAGCTTGCGGTTGATCTGCTCACATTTCTTATGCATCATTCGGAACGAAGCCGAATCTATACCGCAAATAGAGCCGGCCAGTGTGCCAGATGTTCCGAAGACCTACACGGACTACACTGCCGTAATAGAAAAGCGGCCCCATAACCACGGGCGGGCTGATACGGCAAAGAAGACATAACCGGACGGACGGAATACTCTCTCGCTGACTGTTGTCGAGAACGAGAACCACAGGAAAGCGTCGTCAGAAACGTTTGGTTCGGATGTGGCAATAGGGCTGTTTGCCGGTTTTCTGATAGTAATCCTGATGATAGTCCTCTGCGGGCCAGAAATGTTTCGCCTCGACAACCTGGGTAACCACGTTCAGCCCTTTCTCTCGCAACAGCCCTATGAGCTTCTGAGCGGTTCGGCGCTGTTCGTCGTTCAGGTAGAAGATTGCCGACCGGTATTGATCGCCGATGTCCGGCCCCTGCCGGTTCAGCTGTGTCGGGTCGTGTATCTCGAAGAAGAGACGCGCGAGGGTTTCGTATGAGACTTTCCTCGTGTCAAAGAGCACTTCCACCGCCTCGGCGTGGCCCGTACCCTTGGCGCATACTTCTTTGTAGGTTGGTTGCCTGGTCCTGCCGCCAGTATAGCCCGAACTGGTGGACAGCACACCGGGAACCTGCTTGAAGTGATGCTCAATACCCCAGAAGCATCCGCCAGCAAAAACGGCTCTTTGTATTGCCTGTCCCGGTATGAAGTCCAAGGAAAGCGAATTCACGCAATGGCGCGTGTTTTTCCGAGTGCAGGCTTCGCCGAAAAAGACGTGACCCAGGTGTCCGCCGCACGCCGCGCACAGGATCTCCGTGCGGCTGCCGTCGGCATCGAGTACCTGGCGCACGGCGCCCGCGATCACGTCGTCGAAACTCGGCCATCCGGTTCCCGACTTGAACTTGTCTTCGGAACGGAACAAGGGTGTACCGCATCGTTTGCAGGTGTACACCCCGGGTCCGTAATGGTTGTCGTACTCCCCGCTGAACGGGGCTTCGGTGCCCTTGTGAACGATGATCCGCGCCTCTTCCGGAGTTAGCGAATTGTACACCACGGCATTAGCCTCTCCAAGCGGGCGGCAACTCGTCAACGCCAATAGGAGCATGATTCTTGCCATCCTGAACATTGTCCAACACTCCGTTCATTCGCGCTTCAAGAAACAAACATCTTGTACAGGCCATGTTCGTTTCCACTCGCATTTGTCTAGCTCGTTTCCCGTCCTCTCGTTGCCAGGAGGACTACAATCTCTTGCTTCTATCTATTAGTCGTTGGCCCCGTCCGATCCTTACAGATGCGAGTTCTCTCTGTGGACCTTGATGAATGCCTTGATTCGTTGGCGCGATTCAAGAGAGAGTGTCAACTGCGCGACAGATGGCGGCATGATATCCTCGTCACCGAGACGACGCGCGATCAGTTTCTGGAGCGCCAGCTGTCTGCGGATCATCCTGCAAGCCCGGCAGATCAGCAAGTGAAAGCGTAGCTTCAGCCATTCCCCTCTCGACAGGTCATCATCGAGGTACTTTGAGAGCAGGACAGCTGCCTTCTTACAGGTAAACATCATCGCTCCTTGCCTTGCTCGCGCATAAACCAGTTCTGCTCGAGACATTCGCGCAATTTGAGTCGCGCCCGGTGCAACATCACCCAGTAATTGTTCGGAGTCAGAGCCAAAACCTTACAAATCTCGTCTCGGTTCCGGTCTTCCATCTCACGCATCACAAACACACGCGCTAATCGACTTGGCAGTCTCCCAATACACTCGTGAAGGCAGTCCCAGAACTCTGCCCGCTCCAGATCTGCGCGAGGATTGCCTCGCCACACCTGTGGCGGAGACTTGTGGTGGCCTAATCGGTCGAACAAGTTCTCAAGCGAGGTTTCCTGCGGTTCGTCCACACGCAAGGTGTCCTCACGGGCTCTCTGCCGCATGAGGTCAGCTATCTTACGCTTGAGGATGCCTGTGAGCCACGTACGAACAGAGGCATCTCCGCGGAACGAGTTTCTGTTCATCCATGCCCCTAGAAGTGCCTCCTGCACCGCATCCTCAGCACTCGACGGATCGCGCAAGCGGACCACGGCATACCGGTACAGATAGTCTCCATGCTCATCGACCCACTGCTCCGGGTCGAATTCTTCAGTATCAACCATCGTTTCAGTGATGCCTGTGCGTTCGTGAACGGAAACTACCTTCCCAGGGTTCTTGGACGAGGCCGAACAACCCCTTCAAAGCACCTGGCAAGACAAGGCGACGCAGACAGTCACACGTGCAAACGCTCAAGACGCCATCAAGTCTTGTGTTCCTAACCCTGCAGTTGATTCCTTTCTTCGAACAAGTTCTTCAACCCTGAATATCCTTCACGCTGCAATCATAGGCTTCCTTCTTTCACAGTATACACAGTCAGTGTCGTCGTTGACCAGCGCTTCACGACAGACAATCCGTATGTGCGCGTGTCGCACATTAAGACAGAGACGCAACCTACTGTTGAATCGCCGATTACAGATTGACCGCAACACAGCCACCATTTCGTAAGTGCATGGTAAGTGCCAAAATTAGGACGAAATCGGGGCGTCTTCAGCAGGTTATGCACTCGCAATGATCCGGGTTAGGATAGGCTTTGGGGACACACGATGGGGCGTTCCGGGTGACGTTGAAACCTTCACGTTGTCGCTCTAGATTCCGATCCCCTGCGGGGCGTTGATGACAAGTCGGATATTGAGAGCGTTCATTCAAGCGCGTTGATGGAACGATTGCAGCTATAGTACAATGAGGTCAGACCGCACAGCGCGTTGGGTTATCAGCTGCCTGCGCCCGAGGCCAAGGTACCCTGGCCTCCTGATGCGGGGAAGCACCCCATGACAACGGCGTTTGCTCTCACTTAGTTCCTGGTACCGTTAGCGGAGGCAGAGCATGAACACAAAACGAGGTGGCCAGACTTATGAGCGCGGGTAAACCGGTCACATTTGATGTAGACAAGTATTTGGCTGAACAAACGGCCGAGATTCTCGGACGCATCAGACAATTTGACGACAAACTCTACCTCGAGTTTGGCGGGAAGCTAATCTTCGATTACCACGCCTCCAGAGTGTTGCCCAATTTCGATCCCAACGTGAAGATGCGATTGCTCCAACAGCTTAAAGACAAAATGGACATCATCCTCTGCATATATGCCGGAGATATTGACCGCAAAAAGATTCGCGCCGATTTCGGTATCACCTACGACGTGGACGCACTCAAACTGATTGACGATCTACGCGACGAATGGGGCCTGCAAATCACGGCCGTTGTGATCACTCGATATGACGATCAGCCCTCGGCACAACTGTTCAAGAACAAGCTCGAACGGCGCGGCCTCAGGGTATATACCCATCGCGCCACCAAAGGTTACCCCACCAACGCGGATCTCATTGTCAGCAAGGAAGGATATGGGCGCAATACGTATATAGAAACAAGCCATCCGCTGGTGGTGGTCACCGGTCCTGGACCAGGCAGTGGTAAATTAGGGACCTGCCTTTCTCAACTATATCATGAGCATAAGCGAGGGGTCCAAGCCGGATATGCCAAGTTTGAGACATTCCCGATCTGGAACCTGCCACTAAAACATCCGGTCAACATGGCCTATGAAGCGGCCACGGCAGACCTCAAAGACCTCAATCTGATTGATCCATTCCATCTGGAAACCTATGGAACGACCGCGGTCAACTACAACCGCGATGTCGAGGCTTTCCCCCTCCTGAAACGGATTCTAGAGAGAATCTCTGGCACCGAATCCGTCTACCGCTCCCCAACTGAAATGGGTGTCAATCGGGTTGGCTTCGGTATCGTTGATGACGAAAGAGTGCGGGAGGCGGCCAAACAGGAAGTCATCCGTCGGCTGCTGCGTTACCGGTGCGAGCATATGATGGGTTTGGTGGATCAGGAAACGGTTGAACGAGTCGAGTTAATCATGAATGAACTCGGAGTACGCATTGAAGACCGGCGGGTAGTACATCCGGCCAGGGCGGCCGCCAAACAAGCGCAGCGTAATAAGAAAGGACATGAAGGCGCATATTGTGGCACGGCTATTGAACTTGAAGACGGAACAATAATAACGGGCAACAACTCACCCCTAATGCATGCCGCCACAAGCACGGTTCTGAATGCCATAAAGCACTTGGCCGAAATACCCGACAGGATTCACCTGATCGCACCCAGCGTAGTCGAAGCTATCGGTAACATGAAGAAAGACATGAAAGACGGCAAGAGCGTTAGTCTTGACCTTGAGGAAGCCCTGATCGCCGTGGGAGCCTCCGCACCGTTGAATAACGCGACCAAACTGGGTATCGAACAGCTGGTGAGACTTCGAGGCTGCGAAATGCACAGTACACACATCCCTACTCCCGGTGACGAAGCGGGATTGAGAACCTTGGGTGTCAACCTGACCAGCGACCCGCTTTTCTCAAGCGACAGCCTTTACGTCGTGTGATCTTATTGGTGACACGCTAGGGGTGGTTTACTTTTTCGCTTCCGCAGGAGTCGGACCGAAACTGGCAAGGCAATTTCCGCTCTATCTTGAACGCGGGTTGTTATGGTCGAACGTCTGCCCGTATGTGGCACTGTTGCCCATTACAGCTGACGTGCAACATCTTGTTGTATAGGCGATTACGACATTCTAGCAAGACAGCAGCCATTTCGTAAGTGCACACTAAGTGCCGACAGTATCGGGAAATCGGGGCATTTCTGGCCGGTTATCGGGTTAGACCTGGGGGAGTTGTTGCCGCTTATCGCAACACGGATACGGTGATGCGTATTGAACGAGACACAGGCTTCCCAGAGGTCGATATAGAACTCGCAGATCTCTCTCTTGGCGTCGTGAATTCGTGTTCTGGCATGGTGTGTTGCGATGGTGCGCCCGGATGATCCCGTCACCGGCAACCATCGATCTCGTTTGGCTGACAGTGAATGAATACGGTCAAGTGTTCGCCTGCTACGAGTATCGCCCGTACTCGCGCCCGGCTTCCACCATCGCCAGGTAGTTCTCGGGTTTGCACCCCGGATGGATGGAGTTGGAGGAGGACATGATGTAGCCGCCTCCGGGCGCGGCTTTGGCTATGGTATCTTTGACGCTCTTGCGCACATCGTCGGGACTCCCGAAGACCAGGAGAAAGCTACAGTCGATGTTGCCCAGCAGGCAGGTTTTCGCCCCGAAATCCCGCTTTGTCTCCCCTATATCCATGCACTGGGGCTGGATGGGATGGATGCCGTCAAATCCTGCCTCGAGCAACGCCGGGATGAGAGGCGTGAGGTTGCCGTCAGAGTGCTTGATGATCTTGCCACCGTTGTTGTGCACGCGGTCGCAGAGTTCCTTGTGGTACGGTCCGATGAATTCGTCGTAGTGCTCGGGGCGCATGAGCGGTCCAGGGTTATGGGCAAGGTCCCCTTCACACGCAACGAAATCGGCGCCTTTCTCCAATGCGATGTCGACTATCTCGAGACTGTAGTCCGTGACGAGCCGCGCCAAGTCGTGGGCCATGTCCGTGTCCAGCATATAGTCCATCAGAAGATGCTCCATCGCACCGCGAAGTGTCCAGGATAGTTTGAATGTGGCCGGCATGTGGAAGGCGGCGGCCTTGAAAAGACCCTGAGAATTGGCTCCTCCCGGCTGCTCTTCGACAACGCTTCGGGTCTGGTAGAGAAAGGATTCCAGGGCTACGTGGAGACGGTGAGGCGCATTCATATCCTTGCCAGTCCCCATCACTCTCAGACCAACGGCAAGATCGAACGATATCACCGGTCCCGAAAGGAGTGGCTTTTGCTCGTGGTGCACACCACTCCGTAGGAGTTGGCTGAGGAGACCCGTCTACAATAGCCACCGGTACCGCGAAGCGCTGGGAAACGTCACGCCCGATGATGTATACTTTGGAGGAAGGGTGGCGATACTCAAAGCACGAAGGAAACTTAAGTCTGAGACACTAGCACGACGCAAAGCTTTCAATCCGGGCGGTTGCAAGAGGGCAAATACAGACCTTAGTACCGGCTTCAATCTGTCTCAGATGTTCTGAAGACCTGCACGACTGTGAGGACTGGGTCGGCAGGGAATGATGGAACAAACGGGTGAAGATGCCTGAGACTGCGGGATGACGGCAGCAGGAGGATGACAGCTATGATGACTTCGCGAGAACGGGTGCATGCAGCACTTAACCATCAGGAACCCGATCTCGTTCCGCTCGATCTGGGCGCCACCATGTGTTCGGGAATGCACGCGAGTTCCGTCTACAAGCTCCGCCAGGCTCTGGGGCTTGACCCCGCAGGTACCCCTGTGAAAGTCGTGGAGCCATATCAGATGCTGGGCGAGATCGCTCCCGACCTCATGGACGCGCTCGGCGTGGACGTGGCGAACCTGGCGGGGAGGGGCACGCTTTTCGGCTTCCGCAACGAGGGATGGAAACCATGGACCCTGTTCGACGGGACGCCGGTGCTGGTTCCTGAGAAGTTCAACACCGACCCCGAACCGAATGGCGATATACTCTTGTATCCCGAAGGCGACACGTCCGCGCCGCCCAGCGGTCACATGCCGAAGGACGGCTGGTATTTCGATGCCATCGTGCGCCAACCGCCTATCGACGACGACAAGCTGCACGTCGAAGACAACCTCGAGGAATTCAGCCCGATTTCCGACGAAGAGCTGCAACATCTCAAATCCGAGACCGACAGGTTGTACGCGACCGGCAAAGCCGTCATGGGGAACCTCGGCGGCACGAGTTTCGGCGACATCGCGCTCGTGCCGGCACCCCAGCTCAAGCATCCAAAGGGCATCCGCGATGTTGCCGAGTGGTACACGAGCGTGTTGACCCGGCGCGACTACGTCTCTGCCGTCTTTGAAGGCCAGTGCGAGGTGGGTCTTGCGAACCTCGAGAAGATCCATCAGGCGGTCGGCGATCGCGTGGCGGCGGTCTTCGTGAGCGGCACGGATTTCGGCATGCAGCAGGGCCCCTTCATCAACCCGAAGACGTACCGGGAAGTGTTCATGCCGGTACACAAACGGGTCAACGACTGGATTCACGAGCACACTGCGTGGAAGACCTTCATCCACACGTGCGGGTCAATAGTGCCGTTCCTGGACGATTTCATCGATGCCGGGTTTGACATCCTCAACCCGGTGCAGTGTTCTGCGGCCAACATGGACCCGCGCATGCTCAAAGAACGGTTCGGGGACCGTGTCACGTTCTGGGGCGGGGGTGTCGACACCCAGAAAACCCTGCCATTCG
>Ga0114922_10004890_pt1 | contig 12390 bp, 19 predicted proteins | sample AartaG_FD_100975 | JGI IMG/M metagenome (GOLD analysis project Ga0114922, IMG submission 100975) | Deep subsurface microbial communities from Aarhus Bay to uncover new lineages of life (NeLLi) - Aarhus_00045 metaG | ecosystem: Environmental > Aquatic > Marine > Oceanic > Sediment | place... | reverse complement strand
TGTTAATTCTTATATTTCTGATAATAGAAAATATAGAATATAGTATAGAAGTATTCTTTTATTCTGTTAATTTTATACAAAATCCAAAACAGAAAGATTTATATATAAGTGTTTCTTATATATAATTGTACAATAAAAAATTAAAAAATAAAACAGAGAAAATAAAATGACAGTATATCAAAGTATACATAGGTTAGAGAAAATTCAGTTTTTTAAAGTGGAAGAAAGTAATATGCAAACAGGGAGAAAATCATATTCTACACATATAAGATTTTTTTGTAAAAAGAATTATAGTGAAAGAAGTGAAGTAGAAAAAGTTTTAGAACTTACTGTATTTTCAGAGAATCAAGAATCTTTTGAAATAGAATTTATGGATGAACCAAGATAAATTTTAAATTTTAAATTTTTTATTTTTTATTTTTATTTTAAAAATATGGAGTTGATAAAAAAATGGAAAGAAATGAATTTGATAGAAAAATAGTAAGAGTAACAGTTAGAGAAAAATTAGATATGTTAAAAAGATGTTCTTATTGTAAATATAATAGTGTTTGTTGGTTTATACCTGAAAGTCAGAATTGTAAAGATTTACTGGATATTGATAGTAAAATTTGTGAATCTTGTGGATGGAGAAAAGCAGACCCTGACCCTTGTGAAACTTGTGAAGATGGAGAATTTTATACTACAGTAAATCATCAGTATGATAATGAAATTTAATTTTTTATTTTTTTATTTTATTAAAAATTGGAGATAATAAAAAAATGGAATTTAAAAGAGTTTATTTGGCAGATGATTTGGAATTATTTATAGTAGAATTTAAAAAACATATTCATATTCTTGTTTTTAGTCATTGGGATTGGAGTATTAAAAATTATCAAATATTAAAAAAAGAATTTGTGTATGTTCCAAGATGGTCTAATAAAAATTTATTTTAAAAATTTAAATTTTTTCTTTTTTATAGTAATAGAATTATTTTCAAACGAATAGATTTAAATATTAACGTATCTTATTATTAATTAATAAAATTAATTTTATTAAAAGGTAAATAATATGACAAGAAAAAGAGGTCCAAAAGGACAGTTTGTTAAAAAATCAAAATCTCCCAAAGCAGATATTATGGCAAAAGCAAGAAGTATGAAAAAACCTTCAATGTCTGAATTACAAAAAGAACATCTTGCTTCTAAAAAAATGAGAGATAAACCTCCTACAAGTTCTATAATGATGCATGGGAGTAAATATACTCTTTACGATGTAAAACCTAGAACTAAAGAATTAGCTCAAAAAATTCGTCAGAAATTGAAAACAGAAGGAATGGCTGCTTTTATAAATCCACGAAAGCGTAAATCAGGAACTCAATGGTTTATATATCAAAAACCAAGTGAACATGCTAAAGCAAGAGCAAGAAAACCTACTCAACAAAGAGTATCTAAAAGAACAGGTATTCCTACAAGTTCTATTATGATGCATGGTAAAAAATATAATTTATATGATGATAAACCAAGAAATAAATCAGAAGCACAAGTTATTCGAACTAAATTAGTAAATCAAGGTAAAAGTGCTTTTTTAAATCCAAGAAGAAGAAAATCTGGAACAGAATATTTTGTTTACGAAAAATTAGCAGAACGAAGAAGAGTTAAAGCTGGTTCTTCTAGAAAAATAACTCCAAGACAACAAACTACTAAAAGTCAAACTATTAAAAATTTAGAAGCAGAATTACGTAGATTAAAAGCTTTAAAATAATTTTTATTTTTTATTTTGTTAGAAATTAGTTCCATAACTATGTTAATAATAACATTTATATATTAGTTTTCATTATTAATATTATGTTAATTTTAGATATGTTATCTCAAATAGTCCAAAAACAAATAGATTTTCAAATGTTTCTTGGAGTTCAGATTCCTAATTCTAATAGAGATATTTTTTGTAAAGAAAATATAAATTCTTTAACTTTTCAAATATTAGCTTTATTTGACGAAGTTTCAGAAGCTTTACATTGTTTACCTTGGAAACCATGGAAAAAAATGCAAGATTTTAATTTGGAACATTTTCGTACTGAATTAATAGACGTATTACATTTTTTAATAAATTGTTGTATTTTATCAGGTATGTCAGCAGAAATGATTTTTAATAAATTTATAGATAAAAATTTAATTAATATAAAGAGACAAAAAGATGGGTATTAAAATAATAACTTTATGTGGTAGTTCAAAATTTAAAAAACAATTTTATTCTGTTGCACAAGAGTTAACATTAAAAGGTAATATAATATTAATGCCTCATATTTTTGAGCATGCTGATAGTTTATTTTTAACAAATGAAATAAAACAGAATTTGGATAAATTACATAAATTGAAAATATTAATTTCTCATGAAATTTTTGTTATTAATATTAATGGATATATTGGTAAATCAACTAAATTAGAAATAGAATATGCTAATTTTTTAAATAAAAGAATAAAATATTGGAAGTGAAAAAGATGGATATTAAAATAATACAATATACTGAACAATATTGGAATGTTTTATATTTAGCTGGAAGAGGTTGTTATGGATTAGAAAAATTAACTTTTGATAGTATTAATGAAACTTATATTAAAAAAATAGATTTTATTAAAAAACTTGTTGCTAATGGTCATGAATCTGTATTAGAACATGGAATTATATCAATTCAAATTATTGGTTGTTCAAGGAGTTTTATGTCTCAAATTACAAGACATAGATTATGTAGTTTTTCTATTAAATCTCAACATTACGTAAATCATAGAGATTTTAAAGTAAAAGAATTAGAAAGTAGTATTGAAGAAGTACAAATAATTTATAAAAATTTAGTTCAAACTATTAGAAATAAATATAATCAATTAGTAAATGAATATGTAGTTCCTATTCACATAGCAAGAGAGATATTACCTAATTCTTGTTTAACTAATATTTTTATGACAACTAATTTTAGAGAATGGAGACATATTATTAGTTTAAGACAAACTGAAAATAATACTTATGAAATGATGAATTTTGCTCAAAAAATAAAAATAATATTTAGAGAATTAATTCCAGGAATTTTTGATGATTTATGAAAGTAAAAGATGTTATTAAGTTAGCGTTGGGAATTTTAGTAATTGGTATGATGCTTCCTTGTACTGAAATTGATAAGTTAATTTTTAAAGGTGGAGAGTTAGTTAAAGTTATATGGCTTGATGGAAGTGTTTCAAAACTTAAAGGGAGAGAGTGGATTTATAATAAAAAAGAATGAAGATTATTATCAGGATAAGTTAAAATTAAAAGATATGGAACATATAAATTATAAAGATTTATTACCATATGTTAAAATTAAAAGAAAAGAATTAAAAAGGAAAATTAAAATGGTAAATGATATAATGGATATATATAATGAGAAAAATAATAAATTACGTTGGGATTTAGTTCCTTGGAATACTATTAAAGAAGTAGTTAAAGTTATAACTAAAGGTGCTGATAAATATGGTATTGATAATTGGAAAACTGTTCCAAGTAATATATTTGAAGCTGCTATGATGAGACATTTTATTTCTTATAAAGAAGGTAAGCATATTGATTTAGAATGGAATTTACCTCACTTAGCTCATCTTGCTTGTAATGCTATATTTTTATTATGGAAAGAACTTTTAGTATTAAATATAGAAGAAGAAAAGGGAGAATTAAAAAGCACTGAAGCCCTTAAAAATTTAAAGGATGGTGTTGTAAAATAATGCCTGAAGAAAAAACAGTTAAAGAAACATTGGATGATTTTTTAGACGATATTGACGAAAAGGATTTAGAACTTTCTGCTAATTTAGATATATCGCCTAAATTATATATTGAAGATGTTGGAGTTGAAAATGCTAAACAAGTTAAAATTTTATCTGGAGCTTATACAATTGAAATACCTAAAGAAAAATCTATGTCAGATGATAATCATTTGAAAGTTATTGATATGGAGTTTGAGAATATTAAACATCAGTTTATAGCTCAAGCAAAAAGTTTTAGATATCAATATGGAGTAATTATGACACAATTAGGTTTTAAGAAGACTGAGACAATAAGAATGATTGGAGCAATTTTGAAAATTTGGTTGGAATGGGTTGAACTTGAGAAATGGGGAAAACAAAAACTTTATAAAATATCTTTAATTGCTAAACCTCCTAAATAAGGTGAGAGTTTTGAAATTTGGTAGATTTCTTAATAAAGTTCAAAAAACTATTCAGTATGACGTAGATATTGATTTAAAAACAGTGAGACGAATTATTGGTATTTTTGAAGATTGTTTATCTATGAAACAATTAGTACGTTGGAGCACTGAATTAGATATGATAAAATCTTATAAGTCAACTCAAACAAATCTATTAAAAAAATATTAAATCTATAATTTTTTTCTTTTTTGAATGTATTTATATTATCGTTTAACATATTATTATATATAACGTTTATTTTATTAGATTATGTCTAAAAATCGAACAGAACGAATAATTCAATATATTCGTTCTCATCCGGAATTATCAGGTAATCAAATTTATATTTATGCTAAAGTTCATGGATTTGGTATAAAAAAACAGACTTTTTATCAGATTTATAGACAAGAAAAAATTCAACCTAAAATTAAACCTGAAGTTAAACCAAAAGTTATTCCTGAAAAAATAGTTATTAAAAAGAAAGTAATTAAAAAAACTATTCAGAAAAAAATTATTCCTGAATTAGTTCAAAAAGATAAACTTTTATCTAAAAAATTAACAGACCTTATAGAATATCCTGAAGACCCTAATGTGGAATATGGTCTTATAGAAGTTTATGATAAAAAGCAAAAAGAATCTTATTGGATTAAATATAAAGATAAAGCTCATTTAGATTGGCAAATTGATAGATTAGAAGCTTCTGATAAAAGAAAAGGTTTTAGTTCTGATTATGATTTTATTTATCATGGAATGAAAACGTATACTCCTTTTGTAAGTCCTGAATTTAAAGAAATGATGGATATATTAGATGGTAGTGGAAGTTAAATGGAAAATTTAAATAAAAATATGGAAAGAATTTATAATTTTATTGAAAGAAAATATAAAATAAGATTTTTTGATTATATGAAAGAAGTTTTTGAAAATAAATTAGTAATTCCTTTTGAAGAATGGAGATATTTGAAATTACAGAAAATGGGTTTTTTTAAAATTGAAAAATAATTTTCATGTATTAAGACAGAATACTAAATTAAATGTACAAGATAATTTTGTTTTTGTAGATGTAGAATCTAATATTAATCAAGTAGAAGAAGATAAGCAAATATTAACTTTTAAAATGTGTTGTGCTATTTTTTGGAAAAAATCTTTAGATTTAGTTATTAAAGAAGCTTATTATATAAAAGAAAATTTTTGGGATGATTTAGAATATTTTTTTCAAAAAATAAAATTAAAAGATAATAGTCCTCATTTAATAATGTTAGCTCATAATATGGAATTTGATTTTAGACAATTAGATGGTTATAGAGAATTATTTACAAGAGGTTGGAAATTAACTGGACATTATATAAAACAAGGAGTATTTATTTTTAATTTTGAGAAAGATAAATTTCATTTGCATATATGGAGTACTACTAATTATGTAAAAAAACCTTTATCAGCAATTGGTAAAACTTTAAATTTACCTAAATTAGAAATTGATTTTAAAAAAGATTCTGATGAATATTTAGAAGTTTATTGTATGAGAGATACAGAAATTATTTACGTATTTATTAGAGAAATGATTGAATTTTTAGAAAAAGAAGATTTATCAAAATTAAAAGCTACTGCAGGTTCTTTATCTCTTAATATTTTTAGACATAAATTTTATAATTCTGAAAAAAGACCAATTTTTATTCACGATTGGAAAAAAGCTATTTTACTTGAAAGAAATAGTTATAGAGGTGGAATTACAGATTGTTTTCAATTAGGAGAAAAATTAAATACTTATAAATTAGATATTAATTCTATGTATCCAAAAACTATGGAAGATTCATTTTTACCTTATAAACTTGATTGTTGGTTAACACACAAACATAAAAATCAAGAACAATTATTTTCTTATTATAATAAATATAAAAGAACTCATGGTATTATAGCAAAAGTATTAATTAATATTCCTGAAGAATATGCTTATATTATTTCAGATTTTGGTCTTGGTAAAAGTTCGTTTTGTTATGGAGATAATTTAGAAATTACTTTATGTTCTCCAGAATTAAATTTTATAGAAAAATATGGAAAAATTGTTAAAATATTAGAAATTGCTATATATCAAACAAGAAGAATTTTTAGACAATTTGTTAAGTATTTTTATAAATTAAGAATGGAGTATAAAAAGATTGGAAATAGTATTTATGTGGAATTTTGTAAATTAATTCTTAATACTTTATATGGAAAATTTGGTCAAAAAGAAACTATTTCTAAAATGTTGGATAAAACAGATACTGAAATTATTATACATTCAGATATAATAATGTTAATGATTGAAAAGAAGAAAGAAGTTTTAGGTTTAACAAGTAAAGATTTTGAAAATAATGTAATTTATTTAGGAACTATTATAGATTTATGTGAAATATATTTGATTAATAAAAAATTATATATAATACAACAAACTTCTAATAATTCTGAAAATAGTTTTGTAGCTATTTCTTCTTTTATAACTTCTTATTCAAGAATGATGTTAATAGATTATATATTAAAAGCAAAAAGGGAAAATGTATATTATTCAGATACAGATTCTTTGTTTGTAAATAAAATTGGATATAAGAATTTATTATCAGATATTAATGAATTTAAATTAGGGAAATTAAAAGTAGAAGAAGAAGGTTCTTGTGAAATTTATGCTCCTAAATTTTATGATTTTAATGGTAATAGAAAAGTTAAAGGTATTAAACAAAAGAATTCTATTTTATTAGAAGAAACTGATAAAAGAGTATTATATCAAGTTGAACAATGGCAAAGAGCTAAATCAGCACTTAAAGAAAATAATTATCAAGAACAAATTATTGCTAAAGTAAAAAAACAAGCAAGAAAATATTATGATAAAGGAAATATTGATAAATATGGAATTATATCTCCTTTTTCTATTGAACAAATTAAAAGTATTACTTAATAAATATATTAGAAAAAGATAATTTTTAATAAAAATAGATAAGTTTAAATATGTATGTTTCTTATTATATTATAGATACATTTAAATTAGGTTTAATTAAAAAAATGGCATTAGAAACTAAGGATATTGTTTCGTTAGTTGTAGCAGCTCTTTTAATAGGAATTTTATTACCTATTGGATTAACTGCTTTAATAACTAGTGGTAGTACTGATATTATTTATCCTTTTAATCATACAGGAAATAATGAATCTGCTGTTTATTTTTCAAATTTAGCTCCAGTTTCAATTATGACTTTAATTACAATTGTTATTCCTATAGTAGTTGTTATAGTAATAATGATGAGATTTCTAAAAAGATAAATAATTTTTTTCTTTTTTTAAAATAGATAAGTTTAAATATACGTATTTCTTATTATATTATAGATACATTTAATATAAATTTAAATTTTTATAAGGTTTAATTAAAAAATGGCGTTAGAAACTAAGGATATTGTTTCATTGGTTGTAGCAGCTCTTTTAGCAGGTATTTTATTACCAATTGGATTAACAGATTTGGTAAATATATCAAATGCTACTGTTAATTTAAATGCTACCACAACTACAACTTTTGGAGCTATTGCACCAGCATCTATTATAACGTTATTAGGAGTGGTTGTTCCTATAGTAATTGTTATATCTGTAATGCTTGGTTTTTTAAAGAGTAAATAATTTTATTTTTACTTTTTATTTTTTCCTTTTTTATTTTTAGAGGTTTTAAAATGTATAATAAGAAAAAAGAATTAGAAGCAGAACTTCAAAAATATAATTTGGATATTAATGTTTTTTTATTTAGTCTTAGATTAATATTATTTATTAGTATTATAATTTTATCTTTTTGTATTGTATCTTCTTTATTTGTATTTGGTAATAATATTAATTTAAGTTCTACAGAAGATTTATATTATAATTATGAACAACAGGAATTTTTTAATTCTAGTTATGAGAATACTCCTATAAATCCTGAGTCTCCTTTTAATTATTTGAATATGAGAAATAAAACTCAAGAGACAGAACATTATAATGCTACTTATAGTTTTGAAAATGATACTGATGATACTTTTCCAAATAGTTTTAATGATAATGATGGTGCTAGTTGTAATACTTTAGTAAAGTCTTCTTTTGATAATCATTCTAAAATTTTAGAACAATATGATGGTGGTGGTACTAGTTTTTGTAGTGCAACGGTAAATATAATTCAAGGATTAGATACAGTAATAGAATTTTGGGCTACTAAAAGTTCAATAGCTTCTAGTACAGATTTAAGTATTACATTTTGGGAAGGAGTTTCTGGTATTATTACTTTTGATTTTAAGGATAATGATTTAATATATTTAAATTCAACTCCAGCTTATCATACTATAAAAGAAGATTTTTTAATAGCTAATAGTTTTAGTCATTTTAGTATAATTTTAAATGATACATATAATACTTTTGATTGTTATATTAATAATATATTGGAAGGAAATGATTTAGATTATAGATATAGTACCACTTCAGGTATAGATAGTGTCCGATTATCTACAGATTTTGGTGATTCAGGGTATTATGGATATTGGGATGCTATTGGTATTTCTTCTGATATTAATTATAATATTGGAGATAATTATTATCCTTATTTATTAAATTTAGAAGTTTATGAAGTTGATACTTGGGATTTTTGGTATGAAGGTATTGGAGATGAATTAGATAATGGAGATGATAATCCTAACGATTGGCTTGATATTGAAGATGGTGGAGATGATGTAAATTATTTAGCTGATTCTGTAATTCAAATTGTAAATGGTGGGGGTGGTACTACTGGTTTACAAAAAACAAATTTTGCTAAAAAATGGGTTAATAAATTACAAATATCTTTTGGATTGTGTATTCATGATATTTCTCCTACATTAAGTAATCAGATTAAAATATTTATTTATTCTTACGATTTAACAGAAATTATTAGATTATATATAGATGAAGATGGTAATTTAGGTTATTATGATGGAAGTGAACATATATTAGATAATGGATTAATTGAAAATGTTTGGTATTATTTTAAAATGGATATAAATTATGATACTGATATATGTGATTTAGAATATGGTGATTATGATTATTTGGGAATAAAACAGAATAATACTTTTGGAAGGTTTCAATTTAGTTTAAATTCAGTAGATAAAGATGGATTAAGTAAAATACAAACAGTTTCTGTTGCTGATTCTTCTGGTAATGAATTATGGTTAGATTATATTGGTGTTTATATAAATCAAACATCTATAAGTTCTGAATTTGGACAATTTGGTTTGGATATTATAACAGATGGATATTATTATTATAATGGATATTATTATGATAATTGGAATTTTATTGAATATAATATGATACAATATAATATAGCAGGAGAACAAATTGGTGTATATATGGAAGTTGCAGATTATATTTCACATGGAGCTCCTGAATATGAATTTGACCAAGTAGTTGGAACAAAAGATTATAATGGAAATATTCAATATGCTAATGTTGGAGATTTTATATATGATAATTATTATCAACAAAGGTATATAATTGGTGGAGTTATATGGTTTCCATTTTATAAAAATTTTACTTTTGATTATTTAAATATATATGGGATAAGATTAATAGATAATAATACTAAATGGACTTTAGATTTTAATTCTGAAAATCTTGATACAGATGATAGTAGATTTTATGTATCTAATAATAAATTTTATTATAGTATGACTACTGATGATGATGATTTAGAATATATTGAAATTACTTTTAAATTATATGATGATTATTGGCAAAATGGAAATTCTCAACAGACTATGAATCGTTCTATACGTTGGGGTGGTGTAAAATATACTCCTTATTTATATGCTAATTTTAAAGTAAATTATGCTTATTCAGATTTTAATATGTACGAAATTAAAACTAATACTATATATACTAATTACTTAATTCCACAAGATAAAATTATAATAAGTTTTGGATTACTTATTTCTGATAATAATAATAATATTAATACTACAATTACTGGTTATTTATATAGTTTAATATTATACTATAATCCAGGAGCTTCTATGGATATTCTTATTAGTAATTATATTAATATAATTCCTGCTGTTATGATTATAAGTACAATTAGTATTACTATATGGAGTTTAACTAAGAAAAAAGTTGGTAATATGTTAGTTGCTCCTTCTATAGCTTTAACAGCTTATTTAAGTTATATTTCAGGTTTTATGCCATTATGGTTATTATTTGTGGTATTGGTATCAGCGGGTACATTAATTGCTTCTAAATGGAAAGATTTATTTATGATATTTACAAGTTTTATGACAATGATTTTAGGATTTCTTTCTTATGCTGGTGTTATTGATTTATGGACATTTTATGGTTCTTTTTTAATAATGATTGGATATTTAGTATTTACAGGAATAGGTGAAGTAAAAGGGGTTAGAGAATGACAGGTAATTATAAATGGTTAATGAGTATGATATTATTAATGTTAATATTAACAACTTTATCTATAGTTTCTGGTAATTCGTTTTCAAGTGCAAGTATTACGGAAACATATTCAGCTGTTATAAATGGAACTACACAAGAATATTATGTTGAAGCTGAAGGATTTTCTATTGATGCTTATACAGGAGCTATTGTATGGTTAGTTGTAATAACAGCTATTGGGGTTGGTGCTGGAATAGCAGTATTAGGTTCAGGTTTATCTGATGTTAGTGTTAATTTATTATATAAAGCAATTTTTTATGGAGTAGTTTGGGGAATTTTAAGTATATTTCCAGCTCCTTTAATTTTTTCAATTGATTTGTTTGGTGGATTAATTTATGTTAGTTTAACAATAATATACGTAATTGCTGTTATAATGGTGATTTAAAATTTTTTTCCAATTTACTTTTGATATAGGTAATATATTAACACCTATAATTTCTATGATTGTTTTAATAATACTTATGTTTCTTATGGTATATTTATATAGTAAACATAGAATTTTTTTACCTATATTAATAGTATTTTTATTTTCTATGATTATGGGAAATATGTCTTTAGAAATTGTTAATTTTCCATTTACACCTTATTTTCAAACGTTCTTTATAATATTTCAGACGATTTTTCTATTAATTACTTCTATTGAGGTGTTTAAAAGTTCGAACTAAGAAAATTAAAGCACTTTTATTTATTATACTAATATTTTCTGGTTTAATTTCTTCTTTAAGTATAAATCAGAATTTAAATAATAATTTTATAAATTTAAAAATTTCTGCTGATACTGGTGTTAATAGTCCAGCAACTTCTATAAATATAGATAGAGATGGAAAACAAGCTTGGTCTGGAAATGATGAGGCAGAATCTTCCAATAATGCTTACGAAACTGTAGATATTACAGACAAAGAATATACAGATTGGTTAAGATTAACAGATTTTACTTTAGGTATTCCTGTTGGAGCTACTATTGATGGAATAATAGTTGAAATAGAACATTATGGTGAAGGTGTAGTTGCTAATATTGAAGAACATTCATGTAGATTGGTATTAGATGGAGTTGTAAAGGGAGATGAGAAAATGACTCTTAATAATAAGATTCCAACAAATAATGACCCAAACACTTATGAAACTTATGGTGCTATTGATGATGATTGGAATGGAGCTCTTACTGTAAGTAATTTAAATAATGCTCTTTTTGGAGTTCAAATATCTTATTATAACGACCATAACACTCAAAATAGATATGTAAGAGTAGACCATGTCAGAATGACTGTTTATTATACAGAAACAGGTGGAGACGAAGACCCTCCAACTTGGGATACTTTAACAGAATCTGCAGACCCTTTGGAACTTGGAGCAACTGAAATTATTAACGTTAACGTTTATGACGAATCTACTATTTCTTATGTTTATCTTGAACATAATGGAATTAATACTACTATGACTTATATATCAGGAGATAATTGGAGAAACTCTACATGGACTCCTACGTCAGTCGGAGAAAAAACTTATCAAATTCATATGATTGATGAATTTGGAAATACTAATCAAACTGACGATTTAACGATTATTGTTGTAGATACTACTGCTCCAACTATTTCTAACATAGTTGAAAGTGCTGACCCTTTAGAATTAGGAAATACAGAAACAATTGAAGTCGATATTACAGACGAATCGACTATAGAATGGGTATATTTAGAATTTGAAGGTTCTAATCATTCTATGTCTTTTGTTTCTGGAATTACTTGGGAATATACTTCTT
>Ga0114922_10004888_pt1 | contig 12395 bp, 6 predicted proteins | sample AartaG_FD_100975 | JGI IMG/M metagenome (GOLD analysis project Ga0114922, IMG submission 100975) | Deep subsurface microbial communities from Aarhus Bay to uncover new lineages of life (NeLLi) - Aarhus_00045 metaG | ecosystem: Environmental > Aquatic > Marine > Oceanic > Sediment | place: Aarhus... | reverse complement strand
GGTGGCGGGAGGGTCGCCGTCACTCGTGGCGGCGACGGTCAAGGCCACTGTCTTCGTCTCTGTGGTGGAGTTCTCCGGCGCGGTGTAGGTCGGATTCTGTACGCTCGCTGAAGGGGAGAACGATCCCCCCGCCCCGCCGTCATCCCAGGACCAGGTGACGGAATGGCCTAGGCTGTCCGTGGCACTGGCGCTGAGGAGGCTGCTGCCCCCGGAGGCGACGGTGGCGGGATTGGCGCTGGCGGACAGTTGCAGGGCATCTTGCGTCTGCGGCTGCACTGTCAGGGTCAGTGAGTCGCTCTGGCTGAGGCCTCCGCTGCAGGTGGCGGTGACAGTGAGAGGAACCTGGCGGTCGGCGGAGGCTGTCGGGTACCAGTAAGTTGGATTCTGCACGTTGGGCGAGGGAGAGAAGCTTCCGCCCCAGGCATTGTCCGTCCAGACATAGCTGATCGCGTGTCCCAGGCTGTCGGTGGCGGTGGCCGTCAGTTGGGTGGTGGAATTGTCCGGGATCGTGGCAGGACTGGCGGTTGCGCTTACAGAAAGAGAGTGCGGGGTGCCGAGGCTATCGAGCGCGTCGCCGAGCAGGCGGCGAGCTGTCTCGAGAAGGTCCGGGTCTCGGGTCCAGTTGCTCCAATCCGGGCCAACCGTTCTCGCAACGCTCAGTGCCCAATCCCCAAGGCCCTCATCCTTCAGGAGCTGAATGTAGTCGTAGTCATCGGCGCCGTCCCGCAGATACTTCAGCCGCATCGAGGCGACTACTCCGGAGACTCCCACTTGGGCGCCTGGATAGACCAACATCCCCTCGCCGGGATAGGTCGGCGAATAGCCCTCCACGCTGTTCCAGGGATCGGAAGACCAGAGATCCGCCCTCCAGTAAAGCAGCCCCGAGAGGCCCAGCGACTGGTTTATGAACCCGGTTTGGATCCGGTAGTTGATCGGGGCGAAGTCGATCTCCCATTTAGGCGAGTAGTCGTCCTGCACCAGACAATTGTAGGACCAGGCCTTGTCTCCCTTGGCGAGCACGAAGTCTACCTGGGAGGGGGAGCGATCATACATCTTGGGCAGCATCACCCAGATGTCCACCGCCGATCTCCCGGTTCCCGAGCCGTCATCATAGAGCTCCGGGGCGGGGGCCATCGTCACGAGATTGTCAATCCCGGCCTGGTGGAGATTGTAGGCCCACTGCTTGAGCGAAGCGTGCAAGGAGGTGTCGCTGCCGATCTCATCGGCGGTGTAGTTGTACAGGTAGAGATCTCTCTGGTGGCTGGCAGCCGCCTGCTGGAGGGTGATCACTGAGGGGGCGGGGGGCATCGTGCCCGCGCTAGAATCTGCCCCGCTCCAGAAGCCCAGGTTAGTCCCATTCAGACCCAAGTTATCGATGAAGTTTCGCTCGTTGGTGCGATCAATGCTGATCGGCATCAGCCTGTGTTTGAGGAGTTCTTGGTCCGGCTGGGTCTGTCTGCGGACATCCCAGTAGAGGAAGCAAGAGCGAAGCGCCGGCTGGCGGGGAAGGGCGAAATCCCACACCCTCAGATTCAAGCCGACCGAGGCCTGGCCCTGGTCGCTGGCGATAGTGAAGACCCCGCTGTAGTCACCGGGCGCAGTGGTCCGGGGCACGTAGACATCCACCCAGATCGGCTGATTGCTACCAGCGGCCAGGCTGAAAGGAACCGCGGTGAGCGCGGCCGCGGAGGGCGGGTCGCCAGTGGCGGGATCCACAAAGGGGATCAGCCCGTCCGGATACCAGCCGGGCCCCAGAGGTTTGTTCTGATTGGTGTACCAGTCAGTCGTCCCCCTAGTCAAGTAAACATAGTGTTCCCGGTACAGGGCGAGCTCAGGCCCGCCCAAGTCCGGGGGAGAAGCGGTGACATTGGTCAGTCCCCCGGCGGGAGCGCGCACGATGATCTGGAAGGACTCGTACTCCCCTCGTGCGGCGAAGAGGTCGATCTGGGTCGCGCTGCCTGCCGGATCCATCGGCTTGACTCGCGCTAGACTCGGCGCTACCCATACTACCGGCGCGGCAAAGGCGGGAAGAGTGAAGAGACTTAGAGCCAGCCCAAGAGGCAGAAGGAAGCGGGCGAGCGATGTCCACCAGCCGCGTTCCGCCGCGGAGATGACCTTCTGTCGGGACCGGCCTTCGCTTGCCTTGGGGAAGTGCTCAGCCAGGAAAGTCACGCCCATCGTTGCGCTCTCCGAGGAAGGCGCTGGGGCGTGTGTGCTGCCACTGGCTCTTAGTTTCAGCGTTCATTGCTCTTGATTCTATTCCACAAAGCAGCCTGCAGCCCAAGGGCCACAATGCGGATGATCGGGAGGAAGGGCGACTTCTGGGGGGCGTTGAATGGTGCTTCGAGATGTGGGGCGACATGACGCGACTTGCGCGGGTTCTCTTGCTGATGGGCTGCCTTGTGCTGCTCCTCTTTCTTGTGGGGTCCTCGCCTTCGGAGGGCCCCATCGTCTGGGTGGTGGGGAGCCTGGAGCGAGTGGGTCTCGAAGCGAATCCCAAGAGTGCCGTCAGCATTGACCTCTATGCAGCCCGAGGGGAGTACGAGTCCTTCCAGATCATCGTCCGGGCACCGGCCAGCGGCCTGAAGAATGTGAACGTGCGCGCCCCTGATCTGGGCGGCCCCCGTTCGACCCTCTATCGAGAGAAGTATGTCCGGCTGACGCGAGGCACGAAGGACTGGACCGGCAACCGGAACAAGCCACTTGGCCCCGGGTGGTACCCTGACGCGCTGATACCTTTCGAGAACCCGGCTACAGGGGAACGCCTCTCGGGAGCACCCCTGACAGCGGCACCCTTCGACCTCGACGGCGGCAGAAATCAACCCATCTGGGTGGACGTCTTTGTCCCGCGCACCACTCCGGCCGGGCTTTACCGCGGCGACTTCCTTGTCACCAGCGATCAGGGGCGAGCCAAGGCGACGCTGAACTTGAAGGTCTGGGACTTCAACCTTCCCCTCAGGCCTTCTCTGAGATCCTGCATCCTGTACTGGAAGGTAAGGCGACAGCTTCCCGCCAACCAGGAATTGCTGCGCCACAGGCTGATGCCCATCTCTGTTGATCCCGGCCAGGAACGACTTCTCATTGACACGCTTGGGCTGAGCTGCACACACCTGGGCTTCTGGAGCAAAGGGGACCAGCAGCGGGGGGCCATGGATCCCGCTCCCTCGGTGGCGGAACTGCGCCGCGCCGTCGCCCAGCATCAGCGCGACCTTTACCTTTACAACTACACCGCGGACGAGGTCGAGGGCCATCATGGGCTCTATGAGTCGCTGCGGCAATGGGCGCAGAACCTGCACCAGGCCGGCGTCGACAACCTGGTGACGATGGCCCCGGTCCCCGAGCTTTATGATGACGGCTCGGGGACCGGCCGTTCCGCAGTCGATGTCTGGACGGTGCTCCCAAAGATGTACGATCGCTCTCGCGCCCGAATCGCTGAAGTGCTGCAAAAGGGAGACAAGGTCTGGTCCTACAATGCTCTGGTTCAAGACGATTACTCGCCAAAATGGTTGATCGACTTCGCGCCTATCAACTTCCGCATCCAGCCCGGGTTTCTGAGTCAGAGCTTGAGGCTAAGTGGGCTGCTCTACTGGCGGGCCGATCTTTGGTCCTCTGACCCGTGGAGCAATGTCGAAGCTTATCGTCCGAGCTATCCGGGGGAAGGTATGCTGGTCTATCCGGGCGAGGAGGTCGGGGTCCCCGGGGTGGTCGGCTCCATGCGGCTGAAGTGGATCCGCGACGGGGTGGAGGACTTCGATTACCTCCAGATCCTCAACAGCAGAGGTCTGGGGGAGCAGGCGATGAGCATAGCTCGAAGCGTTGGGCGGGACTGGCAAACCTGGACCCGCGACCCAGACAGGCTGGAGACCGCCCGCCACCGACTGGGTGAGATGATCGAAGCGACGCCGACGAGAGCCGCCAAGGATCCCTAACACGCCGCAGCCAGAACCGACAGTACGTGTTCTGTGCTCCGCCTCCGACCGTGAATCTCGCGCCAAGGGACCAGAAGTGCCGGGACTACCCCATCCTGCTCAAAGGACAACCGGCAAGGGACTGATGGAGGCGGCTCAGCTGTGTTGACACGAGGGGAGATTCTTGTATCTATCGGGTCAGTGCCATAGAGTGCACTAGCATGGAAGTCTGCCAGCCAGATGTGGAAGATTCTGGTGCTATGAATATTGCCATCACGGGAGTTGGCGGCGGCACCGGCCAGGCGGTGATCCGCGCGTTGAGAAGAGCCGCCCTGCCCTGCCGTTTCCTGGGGCTCGACGCAAACCCCTGGAGTGCTGGCCTCTACCAATGCGACGCCCGCGGGCTCATCCCGAGGGTTACCGACGAAGAGCGCTATCTGGTTGCGCTTGAAGGCTTAATCGTCCAGCACAAGATCGATGCCCTCTTCCCTTGCCTTGACGTCGAACTGCCTGCGGTTTCTCGCGCTGAGGACCGATTTCGTGCTCTCGGCTGCCGCCCGATCGTAAGTTCTCCCGACTTCATCCGCATCGCTCGGGACAAGCTCGTGACCTATCGAGTCCTGTCCTCTAGGAATGTCCCCTTCGCCCGCACCATGACCTTGGCGGACTTCCGGCGATCCTGCACCCCGGCTTCCTTCCCCGTCATAGTCAAGCCGAAGAGCGGTGCGGGATCGGTCGGCGTAACTGTTCTCCTCGAGTGCGCAGATCTAGAATGCTACCGACCGGACTCGGATGACGGCGACATCGTGCAGGAGTATCTCGTTCCCGCCTCCTGGGGCGTCAAGACGCCATCGCCCCACGACCTGATGAAACGCGGCCGATTGCGCCAGGATGAGGAGTTCAAACTCAATGGGGTCATCGCCCCAGATGGAAGCATTGCGGGCGTCTTCATCAGCGTCACCGGAATGAACGCCGGTACCACCTTCCGCATCTGTCCTACCAAGGACCCGGAACTCCTCAAGTTCTCCCATCGGGTGCTGTCCGTCCTTGCCGAGATGGGCGCGGCGGGGCCCTGCCAACTGCAGGGAAGGATCACGAAAGAAGGGCCGGTGTTCTACGAGCTGAACCCTCGCTGCACCGCCAGTACCGCGGCGCGTGCTGGGATGGGATTCAACGACTGCGAGGCCGCTCTGCGGCTGTTCGTGCTCGGCGAGGAACTCACGTCTGTCGCCCCGCGACTCAGCTACAGCACTGATACCGTTTGCCTGCGCTACGTCACCGAACATCTGGTGCCTCGCGCCGATGTCGAGCGGCTCCTCTGACCCGATTCCTCTTACCTGTCCCCCTGTAAACGGTATCTGGCGGCCTTCGAAGCTAGACCTTGTCCGTTTCGTCTGTTTGCGCAGCACAGGGCATCAATGAGGCGTCGTCAAGCAAAGACCGCCAGGGAGGTCTTGACAGGCTGGCCTTTGGGGACAGGGGCAACCCACTTCAGCGTTGACGGTCTGTCGTTTCCCAGGTCGGCAGGGCCTCCGCTCTGTCGGCACCCCGTTGACGCCGCTTGTCCATCAACGTTGTGCAAATGACCAGCAGCAGGCTCGCTGCGCCGGCGATCAGAACTAGCAGAGCCGCGCTGCCGATGGTTTCGGCGTGAGACCCGGTCGGCAAGAGAAACGTCGGCTGCTCGGATCGCACAGCGGATCCCAGGAAAATCAGCGCTGCCACTAGCCCCCAAGTCGCCAGGCACAAGAGCCCGCGCATCGCCAGGCCCCGGCTCGCACGCACTTCGACTGCTCTCGCACAGACGACAGCCCCAAGCACGCAAGCGACAAGAATCGCCGGCCACGGTAGTAGCTTCACCCACGTGCTTCCCTGGGTGCAGACAACCCAGTAGGCCCCGAGTGCAACCGCGAAAGCTGCGGCGGCGCCAATACGACAGTAGGAGATGAAGCGGCAAGCGCCGCGAGCGAACTTCCTGAGCTCCAGCAGCCACCGGTTCGCAAACAACCGCGCATCGAACGCTACACAAAGCGTCATCAGAGCCGCGGAGCTGATCAAGATCGCGAGGCTGTCGTCCACAAGCCATGCCAAGAGCAGCGCCGCCAGGAGCATCACGAACGTGAGAAGCAGAACCCCCGATCTCGCCATCTCGGTCTTCCTTTCGCCCTCAGTCTGTCCTTCCGGTGACCGCTGCGAGGTACAGAACTTGACCGTCGTGCGGGCATGCAGTCCCATCGCCGGTGCCGGGCGGTCACGCGCCTTACCGCGTCGATCAGAAGCCCCCCATGTAGATATCGGCCTCGACGATGCGCAGTAGTGGTCACCAGGCCCGGTGTCCAACCTTCCAGGCAGCAGCCTGCAGATTCTGCAACCAGATTCTGTCTCTAAGAGCATCCGTTGGCTGCCATGGCATCAGAGTTCTCGCCTGCTGGGAATATCAGCGGCAGGGCCGAGATAGAGGCAGCTTGATGCGGAATCTCGCGCTTACGTCCGGAGTGCTATCGACGCTGATGTCGCCTCCGTGCGCGTCCACGACGTCCTTGATGATCTTCGTTCCCAACCCGGTCCCCAGGGGAGTCCTGCTCCGCATGGCCGGCGTGAAGAGGCGCGTTTGCGTCTCGAGATCGATGCTGCAGCCCGTGTCAGCTACTTCGATCGATGGGAAGTCACCTTCGGGAATTCCCCATTGGGCTCGGCCGCGGTGACAATGGTGACCTGGCCCGGTCGGTTAGCCCGGCGGATCGCGGCCATAGCGTTGTCTATCAGGCTATGCAGCATGCTATGTAGCCTGCTGCTGTCAGCTTCCACCAGTGGCAGATCGCTGGGCAATTTCGTCGTCATTAAGCTGTTTTCCTGTTCCGCAACTGGACGGAGTGTCCCTGTTAGGTTTGACCTGCCCCCCTGAACGTTACCACTCACGATGTTAGTGCCCCCGAGGGGGGGGCAGGTCATTGTTACATAGCGATCGGACACGCCTGAGAGCCGTCAGAACACCCGGATAGAGTTTCTAGGGAGCACAGGGGTGGGCAACACCGACGGTATCCAGGAACCGAGCTTCCCAGCTTCCCGGATGCCTCAGACCGGTCCTGGCACACACCACGCCCGCCACAGTCCCTCCATTGGGGGATGCTCTATCCATCTATCGGTGGATTCCCCACACTTGTGAGATGGTACACTGTGTTGTGAGATGGTATACTGTGTAAAAGGGCATGTCCGTGCTAGGTTGCCGTTGGGACGCCTCTGGCAGCCCCGCAGGCGGCCCTAAGGAACTGTGAGCCGCGTCCCGTCGCCATCTGGCGCCACCAGGTTGGTCCGGACGGCACAGGGTAGTAGTCCTGGTTGCGGGCCGGCGCGAACCTACTATCAGGAGGAGAGCAGTGAAGCAGATTCTCGTGGTTGTGATCGTGCTCACCATCGGGGTGAGCGTCGTCCAGGGCGCGGGCGCGGCACCAGCGCCGTCGGCCCTGGATGTCACTGTTGGCGTCTCTTCGGATGACGCGGGACCCGTCCAGATAAGCGCCTCCCTCAGCGGCGGGATGATGGGCGAGGTCGGCTATAAGATCGGTGGATGGCTGGTCACCGGCTCCGGCGATTCTAAGAGCTTCCTTGCCGACGCCTATCTCGACTACACGCGAGACGAAGTCTACCTGGCCGTGGGCCAGAAGTTCGTGGCCTTCGGGCCGGCCTGGGGCCTGCTGGTATCGCCCGGCCTTCGCGGCGGCGAGGTCAAGGTCGAGCTTCCCAGGACCACCCTTCAGGTCATCTCGGGGAGGACGGAGTTCACGCCGGTGACGGGCGAAGGCCCCCGATGGACTCCCAGCCCCCTGTTCCCGGTTGGAAGTGTACGACCGGAAGAGGACCTCACGGCCGCGCGCGTGGAGTTCGATCTCTCCCCGCCCTTCCGCGCATTGCCACTCCAGGTCGGGGTGAACGGCCTCCGCACTATCGGAGAGACCGGCGTGAGCGGGGACCTAGAGATCGGCCTCTCTCGGAAGCTGACGCTCTTCGGCGAATCGGCGCACTTTGACGGCGTACACGCCTGGGCCGCAGGGCTTACTCTCAATGAACTCGGCCCTGTCTTCGGTACCACACGTGCGACCTCCGGGGTGCTAATCTACCGCGACGTTCCCGACGACTATGCCCCGGCCGTGGTGGGCGCCACCGCCTACTTCCCGGCCCAGCAGGGACTCGCTGGCGGCATCTACCATGAGTTGGTGCCGGCTCGGACCGCACTCGGCGTATTCGCCGATTCAGAGAATGCGACCCTCACTCTCTTCCGACACATCCCACTCGGGTAGCGTTCCGGTCGCGGGACTTCCCAGGGCCACTGGCGGCCTTCAGCCCTTCCTTCACAGGAGGCGGCTTCCCATCGACTTGCGGGGCACTGGAGCGACCGGGAAGAAGTGCCCATGATCCCGCGGCTGCCGTGGACTCTCGGGCAAGAACGCGAGCAAGCCCCCGTGAGGGGGATTGTGGGAGGAGCCCGTTTCAGACGCGAGCGCAATAACTGACGGTCACGCAAGAGGAGAGGACCAGGGCAGGAACGACCGACGGCTGCTCACGCTAGCGGCCCTTGTCTTCCTGCTCTCGCTGGCTATTCGGATGACCTGGGTCGCCTTCGCCCGGGTCACTCCGATCTCCGATTTCCGCGGCTACGATGAGCTGGCGGTGAACTGGCTTCAGAGTGGCCACTTCTCCAGCGTGGGCTCCCTGGCCTATCGCACGCCCGGCTATCCCGGATTCCTCGCCGCCATTTACGCTATTGCCGGCCACAGCTGGCGGGCGGTCGGATTCGTGCAAGCGGTGCTGGGGGGAGTGACGTCAGGTCTCCTGGTGCTGCTCGCCTCCAGAGTGCTCTCTCGACGCGGCAGCGTCATCGCCGGCATCTTGCATGCCGTCTCGCCTACGGCACTCGCCTATGTGCCCGTGCTGGCGAGCGAAACGCTGACGGTCTTCCTCTTGGTCTCCGGCCTGCTCAGCCTGGCCGCCAGTCAGGAGCGGGTCGGAGTAGCGCGCTGCCTGCTGAGCGCCCTCTCGGGGGCGCTGCTGGCATTGCTCATGCTGACCAGGCCGGTGGGAGTATTCCTCCTTCCGGCGTTCCTCCTGCTGGCCGTCTACAGCAGAAGGCGGCGCACGTGGCGCGCCAGTCCAGGCCTTGCCTTCCTCGCCGCGACGGTGGTCGTGCTGTCGCCGTGGCTCGTCCGCAACCACCTGGGCGGCCTGGGACCGGCCACCCTCTCCACCGCGGGGGGCGAGAACCTGCTGATGGGGAACAACGACCTCGCTCGCCTCGGCGGGTTCCAGGAGGGGGTGATAGAGAGGCACAATCTGCCGGAGAAACTGCAGGACGGCCTGTACCGAGAGGAAGCCCTGTCCTGGATCCGTTCACACCCGGGCCGCTACCTCGTCCTTAGCAGCATCCGCGCCAGCCGCCTGCTCGGCTTCGAGCCCGACACCTGGGCGGCGAAGTACCTCGTGCCCACGGAGGAGAATGATCGCGCCTTCAGGGCCAGCTTCCTCTACAGCTGGGAGGGAGCGACGTCGGAGCCCCCGGCCCTGCTTGCCCGCGCCTGGCGCGTGGAACTTCGCAACGCGAAGGTGCTTCAGCGGCTGAGAGTGGTGATCGCTCCATTGCTTCTCCTGTCCTTAGCCCTATCGTGTCTGCGGTGGCGCAACTACTCCCTCATTCTTCTTCCCGCGCTGGCCTACTTGGGAGGTCTGTCGCTCACCTACGCCGAGATTCGCTTCCGCGAGCTCGCCGACCCACTGCTGTTCATCCTGCTCGCGGGTTTGCTCGCGGATATCATGTTCTCGAGCACGAATGTACTGCCCCGGCCCTGGCGACAGAGCAGGGCATATCTATCGGCACGGGAGACACCGAAGGCCATCCTCGCCGACCTCTGGAAGGAGGAAGCCCCGGAGACGCCAGGCCCCGCCGACCTGTCGGCGGAGGAGACTCAGGCCGCCCACCGGCAGGAAGCGGTCGAGTACGAGTTCTCTCCGGTCAGCCTCACGGAGCAGCGCTTCTACCTGCAGCAGTCCGGTCTGCAGAGCATGCGGGTGGCGCGCGCCGGCGACGGGCTTAGCTGTGAGATGGTGAGCAGTCGAGACACTTCCAGCGGGGGAGTTGGCGGGGTCAGCTTCCGGGCCGCCGCGCCTGGGGCACTAGGACTGACGGTGAGCTTCCTGGAGCCGGGCAACATCCAAGCGGTCATCCTCGCCGGCTACGACGATACCGGTGAAGGGTGCTCTTTCGCGTGGCGCTGGCAGGTGCAAGACGGGCAACGCCCTCTGAGGGGGCGGCAGACCTACGTGCTCGTGCCGGGCAAGCAGTCAGGGCATTTCCTCCCCGACGCACCCGGTGCGGCCGGGGCGACGCGGGAGATTCGCTTTCTGCTGGAGGTCGCGCCCAACGCGAGTGCTGGCTTCATCCTCCACAAGCTCGACCTCGCCGCCGGCCGAGGGAAGCCTCTGGCCGGGTCCCGTGGTACTTGAGACGCACACAGGAAGAGAGCGTGGGCAAGGCACCGCAAGAAACGCGGCGAATGGCGTGATAATGCAGTACAGTAGTACACAGTGATCTGCATACGCCCTTGGGCTAACTGGAGAAATGGCGGGACGCCTGGTAACAGGTCACCCGCACGAGACGTTGCGCGCACAGGCGTCGGCCAGAGCACCTTCCGACGGCGATTCCTCCTGCTGGTCTTGTTGGGGTTGCTCGGCCTCGCGCCGGCCGCGTGGGCCGTGCCCACCGTCTGGTTGGAGCCCAGTCTCGTGCGCGTGCGTCCCTCCGATCCAGCCGGCACCACGACGCAGCTTGATCTTCACGCGGCCAAGAGAGAGACCGAGTCCTTCCAGATCATCGTGCAAGCTCCCCCCGGCGGGCTGAGTAACGTCACGGTCACGGCCGAATCGGTGAGCGGGCCGCTGGCGACGCTCTACCGCGAGCACTACGTCTACATCAGCCCTGGCACCACCGACTGGTACACCAACCAGAACCGGCCGGAAGGCCCTGGCTGGTATCCCGACGGCCTGATTCCCTTTGTCGACCCGGTCACCGGAGAGCCCCCAACCGGGGGCCTGCTCAAGGCGGTGCCATTCGATCTGGCGGAGGGAGAGAACCAGCCGATCTGGGTGGACCTCTATGTGCCGCCCGACCTGCCCGGGGGAGACTACCCCCGCGCCTTCACCGTCACTAGTGACCAGGGAAATGCTACGGTGACCGTAGATCTGCGGGTCTGGCACTTCACGCTGCCGTTGAGCCCCGCACTGGAGTCCTGTTTTCTGGTCTACCATGACTTCGAAATCAGAACCCACGCGAACCAGGAACTGCTTCGCAATCGGCTGATGCCTTCTTGGGTCGACCGAAGCCTGGAGCGCAGCCTGATCGATGACTACGGCCTTAGCTGCAGCGACTTGGGCTTTTACAGCCACTCCGACCTGCTCACCGAAACTATGGACCCACCGCCTCCGGTCGCGGAAGTGCAGGAAGAGATCGCCCGGCACCAACCGGATCTTCACCTCTACAACTATACCGCGGACGAAATCTACATGACCGGCAGCACGATCTTCTTCGATCTACTCAAAGAGTGGGGCCGCACGATGCATGAGGTTGGCGTCGATAACCTGGCGGTCGTGCCCCCGGTGCCGGCGCTTCAGGATGACGGAAGCGGAACCGGCCGGTCGGCGGTGGATATCTGGGTAATGCTACCCATGGACTATGTCGTTTTCTACTACAACGTGTGGGATGTGCTCGCGAAGGGCGACGAGTGCTGGTCGTACAACACCCTGGTGCAGGACGACTACTCGCCGAAATGGCAACTCGACTTCGCGCCGATCAACTTCCGCATCCAGCCGGGCTTCATCAACCAGAGCCTGGACTTCACCGGATTGCTCTGCTGGGGAGTGGACCAGTGGACGGCTGACACGTGGAACTACCCCTACGGGGGCTATAGCATCGGCTATCCTGGCGAAGCCCTGTTCGTCTATCCGGGAACCGAGGCCGGGCTGGTGGGCGTCGCCCCTTCCATGCGGCTCAAGTATCTGCGCGATGGGGTGGATGATTACGACTATATCCAACTCCTCAAAGAGCAGGGATATGGAGAGTGGGCGCTGAGCATCGCCGGCACCGTAGGCCCGAACTGGAGCGACTGGACCCGGGACCCGGTCGTCCTGGAGGCGGCACGGCTGCAGCTCGGCTACAAGCTCGACGAACTCGCCATGCCGACCGCGGTAGTGGTGACTGCTTCTGCTGACCCGACCGCTGTCGTTTCGGGAGGGATAACGAATCTCAACTCCACCGCGACCGACACCTCCGGACACACCATCGTTTCCTGGTCCTGGAACGACGGCGGGGCGGGAGGGTCGTTCTCCCCTTCAGCGAGCGTACAGAATCCGACCTACACCGCGCCGGAGAACTCCACCACAGAGACGAAGACAGTGGCCTTGACCGTCGCCGCCACGAGTGACGGCGACCCTCCCGCCACC
>Ga0114922_10004887_pt1 | contig 12396 bp, 8 predicted proteins | sample AartaG_FD_100975 | JGI IMG/M metagenome (GOLD analysis project Ga0114922, IMG submission 100975) | Deep subsurface microbial communities from Aarhus Bay to uncover new lineages of life (NeLLi) - Aarhus_00045 metaG | ecosystem: Environmental > Aquatic > Marine > Oceanic > Sediment | place: Aarhus... | reverse complement strand
TGCGCACGGCCGAGGATGACGATGGTTTCTTACCGGCGACCAAAGAAGCGGCCATCCACGATACCGTCGACGGCGAGGCATCTGAGATCCCGTTGGCTCTGGCAATCGACATGCTTCAGCCGTGCAACTGGAACTTTGCATGCAACCTGAGGATCGTTCTCCAGGCGATCGGCGGAAACAGCCTCCCTCGTGAGCCGTTCGCCTGCTGCGGTCGAAACATCACGATGACACCAGCACTCGCGAAGCTCAAGACAGTGGCCAGTGCTTTGCGGGCCTTCTGTGACCGCCAAGCAACGGATGACCGCGGGGCCGGTGAGACGCTCACACCACTGGGGGAGGTAACGCCCCTGAATCGCTGGCTGGCGGCTTCGTTCGACAAGACGATCAGGCTGCAACTGCATCTCTAACCGGGTGGCATGCGCCGCGCGCCCTGGCGGGAGGCCCTTCCATCGGTCAACTGGGCAGCGGCAGGGCAACAGTGGCGTGCCCTCAGCCCCCAGCGCCTTGCGGGCCTTGGTCCATCTGGCGCCGCCGCGCCTGGGAGAGCTTGGCCTTGAAGGCATCCTTCCTGAAGGCGGCGATCCACCTCCTCAGCAGCAGCCAGCCGCCGGCCCGGTACACGTTCCTGAGCCACCTGCGGTACCACTCCCGCCACCCCGACCGGATGCGGTGGAGATGAAAGACCATCGCCGGGAACGAGAGGATGTCGAGGCCCACGGAGAGCATGTAGCGCGGCCGGTAGAGCCGGCCCATTATCTTCTGGGCAGACCGCTGCATGTCCTCAGGGGTCAGCGGCTCGTCGGGTCGGAAAAGGGGGAAGCACGCGTCGTAGTATTCGAGGCCCACGTATTCAGTCGGGTAGATACGCCCCTGCTCCCGGAGCCTGCGGGTCAGTTCGGTTCCGGGCAGCGGCACAGGCAGCATCACCTGCACCGTGTCCAGGTGCGCCTTCTTGATGAACTTTCGGAAGCGCTTCACGCGCTCCCGAGCCGACATGTCCAACGGCCTGCCTTCGCGCATCGGGTAGCCGAAGATGAACATGCCGTGCACCCGGAACCCCGCCTTGTGATAGATTTGCGTCAGGGCGATCATTTCCGCGGGATCCAGGCGCTTGTTCATGGCCTCGAGTTCTTCGGCGATAGGCGACTCGTAGCCGATGGCCAGCACGTTGATCCCGGCCTGGCGCATGGCCCACAACAGCTCGGCGTCTCGGGCCCGGTCCAGGCGAATCTGGACGGTGATGCTGAACCGCTTGCCCACGCGGCGTTGGTAGGCCTGGAGCATCTGGCAGAGGCGGAGGGCCTCGGCGCGATTCTGCCCGAAAAGGTCGTCAACGATGAAGAAGATCCGCCCGCGGTGCTTTTCGAAGATGCTGGCGAACTGCTCCATCATGCGCTCCGGCGTGGCCCGGCGCGGCTTGCCCTTTACAGTGCAGAACTCGCAGTCCATCCCGCACCCGCGGACGCCGGAGACCGGATAGATGCTGACCTTCGCGTAGCGCAAGATGGAGAAATCGGGTATGGGAAGTTCATCAAATTCCGTCAGCGGCGGGCGCTCGGGCGTCATGACGGCCCGGCCGTCCTTGAGATAGGCGATGCCGGCGATCGTGGACAGGTCGCCGCCATCAGCGAAGCACGCCAGAAGCTCGCCGATGGTCTTCTCGCCCTCGCCGATGACCACCACGTCAACACCGTTGCGGAGCGCCTGCTCGATGTTCTCTCCGACGAAGTGCTGCCCGCCGGCAACGGTCCGCACGCCCAGGCCCTGGTAGAGCTTGGCGACCTCATACAACCGCGGAATGGTGCTGGTCAGCCCGCCATACAGCCCCACCACGTCGGCCGGGCGGGCAGCCTGGAGAGCGGCGTGATCGGGGCGCTCGTCGGCGTCTTTAGGCCCGCGACGGTAGTTGTTCTCGTCGATGACCGCCGCATCCCAGTTGGGCACGTCGTTCACGGCCGTAGCCACGCACACCGGCCCAAGCGCCGTCATCTTCTTGGCGAAGCGCGAGTAGATGTTGAAGAAGGGATAGGCGGGACACACCATCCTCAGAAGCCGGCGCCCGCCTCGGTGGTTCTTGTCATGCCCGGATGTCATTGGCGTCGGCTCTCTCACCTCGTTCGAAGTCTGCACCGGGGATTCCCGGCATGGCCCTGCCGCCAGGGCCACCAGGGCTCCGGTCCTATTCTCCATTCGTCGGGAGCGCCGGACAAGGAGATTCTTTCGGCACGCGGGGAGAAAGACATGGCGGCAGCGGACGATTCGCAGGGGCACGGCCCGGCTGGGCATGCCACGCGGCCTCAGCCCAGTTTTCCGATGACGGGGAGCTTTCCGGTCAGGGGCAGGGCGTATTTTGCGAATGCGGCGGTGACGCCGTTGCCGGCCTTGTTTATGTAGCCCCGCGGCAGGGGCTTGGTGCCGCCGGCGACGTCCCGCAGGCGGGCGCGGAAGTAGCTGGCCCTGTAGGTGCTTCCCTTGGCCCTGCGTATGGCGACGGAGCCGTCGAGGTCTCCGGCCATGGCGTACTCGACGGCCTTTCGCCCGCACTGTCGGGCCTCGGCGGCGTCCACGGGCGAGGCGCAGCCGGCGAAGCTCCGCTGGAGATACCCGAACGTGTCGGCCCGGACGCGGAGCGACTTGTACTTCCGGCCGAGTTCGGCCTTGACGTAGTCGGCCAGGAAGTCGCCCAGGGCGCCCGAGCCGGAGAGCTGAACGTTACCGTGGCTGTCGCGCTCCAGCTCTATTCCGAGCTTCTCGGCGAGGACCTGCGCGACGGGCTTGCCGCGGCGGTCGGCGATGCCCTCCGAGACGGCGATCTGGCAGCGGCCCAGCCTGGCGAAGATCCGGCCGACGTCCTCGAGGAACCTGGCGGTGCTGAATGGCACCTCGGGCAGGTACACGAGGTGCGGCCCGTCTTTCCGGTCGGTCCGCCCCAGTGCGCTTGCGGCGGTGAGCCAGCCGGCGTGGCGGCCCATGACGACGTTGATCTTGATTCCCGGCAGCGAGGCCGAGTCGCGGTCGTCGCCGACGAAGGCCGAGGCGACGAACCGGGCGGCCGAGCCGTAGCCCGGGCAGTGGTCGGTCACGCACAGGTCGTTGTCGATGGTCTTGGGAATGTGGAAGACCCGCAGCTCGTGCGAGGCGGCGGCGGCCATCTCGTTGACGATCCGCGCCGTGTCGGCCGAGTCGTTCCCGCCGATGTAGAAGAAGTAGCGGACGTCGTTGCGGGCGAAGACCTTGAAGATCCTCTTGCAGTATGCCTCGTCGGGCTTGTCGCGGGTCGAGCCCAGCGCCGACGCCGGCGTGCCGGCCACCCGCTCCAGCAGCCCGCGCCCGAGGCCCTTCAGGTCGATGAAGTCCTCCTGGACGATCCCGCGCACGCCGTGGCGGGCGCCCAGCAGGTGCTTGATGGCCCTGCACTTCGAGACCGCCTCGATCACCCCGACAAGCGACTGGTTGATGACGGCCGTCGGGCCGCCGGACTGCCCGACGACCGCGTTGCCTCTAACTGCCTCACTCATGGCCCGCTGCTCCTCACTCCATGCTGGGAACTATTTCTCGCTCAATGAACGCGGTGTTGCACCGGCCCTTGCGGAAGGCCTGGTGGTTGAGAACGTCCCGGCAGAGCGAGACGGTTGTCTTGGTGGGGTATATGACGAACTCCGACAGCGCCCTCCGCATGGTGTTGACGGCCTCGTCGCGGGTGTGGCGGTGGACGATGAGCTTGCCCAGGAGGCTGTCGTAGGTCGGGGGCACGGCGTAGCCCTGGTAGATGTGGCTGTCCCATCGGACGCCGGGGCCGCCGGGCGCGACGAACGCCTCGATGCGCCCCGGGGAGGGGGCGAAATCCCTGGCGGGGTCCTCGGCGTTGATGCGGCACTCGATGGCGTGCCCGGCGGGGGCGATGTCGCGCTGGCGGAGCGTCAGCGGCTCGCCCGAGGCGATGCGGAGCTGCCACTTGAGCAGGTCCTCGCCGGTGATCATCTCGGTGATGGGGTGCTCGACCTGCACGCGGGTGTTGACCTCGAGGAAGTAGAACTCGTTGGTCTCCTCGTCGAGCATGAACTCGACGGTGCCGGCGTTGAAGTATCCGACCTCCTTTGCGAGCCTGATGGCGGCCCGGCACATCTCCTCGCGGATGTTGCTGTCGAGGTTGAAGGCGGGCGCCTCCTCGATGACCTTCTGGCGGCGGCGCTGGAGGGAGCATTCGCGCTCGAAGAGGTGTACGACGTTGCCCCGCATGTCGCCGAGTATCTGGACCTCGATGTGTCGGAAGTTCTCGACGCACTTTTCCATGTACACGCGGCCGTCCTTGAAGGCGATCTCGGCCTCGTGCTGGGCCTGCTTGAGGCTGGAGCGGAGGGTGGCCTCGTTGTGGACGAAGCGGATGCCTCGCCCCCCCCCGCCGGCGGCGGCCTTTATGGCCACGGGATAGCCGATGCGTTCGGCCACGGCCACGGCGTCCTCGACCGTCTCGACGGCCCCGTCGCTGTCGGGCGCCACCGGCACCCGCGCCGCCCGCGCCAGCCGCTTGGCCTCGATCTTGTCGCCCAGGGTGCGCATGGCCTCGACGCTGGGGCCGACGAACTCGATCTTGCAGCTCCGGCAGACCTCGGCGAAGTGCGGGTTCTCGGACAGGAAGCCGTATCCGGGGTGTATGGCCTGGACGTCGGACAGCTCGGCGGCGGCGATGATCCGGGGGATGTTCAGGTAGCTTTCGGCCGAGGGGCCCGGGCCGATGCAGATGCGGTGCTTTGCCAGGTGCAGCCAGCCGGCGTCGCGGTCGGCCTCGCTGAAGACCGCCACCGTCTCGATCCCCAGCTCCCGGCAGGCGCGGATGATGCGCAGGGCAATCTCGCCGCGGTTTGCCACCAGGATGCGTGAGAACATGGGCGAAGCGCTCCTCGGAAGGTCAGCCGGGCCCGACGCGGAACAGCACCTGGCCGAACTCGACCGGCTCGGCGTTCGTGACACAGATTTCGACGATCTGCCCGGCGCACTCGGCCTTGATTTCGTTCATGACCTTCATGGCCTCGACGACGCAGACGACGTCGTCGGGCCCGACCGTCGAGCCGGCGCTGACGAAGGGGTCGGAATCGGGCCCGGGGGCGGCGTAGAAGGTGCCCACCATGGGGCTCTTGATCTCCACCAGGTCGCGCCCCGGCCCTTCGACGGCGGCCGGGGGCTGGGCCTCGGCCTGCGCGGCCGCGGGCACCGGCGCCGGCGCCGCGCCCATCACCACCTCGCCCGAGGGGCCGCGCCGGAGCTTGATCTTGTTCTCCCCGTCGCTGACGTCCAGCTCGGCCAGGTCGTTCTCGACCATCAAGGCGACCAGCTTACGGATTTCCTCGATGTCCATAGCCGTCCTCTCGATCCGCCCCGGGCCTACCGCAGGGCCATCGCCTTCAAGTCGCGCGGCAGGCTGCTCATCCGCCGCCGCCCGGCGGGGGTGACCAGGACGTCGTCCTCGATCCGCACGCCGCCGACGCCGGGTATGTAAACGCCCGGCTCGACGGTCACGACCATCCCCGCCCGCAGCCGCTGGCGGGTGCCGCGCCCTATCCTGGGGCCTTCGTGGACGTCCAGCCCGATGCCGTGCCCCAGCCCGTGGGCGAAGGCCTTTCCGTAGCCGGCCCGCTCGATCACCGCCCGGGCGGCCGCGTCGGCCGAGCCGCACGCAACGCCCGGGCCCACGGCCCGGATGCCCGCCGCTTGGGCGCGCAACACAACTTCATAAACCTGTGCGATTGGGGACGGGATTCTACCCAGAAAGACCACCCGCGTCAAGTCGCAGCAGTAGCCGTCCACGACCGCCCCCCAGTCGATCAGGACGGCTTCCCCGCGGCGGATTCGGCTCCCGCCCGGCCGGTAGTGCGGCAGTGCGGCGTGAGGGCCGGCCGCGACGATGGTCTCGAAGGCCGCTCCGTCCGCGCCGGCCAGGCGCATGCGGTAATCAAGCTCGGCCGCAACCTCTCGCTCCGTCCGCCCGGCGAAGCCCTTGGCCCCCCCGCCCAGCAGGGCGCTGAAAGCACCCTCCGCCGCGCGCAGCGCCCGACGGATGGCCGACAGCTCGCCGGAATCCTTCACCTCGCGCAGCGACTCGATCTCCCCGCCGAAGGGCTTGGTCCTGGCCGGGGCGATGCCCCTGTCCACGACGGTCTTGAAGGCGACGGTCATGTCGCCGCCCTCGATGCCCAGCCGCCGGACGCGCCGCCCGGCAAGGGCCGAGGCTATCGCGTCGATCATCCGCCCCGAGCGGACCACGGCCTTGAGGCGGGGGCACTCGATGCGGGCCTGCTCGGCGAACCGCCCGTCGGTCAGCAGCCTCGCCCACCGCCGCCCCACCAGCAGGAAGCTGTCCTCGCCGGTGAAGCCGGTGAAGTAGCGGACGCTGCGGCGGTCGGTGAGCAGGGCCGCCCCGACCCCGCGCCGCCGGCACAGCCGCCGCAGGGCCGAAAGTCGCCTGCTCAATGCGCGCCGATCCGTCACGCCGACTCCTTTCGGCCGACAAACCTAGCGGCGCGCCCACGCCGCGGCAAAGGAAATCCACGCGCCGGAGATCGGCCGGGCAGTTTGAACCGCACGGCCCGGCCGTCTAGAATACGGTGAAGGAGACCAGATGCTCGACGAGAGTCCAGAGGATATGTACGCGTCGCTGCCGGACGCGCTCCAGGCCAAGCTGGCCCGCTGCCGGGATATCATTCAGTCCTTCGGGCGCGTGGTGGTGGCCTTCAGCGGCGGGGTTGACAGCACGCTGCTGCTGGCCCTGTCGGCGGAGGCGCTGGGCCCCGACGACGTCCTGGCGGCGGTGGGAGTCTCGGCCTCTCTGCCGGCGAGCGAGCTGGACGACGCCCGCTCCATCGCCGGGCACCTCGGCGTCAGGCTGGTGGAGGTGCCCACCTGCGAGCTGGACGACCCGGACTTCGCCTCCAACCCGCCCGACCGCTGTTTCTACTGCAAGCAGGAGCTGCTGGGCCGCCTGGGCGCGGTGGCCCGGGCCGAGGGCTTCGAGCAGGTGGTCACGGGCGCCAACTTCGACGACCTGGGCGACCTTCGCCCGGGCCTTCTGGCGGGCGAGAAGATGGGTGCGGCCAATCCGCTCATGGAGGCGGCGCTGACCAAGCAGGAGATCCGCGCAGCCGCGGCCGCCAGGAAGCTGCCGAACTGGGACAAGCCCGCCTACGCCTGCCTGGCCAGCCGCATCCCCTACGGCCAGGACGTCACGCCCGAGAGGCTCGCCCGCATCGAGCGCGCCGAGGAGGCCATGCACCAGATGGGCTTCGCCGACTGCCGCGTCCGCGACCACGGCGAGGTCGCCCGGATCGAGGTCGCCCCCGCCGCCATCGCCCAGGCCGTCGAGCTGCGCGGGCGGATCGTCGAGGCGCTCAAGGACGCCGGCTACGCCTACGTCGCCCTCGACCTGGCCGGGTACCGCACCGGCTCGATGAACGAGACGCTGAAGGACGAGCAGCCCGACTGACCGCTGAGGCGATGTTCCCCCGCGGTGTTGCGCCTTTGGGGCCCTATCCCCCGTGTGCTTCGACGCGAGCGACTTACGTCGCTCTTGCCCAGGGCCAGTCTTGAGCGAGGCGCGAAGCGCCGAGTCGAAACCTTTGCGAGAGAACCGTCTCTCGCAAAGGTGCTTATTGCATAGACCCGGAAGGGGTCATGCAATAAGCAGGCTATCCCCCGTGTGCCTCGACGCGGCCGGTCACCACCCGGTTGGTCTTGCGGTTCCAGGTGATGTTGGGGCTCTTGGCATCGTACAGCCTGCCCTTGGTCTTGTCCTCGTAGTAGATGACGGCGTCCTTGGGCCTCTGGCCGACGAGGTAGCCCCAGATGACGGCCACGTCGGTCTCCCGCTGCCAGAGCATTCGCTGGCAGACGACCTCCTGGCGGCCGTCCTTGAGGTTAACGTCGCCGCGGGCGTCGAAGAGCATCAGCTTGCCGACCCTCGGCCCGGTCGTCCCCTCGGCCGGGCGGGTAATCGCGGAGAGGTCCGGCTTGGCGAAGGTCGCCAGCATGCGGTCGCAGTCAAGGCTGGTGTTGCGCCCGCGCGGCATGTCCTTGATCGCCCGGACGTTCAGCTCCTTGAGCCCGACGATATGCTTGCCGCTGCAGTGGTCCAGGTGCACGTCGCCCCGGAGCTCCACCACGCGCTTGTCCTGGTCCAGGTACATCGACTTGGACCATTGGAAGCGCGACTGCGAGGGGCGTGTCACGGAGTCGACGCCCAGCAGCTCGCCCTCGGGCGCGGGCTTCTTGGCGGGCGCGGGCTTCTTGCCGGGCGGGGTCTTCTCAGGTGGCTCGGGCGGGCGGTAGTCCTCCACCAGCAGCATGCCCGCCTTGGGACACCTAACGGCCTTGACGGCGGCCTCGTAGATCACCTGCCCCGAGCACAGCAGCAGCCGGCGCTCGAGGTAGCCGTCGGCGTCCTTCTGGACCGAGAGCAGCTCAACGTCCTCGTCGTCGCTCTTGTGGGCGATGACCTGGGCGATCTTCCGCTGGCGGAAGCGCTGCGAGCCTTCCTCGGCCGCTGGCTTGGCGGCGGTCTCCTTCTCGGCGGCGAACGTCACGTCCATCTTGCCGCACTTAATCAGGTCCTCAGCCGTGGCCAGCTCGACGCCGCCGGCGACAACGGCCAGTCGCTTGGCGCCGTAGTAATCCAGGCTCTTGGTCCAGATGATGTCCGCCCGGCGGGGCTTGTCCACCTTGTTGCCGCTCAGGTCGGTGTCGGTCCAGAATCGCAGCGTGCCCGGGCCGGTGACCTTCGCCGACTCCGTTTTCTTGCCCAGCTCCTTCTTCCTGCTCAGGAAGATGTTGCCTGCCTTGAGGATGTTGTCCTTCTCGGTGACGACGGCGGGCTTGCCGATCAGCTTGGCGGTCCCGGCGACGCGGTCGGCGATCAGCTTATCGCACTGCGCCACCATCGGGTCGGCCTCGCTGACGCCGGTGACCTTTACTTTGCCGGTCGCCACCATCCGGCGCCCCTGGGGCTTCTCTTCGCCGGTCAGCGGGTCCTTCACCAGGGCGAACTTGACGGTCACCTTTTCGGCCTCGACCGTCACCTCTCCGCCCTCGACTTCCTGATCGACCTGGCGGGCCGAGACGTTGCCCGTGGCGACGGCCTCGAGCGGATAGCTCTTCCCGCCAGGCGAGGTGGCCATCGTGACCCGCAGATTATCGGCCTTTGTGTACTCGCCGGTCACGGCGTCGGCGAGGTGAACCTGCTTGGCCTGCCCCTGGGCATCGAGGAGCTTGATCCTGTTGACCGTGTCGTCGGCGGACTTGGGCTCGTGGAAGCTGGCCTTTAGGCAATGGGCCTGGAGGCTCTTGCCGGGCGGCTGCTTGACGATCACCTTCCCCGTGAAGGTCGCGTTGCAGAGGAAGTCGCGCCGCTCGGTGCCGGCGTCGGTCGTCACCTCCTGCCGGCCTATGGAGGCGAGGACGTGATCGGTCCAGGTGATGGTCACGTCGCCGGCCTCCTCGGCGCCCTCCTCGGCGGCGACGTCGCCTACCCCGAGGATGTCCGACTCGCCGGCGGGCATGGACATCCCCCCCGCCCCGACGAACCGGACCCACTCCTCATCGCGATTGAATCGCACCACCGGGGCCGAGATCCGCTCGCCGGTCGCCATCCGCATCCGCACGGGCTCGCCCTTCCAGCCGAGCAGCTCCCCGCTGTTGCTGAGCGATCTGAACTGGAAGCTGCGGCAGATGGTGGTCGCCTCGCCGTCGCCGAGGTCCAGCTTCCGCCCGCTGGCCTCGACGTCAAACCTGTCGGGGATGTGCTCTTCGGGCTCGCGCACGGGCGTGATGACCAGAGGCCCGGTCCAGGTGACGATCATTGGCTCGGGCGGGGGCTCCGGCTCGGCGGCTGGGGGCCTGGGAGTACTGGGCTCGCCGGCGGGGCTTCGCGCCGCCACCGGAGGCGACGCCGCGGCGCCGGTGGGCGGCACGGCCCCGGCCGGTCGCTTCTCGGCACGGCGCTTCTCACGCTCGCGGGGATCGGCGTACTCGAAAACCAGCGCCAGCTTCTCCGCCCCGCGGAGGTAACGCTGCCCGGAGGTGACCTCCACGTTATCGGAGAAGACGATGCGGTAGGTGTCCTCGATGATCGGCGGCGGGCCGCCCGGCGCCCCGGTCGGCTCCTCCGCGGGCTCGGCGCCGGCAGGACGAGTGGCCACGCGCCGGGGCCTGGTGGTCGCCGCCCGACTCGCGGTCGGCCTCGTGGCGGTGAACGCCGCCATGACCAGCCCCCGCCCCACCGGGGGAACCCACCCGACCTCCCGCCGCTCCGCCAGGGAGGCGCGCGGGGCGGGCGGCTCGACAGCGGCCCCCGGCTCAGGCGCCTCGGCCGGATCCGCCTCCTCGGTGGCGCCGCCAGGCAGCGACAACTGCTCCATGAACCGGTCCTGACCCTCGCGGATGCACAGGTACTCGCCGCGGATGATCCGCAGCTCCCGCAGCTCGCGCGGGCTGTCGCTCCACGACAGCCGCAGGCCCGTCCCCAGGATGTCAGCCTCCTTGGAGAATACGACTACCTGCCGGTCGGTCTCGATCATCAGCCGGTCGCGGTCGAAGGTCACCTCGTCGGTGTAGATGCGCACGGCGTCGTCCTGCCGTTCCGCCAGCGGCTCGGGCCCCGGGCGGATGCGGCGGTCCATGACGATCCGCACGTTGCCGGTCAGCTCGCCGTCGCGGACGTCCCGGACGTTGCCGACCTGATTGATCCTGAAGATCCCCCGGCGCGCCCTGATGACCGCCAGCTCGCCGCTCTTGAGGTACCAGTTGACCTGGGGCTCGTCCATGTAGTACCGCCCGCCGCGCTTCTGCATCCCCCGGAACATGTAAACCGCCTGGAGGCGATGCTCCTCGTCGTACTGGCTGAAGGAGCTGGGCGGGATGCTCTCGACTTCGAGCCCGCCGGGAAGCTTGGTCGAGTCGCCCACGGGGCGGCCCACCGGCCGATCGAAGCTCCAGGGGCGCGGGAAGGTGCCCTCGCTGGCGTAGTTATACACCACGAACGCCAGCAGCAGGATGCTGAAGGTTCCCAGCAGCAGGGCTATGCGTTTCTTCATCATGTTCATTTGACGTACCTCTGGAGGATTTGATCCCACAGATCCCCCGCCCGCAGGATGGCCTCGACGGCCTCACGGACGGCGCCCGCCCCGCCGCGGGCAACGGTGACCATCGCGGCCGCGGCGCGGACCTCGGCGACGGCATTGGCCGGGGCAATGGCCAGCCCGCACCGCCGCATCAGCGGAAGGTCCATCAGGTCGTCTCCCATCACCGCCGCCCGGGCCTCGTCCAGGGCCAGCTCTTCCAGCACCCGCAGGTAAACGGGCAGCTTGTCCTTGGCGTCCTGGTGGACGATGGTCACTCCCAGCTCGGCGGCCCGGGCCGTCACCGCCGGGCTGCTCCGCCCGGAGATGATAGCCACGCACTTGCCGACGCGCTGGAAGTATTTTATCCCCGCCCCGTCGGCGGCGTGGAAGCTCTTGAGTTCGCGCCCCTCGCCGTCGATGGCAATCCGCCCGTCGGTCAGCACGCCGTCCACGTCGAGCACCAGCAGCTCGATCCCAGCCGCGGCGACGTTGGAGTCACTCTCGACCATTGGCAAACGCCTTCAGGCCCACCAGGTCCTGCACGTCCAGCAGCCCCACCGGGCGGTCCTGCTCGTCCACCAGCGGCAGTTCGTCGATCCGGTAGCGGTTCAGGATCGCCAGCGCCTCGCTGGCCAGAGAGCCGATCCGGATCCGCTTGGGGTCGCGGTGCATGACCTCGCGCACCGGGCGGTCCAGCAGGGCCTCCACGTCGCCGCCCAGCATCAGCCGGCGGAGGTCCGCGTCGGTGAGGATTCCGGTGAGCCTGCCGTCGCCATCGACCAGCAGCAGGGCGCCGGCGCGGCGCTTTATCTTCTCGGCCTCCAGAAGGGCCTCGCGAACGGTCAGGCGCTCATCCGCAACCGGCAGCGACTCGCCCTTGCGGCAGGTCACAGCCTCTTCGACCTTGAGCAGCGCCCTTCCCAGCGCCCCGGCCGGGTGAAAGGCCTCAAACTCCTCGGGCGAAAACTTCCTCATGCCCATCACCGTCAGCGCCAGGGCATCGCCCAGGGCCAGCATGCAACTGGTCGAGGCGGTGGGCGCCAGCCCCAGCGGGCAGGCCTCTTCCACGTCCCCATAGCACAGGGCGATGTCGGCGAACTCAGCCATCGGCGAGCCGGCCAGGCCGGTGATGACGATGAGCTTGGCCCCGCGGGCCTTTATATGGTTTGCCAACCGCACGATCTCATCGGTCCGGCCGCTGTGGGAAAGTGCGATGACCACGTCGTCGCGGCGGACCCGCCCGAGGTCGCCGTGCAGCGCCTCGACCGGATGCAGGAAGATGCTCATCGTC
>Ga0114922_10004886_pt1 | contig 12398 bp, 13 predicted proteins | sample AartaG_FD_100975 | JGI IMG/M metagenome (GOLD analysis project Ga0114922, IMG submission 100975) | Deep subsurface microbial communities from Aarhus Bay to uncover new lineages of life (NeLLi) - Aarhus_00045 metaG | ecosystem: Environmental > Aquatic > Marine > Oceanic > Sediment | place... | reverse complement strand
GGCCTGAATGGTCACGTCCAGAGCGGTGGTCGGCTCGTCGGCGATGAGCAGGCTGGCGTTGGAGGCCAGGGCCAGGGCGATCATCACCCGTTGTTGCATCCCCCCACTCAGCTCATGGGGATAAGCCCTGACAGTCTGCGGCGGGTCTGGCAGGCCCACCGCCTCCAGCATCTCCAGAGTCCGCCGGCGGGCGACCCTCCGCCTCACCGGCTGGTGTTGGCGGATCACCATCTCGATCTGCTCCCCTACGGAGAAGACAGGGTTGAGGGAGGCAGCCGGGTCCTGGAAGATCATGTTGGGCAAAGTATTTGGTCAACTCCCGCACTTCCACCAGCGCAGAGTTCAATCTTCACCCTCCCGCACCTGTCCTGATATCAGTCGTTGGCACAGTTCCACACCGGTCACGGCATCAGTGGTCCAATGGTCAGCACCCACGTACTGGCAGACCTCCTCGTTGAGCTGGCCGCCCCCGATGATGATGGGCTCTTGGTACCCGCGGACCCGCAGCAGGGCGATCGTCTCGCGCATGGCGTCATAGGAGCTAGTCAGCAGGCCGGAGAGACCTACGAGATGGGGCCGCATCTGAGCGGCTTGTTCGGCAAAGGCAGTGGGCGACACATTCACACCAAGGTCGTGTACGACAAGATTGTGACAGCTCAAAAACATGTTGACGATGTTCTTGCCCAGGTCGTGGATGTCGCCTTCGACCGTGCCTAGCAGGATCCGTCCCGAGGCCTGGCCCGAAACCTGGTATTCTATTACGGGCTGGAGCAGTTCCATCACCTGGCGAAAGATCTCGCCGGCCATGATGAGCCCAGCCAGAAAATATTCTTTTCGCTCGTAACGCAGGCCTACCTGGCGCATCCCTTCCTGACAGTCCTCAATGATCAGTAACGGGTCGTCGCCGGCATCCAATCGCTGGCGGACGAGGGCCAAGGCGGTGTCTTCTTGGAGATTGGCGATGGCGGCGATCAGCATCGTACTTGTGTCCGTGTTGCTCATGTTGTCTCCTAATCGGGAATGCCTATGGTGGCGGTGAAGCGCAAGCGATCGCCAGAGCAAATGAACCAGCCCCAACTGACGGGCCGGTCATCGAAGTCATAGAAAGTATGCTCCAGGCGAAAGGCAGGGGCTCCGACCTCCGAGTGGAGCAGGGTGGCTTCCTCCTCGGTCAGCACGGTAGCATCAATGGCGAGGTCACCTCGTTTCAGATCTGACCCGCTGCCCCCGCTAAAGAGGCCACGCAGGGCGGTGACCTCCATCTCGGCCTCAATGAGGGGGCGGGTGGGGTCGTAGATCACATGCTCGCGGTGCAAGAGCACGGGGTCCCCCCCGCCCTCGAAGATCAGCCGCCGGATAAAGACGGTCCGATCCCCGACGTTGATGGCTAGCTTGCGGGCCGTCCGCTCGGTGGCCGAGGTGATGCGTGCCTCCAAAAGCTTGACCGTGGACTGACCTTCGCGGAAAAGTTGCTGCAGTCTGTCCAGGTCAAAAGTGGCGGTACTCAGTTCCAGGGGCTTGACAAAGGTACCCCGCCCCTGTTCGGCGATCACCACGCCCCGGTCGGCGAGGATGTTGATGACGCGGCGCACGGTCATGGGGCTGACGCCGTAACACTCGCAAAGCTGGGCTTCGGAGGGAAGGCGGTCGCCAGGGCGGAACTCCCCGGCCGCGATCCGCCCCAGCAGGATGCGCACTAACTGGGCGTAGGCCGGTTCGTATGAGTTTCGGTCAATGGTAGGAATCGGTTCGTCGGCCAAGCGTTTACCTCGTGCAAGTTCTTTATATAAGTTTATAACACCCCAGGCAAGATGTCAAATGGACACAATGCCTGATTTGACAACTTCCCTATATAAGTGTATAATGTGCACACCATGGATCACCCGATGGTGTTTGAGGGACCGGGCTCCATACAGCCTACGCACACCAAGGTCATCGCCTGCGCGACGGTGATCGAGGAGATGCTACTGCACCTGCCGGCTGGCATGGATTACCAGGTGCTCGATTTTGGCCTGCACGTCAACCCTGAAGCCTTGAGGTGCGCCCTCCAGGAAGCCATTGACGCCTGGGCGACTTTAGCCGAGACGATCCTCCTGGGCTATGGTCTCTGTTCCCAGGCTGTCGTCGGGCTGCGCGCCAAAGACTGTACGCTGGTGGTGCCCAGAGTTGATGATTGCATCGCCATCTTTTTGGGCTCGGGGGAGGCCTACAAGGCACAGTCCCGCGCCGAGCCGGGTACTTACTACCTGACCAAGGGCTGGATCGAGGCCGGCGATAGCCCCTTCGGCGAGTACGACGGCCTGGTGGAACAATACGGCAAGCAAAAGGCCCAATGGCTCATGGGCCGGATTCTCAAGAACTATACCCGCCTGGCGCTCATCAACACCGGCCAGTACGAATTGGAGCACTACCGCGACTACAGCCAACGTACGGCGGAGCGCTTTGGGCTGCGCTACGAAGAGATCCCCGGTTCCAGCGCCCTCATCAAAAAGATGCTGCATGGCCCCTGGGACGACGAGCTCGTCGTCGTCCGCCCCGGCGAGACCATCTCGTACCTGGATTTCAAGAAAGCAAAACATGAGAATCATCGGTGAGAAGATCAACGGCACGCGCCAGCGTGTGGCCCAAGCCATTGAGGAACGCGATGCAGCCCTTATCCGAGACCTGGCCGTCAGGCAGGCCGAAGCTGGCGCAGCTTGGCTGGACGTCAACGCCGGTACGCATCAGAGCAGGGAGCCTGACGACCTGATGTGGCTGGTCGAAACCATTCAGTCCGTGGTGGAGGTGCTGCTTTGCCTGGATAGTGCCAACCCGCAAGCCCTGGCGAGCGCCATCCAGGTCGTCGAGCGGACGCCGATGATCAACTCCATCAGCGGCGAGCCGCAACGGCTGGAGGGCATCCTGCCGCTGGTGGCCGAGCGGGGCTGCCCGGTCATCGCCCTGGCCATGGACGACAAAGGGATCCCCGAGACCTGCGAGGGCCGCATGAAGGTCGTCCGCAAGGTGATGGAGGCAGCCCGTGCCAGTGGCGTGCCGGATGACAGCGTGTACCTCGATCCCCTGGCCATGACCCAGGTCACCAACACCGACAGTGCCCTGATCACCCTGGACACCATGCGCGCCATCCGCCAGGAATTCCCCGACGCGCACCTGACCATGGGGCTGAGCAACATCTCCTTCGGGCTGCCGGCCCGGTCGTACATCAACCGGGCGTTCTTGACCTTGGCACTGGCCGCCGGGCTAGATTGTGCCATCCTCGACCCTCTTGATCGCGAAATGAAGGCTGCGCTGATCGCTGCTGAACTGGTACTGGGATACGATCGTCATTGCCTCAACTACACGCGCGCTTACCGTGCCGGGCTGTTCAATGGACCGGGCGCAAAAGCCCATCGCAAGTAAAGGCGGCTTCATTGGACTGACGGGCCCCTATTGGTGGGGGGCAAGAGCCTCGAATTGCATCTTTGAGAGGAGGACACTATGGACTGACGCGCTAGATCCGTCGGAGGCAAGAGCCCAAATTCCATCTTTGAAAGGAGGACACCATGTCGAAAGAACTTGTCAAGGCCATCGCTGACATGAGGGAGGAAGAAGCCCTCAAATTAGTCAGAGAGATGGTAGAAGGTGGTTCAGAGCCCATGGCGATCCTGGATGCGGCCAGGGAGGCCATGACCATCGTCGGCCAGCGCTACGATGAGGGTACCTACTTCTTGCCCGAACTGATGCTGGCTGGCGAAATGATGAACCAGATAACGGACATCGTCAAGCCCGAGATGGCCAAGTTGCCGGAGATCGAGCGCCACGGCAAGGTGGTCATCGGCACAGTCGAGGGGGACATTCACGACGTCGGCAAGAACATCGTAAGCTTTATGCTCGACGTCAACGGCTTCGATGTCCTCGATCTGGGGGTGGCCGTCTCCCCGCGAAAGTTCGTGGAGGCCATCCGCGACTTTCAGCCCCAGGTGGTCGGCCTGAGCGGGTTCCTGACCCTGGCCTTTGACGTCATGAAAGAGACCGTCGAGGCCATCAAGACAGCCGGCCTGCGGGACGAGGTCAAGATCATGATTGGTGGTGGTCAGGTCAGCGAGGAGATAAGGAAGTATGCTGGCGCTGATGCCTATGGTAAAGATGCCATGGCCGGAGTATCCCTGGCCCAAAAATGGGTCGGCGCCAAGTAAGAATCCTCAGCAGAGAATATGGAGGTAACAAAAATGGAAAAACAGCTATCACCAGATGAAAAGCAGGAGGCGCTGTGGCAAGGGTTGCTTTCGCCAAAGGACCCTCAGGGGAATGACCTTCAGTTCCAAAGCCCGGAAGCAGAGGCTAACTATAAAGCAAGCATAACCAGAATTAAGGATGCCATTCAGTTGAAAGAACCGGACAGGGTGCCGGTCACTGTATTTCCTAACATGTTCCCTTTTACTTATTCCGGGATGACCGTTCAAGAGGCCATGTATGACTACGACAAATGCGCTACGGCCTTTAAGAAATTCGTCCTGGACTTTGAGCCGGATATTCATTGGGGCGCTGCAGGGCCTGGCCCGGGAAAGTTCTTTGAGATTCTCGACTACAAGTTATACTCCTGGCCGGGCCATGGGGTCGCGCCTGAATATAGCTACCAGTGCAATGAAGGAGAATACATGACGGCGGATGAATATGATCTCTTGATTACCGACCCGTCGTTTTTCTTCAGGAATTTCTACCTGCCGCGCGTATTCGGAGCATTGGATGGCTTCAAGATGCTCCCTCCTCTAACCAGCATACTCGAAATGTATGGAGTTGCCTTTAGTTTCATACCCTATGGTCTACCCCCCGTTCAAGGTACCTTTAAAGCCCTTTTTGAAGCCGGGGCTGAGGCCCTGAAATGGGCAGGAGCTATGGGTGGCGTAGATGGTGAGTTGGCCACATTAGGATTTCCCAATATCCTCGGCGGATTTACCAAGGCACCGTTTGACACAATCGGCGACACCCTTAGAGGCACCAAAGGGATTATGCTGGATATGTACCGGCGGCCCGATAAGCTTCTTCAAGCCATGGAAGCAATAACGCCAATCATGATCAGTATGGGGGTGGGCGCGGCACAACAGACTGGGAATCCCTTAATATTCATACCTCTACATAAAGGTGCTGATGGCTTCCTCTCCGACGAGCAGTTCGAGAAATTCTACTGGCCTACCCTTAGAAAGGTCATCGTGGGCTTAACTGATGCGGGATGCGTACCACTTCCTGCGGCTGAGGGTGGCTATAGCTCGCGTCTGAAAATTGTCAAAGACCTACCGAGGGGCAAGACTGTGTGGATGATTGATCAGACAGATATGGCCAAAGCCAAGGAAACCCTGGGCCAGAATGCCTGCCTCCTCGGCAACGTGCCTTCCGTCATGTTGAGCGTAGGCACGCCCCAGGAGGTGAGAGACTACGCCAAAAAACTCATAGATACGGCTGGCAAAGACGGTGGTTTCATCATGGGCAATGGGTCGTTCTTTGACCATGCCAAGCCGGAAAACGTCAAGGCTATGGTTGACTTTACCAAGGAATACGGCGTATACAAATAGGCACCGAAAAGGGCCGAGGTTGTAATACCGGAGGAGAGGCTGTGCACCGGGGCGCGGACGGCTTTATGTCTGCCGAGCAATTCGAGAGGTTCTACTGGCCCGCCCTGAAAAGCGGTTCCCCTGGGCCTGATCGAGGCGGGCCCAGTACCCTACTTGTTTGTTTAGGGCGAATACAACCCAAGGTCATCGTCTGTGCGATGGTGATGGAGGAGATGCTGCCGCCCCTGCCGTTTTGGGGTGACGGGGGACGAAAGGCCGCACCTCAAGGAGAAAAATCGTTTCCGATTATGCCAAAGGAGGAAAAATATGAGGCTAAAGATTTGACCCGCTTTCTAGAACCTCGAAAACGAAGAGGAGGCGAAAAATGAGTGCTAAAGGTTTGACCCACTTTCCAGAACTCGAAAACAAAAAGGAGGAAAAAATGTTTTCGCATAAGAAATGGACAAGTCTGCTTGCTTTGGTGATGATCGTCAGCATGGTGCTCTCGGCATGTGCTACGCCGACGCCAGAGATCGTCAAAGAGACCGTGGTCGTCGAAGTGACCGCCGAGCCAGCACCTACCGCAGCGCCTACCATGGCGCCCACCAAAGACAAAATCGTCTTTGGTGGGGCAAGACCTCTCTCAGGCCCAAATGCTATCTATGAACAAGCGGCATTCGGGCCAATCTACAAAATGTGGATTGACGAGGTCAATGCCAAGGGCGGGATATATGTGGAGGAATATGGCAAACGATTGCCTATAGCGGAGCCCATCATATATGACGACACAAGTGATTTGGGCACGATGACGAGACTGGTGGAAAAGTTGATAGTAGAGGACAAGGTTGACTTCTTGTTGCCCCCCGCTAGCACCTCTTTTCTTTTCGCTGCTGCCCCCATATTCAACAAGTACGGGTATATCCTGCTGGGGGCCGAGGGTGGCGCAACGACCATCACGGAAGTGCTTCCTACTCTACCCTACTTCTTTGGCGTCCTTAACTATTCCGACCGCTACCAGATACCCGTTCTGGCCGACATTCTTGAGGAGGTGGGCGCAAAGTCGGCGGCGATCATGTTCCTCCAAGACCTTCACGGCATAGAGTACTCCGGCGTGGCAATTACAGAACTGGGGAATAGGGGAATTGATGTACCTGTGGTTAAGAGCGTTCCGATGGACCTTCAGGACGCATCGCCTATATTGAAGGAGGCTCAGGCGGCTAATGTCGATGCCTTGCTGCTTTTCTGCTATCCCGATCAGAGCTTCCTTGCTATCGGGCAGGCAATCGCGCTTGGCATTAACTTCAACGCCGTTCTAACCGGCCCTGGGGGCAATTTCACTGTTTTTCCAGCCAGCTTTGGCCCCGCGGCGGAGGGAGTAATGGGTGAAGGTGCCTGGAACTGCAAATCTTCTCCCGCAGCCGCAGAGTTTTGTGATAAATTCCTCGCCCGCTATGGTAGTTATGAATCAATGGATTGGTGGGGAGGTCTAATCTATTATGGTGGGCTGCAGTTCTTTGAGCAGGCCATCGAGAAGGCCGGAACCCTTGACCAGGCAGTAATAAGGGATGTCATGGCTACGGAAAAGTTCGATACTGTTCTGGGGCCGACCTGGTTTGATATGTTCGGCGATGGTGGCGGACTTCTGGCAATTGAATGTCATCCCGGCGAGATTGGCCAGTGGCAAAGCGGCGTGTTTGAAGTCATCGACCCGGGGGATAAGCGTACCGCAGAACCTGTCTACCCCAAGCCGGCGTGGCCAGGACCATAAAAGAATACACAAGCAACAATGACGACAGGCAGGCTGTCTAGAGGGTGCAAGGATAACTCTCCAGGGAGTGGTTATCCCCGGTTGAAGACATACCCACGCCCTTAGACAGCCTGCACCTGTGACTGTTAGGGCTGGGAAGGTGTCATTATGATTGTGACAATCCTGGACGTAGTCATTGCCGGTTTACTGATGGGCGGCATCTATGCCCTGATTGCCGTGGGGCTCGGCCTGCAGTATGGCGTTGCCCGGGTGCTGAACATATCTCACGGCGAATTTATTATGCTCGGGGCTTTCGCCACCTGGTCGCTGTACACCAAGCTTGGCATTAACCCGCTGGTTTCCCTGGCCATTTGCGGTCCTGTTGTATTTATAATAGGTTTTATACTTCATAGAACGTTGTTCACCCGCCTTAGAACCTCGTCAGGATCATCAACTGCCTATGAGGGCAGTTCCCTGTTAGCCTCTTTTGGTCTCCTCTTCATCATTCAAAACATAGCTTTGATAGTGTGGGGTGCTGACATAAGAAGGTACACCTATTTAGCCTTTCCGGTCAATTTGGGGGGAGCGATATTTGCCGCAAATCGTTTAGTAGCTCTTTCATTTGCTATCGTAGTAAGCCTGGCTTTCTATCTCTTTTTAGCCCGTACCCGCTTGGGCAAAGCGATCAGGGCAGCGGCTCAAGACCCGGTAACCGCGGCACTCATGGGGGTAAACATTAACCAGGTGCTGGCTTTATGCTTTGGCTTTGGTGCTTTAATGGCTGGTTTGGCCGGCTTACTGATAAGCATGTGCTACCCTATTAATGCCACTATGGGTCTGGGATATACTGTAATCGCCATCATAGTGGTCGTCTTAGGTGGGTTGGGCAGTGTCCTCGGCAGTTTTATCGGGGGTTTTATACTGGGTCTTATTGGCAGCATAGTAACCTATTTAGACCCGGGCTTATCCCTGGCTGCCTACTATCTCATCTTCATACTCCTGCTCCTGGTGAGGCCAACAGGCATTTTAGGGAAGTAGAGAGATGAATATTGCAGGAATTATTTCTAAAAGGTCCTTTTTACCGGGGTTACTTTTTTTGATCTTAATCCTGTTATCTGCTTTACCCCTCTATGCCCCGACTTATACTGTCATACTACTGACTGCCATCTTGATGTATATCATACTGACGGTAAGTTGGGCTATTTTTTCCGGCCCTACCGGCTACACCTCACTGGCGTCGGCCGCCTTCTTCGGAGTCGGCATATATACTTCAGCGATACTGGGAAAATCATTACCCTTGCCTGTCGTTATCGGTATTGGTGGTCTAGCCAGTTTCATGCTTGCCCTTCTCGTTGGCGCTGTGACTCTGAGGCTAAGGGGCATATATTTTGCTGTATTCACTTTCGGACTCGTTGAGCTCATCAAGCGCCTTCTTCTGTGGTGGGAGATGACTATAACGCGCACGCGTGGCAGATTCGTTATCATCGTAGATAACAACACTATTTATTACGTCATGCTCGGCATTTTTGTGGTGACACTGCTTATCGCCTACTTTATCAGACGCTCTAAATTTGGGTTAGCCCTGCAGAGTATCGGTGAAGACGAAGAGGCTGCGGCTCACACAGGTATAAATGTAACTGCTATAAAAATCGTCACCTTTGCCATCAGCGCTGTTTTCGTCGGGGCCGCCGGGGCAATCATAGCCACAAGATGGACATATATCGACCCATACATCGCCTTTAACCCACTCCTTTCTTTTATGCCCGTTTTAATGGCCATCTTGGGTGGCATGGGACAGTTTTATGGTCCTATCTTGGGCGCCGCCGTTTTTGCCTACCTGGAAGAAATCTTGATAACCAGGTTTCCCTATTACTACATGCTCCTTTTCGGCATCATATTGGTGGTCGCTGTATTATACCTGCCAAATGGACTGGTAGGATTGGTACAAAAGTGGCGAAAAGGAGGTTTGAAGCGGCAGAATGCGAATGCTTGAAGGTGAAGGGGTGACCAAATATTTCGGCGGGTTAGCCGCGGTCTCAGACGTAGACTTTAATGTGGACCAAGGTGAAGTCGTTGGTCTGATTGGTCCCAATGGAGCTGGTAAAACAACGCTGTTTAATTTGATATCGGGAGCTCTTGTTCCTAAACCAGGAGCCATTAGGTTTAGAGCTGAAAACATCACTGGCTTAAAGCCGCATAAAATCTGCAAGATGGGAGTAGCGAGAACGTTTCAATCGGTTAAAGTTTTCGCCAACATGCCAGTTCTTGAGAATGTATTGTTGGGCTCGTTTTTTGGGGCGCCAAATAGTATGTCATCAGCGGATGCGGCCAGAGAAGCCACGGGGTTATTAGAGTTTGTGGGGCTATCAGCAATGAGAGCAACTCCTGCTAAAGACTTAACCCTGGCTAACCAGAAGCGACTTGAAGTAGCCAGAGCGTTAGCCACCAAGCCAGAACTATTGTTGCTTGATGAGTTGATGGCAGGATTGAATCCCACCGAGGTAGCCCAGGCTATGGAGTTAGTAACCAGTATTCGGGATAAGGGGATCACCATTTTCATGATCGAGCATGTCATGAAGGCAATTATGAGCGTATGTGACCGAATTATGGTACTCCATCACGGTGAGAAGATTGCTGAAGGAACGCCACAGGAGATCGCCACCAGCAGAACAGTTGTGGAGGTATACTTGGGAGAGTAGGCTTATGCTGGAAGTATGTAACATAAATACTCTTTATGGTAAGGCTCAAGCATTATGGGATGTTTGTTTAGGAATCAATGAGGCAGAAATAGTCGCCTTGGTTGGTTCAAACGGAGCCGGTAAAACGACACTGCTTAATACGATATCCGGTTTGCTGCGTCCAGCTTCAGGTAGTGTGGAGTTCCTTGGCAGGCGGATAGATGGTCTACCACCTCACTCCGTTGTGGAACTGGGCATTTCTCATGTACCCGAAGGTGGAAGGGTTTTTCCCGACATGACAGTGCGCGAAAATTTAGAGATGGGTGCGTATCCTTACCACGCCTGGAAACAGAAGGAGGAAACGCTGGAGCAGGTTTATCAAGTTTTTCCCATACTAAAGGAAAAAGAAGGGCAATTAGCTAGAACATTAAGCGGTGGCGAGCGTCAAATGTTAGCCATGGGTCGGGGCTTAATGTCAAGGCCAAGGCTGTGCCTATTTGATGAGCCCTCATACGGTTTGGCGCCGCTATTGGTGGCAGAAATCTTCCGCATCATACAGGGGCTCCGCGATCAGGGGGTCACCGTCTTCCTGATCGAGCAAAATGTTCGACGTACCCTGGAGATAGCCGACCGAGCATACGTGCTAGAAAATGGCCGAGTATGCTTGGAAGGGGCCTGTGATGAGCTCCTCGAAAGTGATTTTGTGAGGAAAGCCTATTTAGGACTGTAGCTTAGCTCAGGAGGGAGAAAATGGAAATCAAAGCCGCTGTCGTTTTTGAGACATCAGAAGATTTCAACATTGAACAACTGGAACTCTGTGATCCGAACGATGATGAGGTGCTGGTTCGGATCGTCGGCGTTGGCATCTGCCACACGGATTTGGAGGCCCGGGACATGCATCTGCCGATTCCACCACCGCCGAGTGTCTTCGGACACGAAGGGGCCGGCGTTGTCGAAAAGGTGGGGGCGCGGGTGACCAAGGTGAAACCGGGCGATCATGTGGTGTTGGCCTGGAACTCCTGCGGGACATGCACTTCGTGCAAGTCAGGCAAGGACTCCTATTGCCTGGATTTCTTCCTGCACAATTTCCACGGCGCTCGTCCGGACGGGACCATAACTTTGCGCAAGGGCGATCAGCTCATTCATGGTTCCTTCTTCAGCCAGTCTTCTTTTGCCGATTTCGCCTTGGCCTACGAACGGAACGTCGTCAAGGTGCGGGAAGACATTCCCCTCGAGATCCTCGCTCCCCTGGGGTGTGGCGTGATGACCGGGGCCGGCGCGGTTATGAACTCGCTTCAGCCCAGGCCCGGGGCTTCCATTGCCGTATTCGGCGTTGGCCCGGTGGGGATGAGCGCTGTTCTCGGCGCGGTCGTGTGCGGCTGCACCACCATCATCGCCGTGGATATCAATGCGGACCGCCTGAAGGTGGCCAAGGAACTCGGCGCCACCCATACCGTCAACGCCAATGAGATGGGCCCGGTTGAGGCGATCAGGGACATTACCGGCGGAGGCGCGGAATTCAGCCTGGAGTGTGTCGGTAATCCCAAGGTGCTTCGGCAGGCCGTGGATGTTCTGCCCCGCCTCGGAGTTTGCGGACTCCTGGGGGTTGTGCCACCGGGCACAGAGGTTGCACTGGATATGGACGCCATCATGAACGGCCGGACGGTTCGGGGGATCATCGAAGGCGATGCCATCCCGGATCTGTTTATCCCCAAGCTGATTGAACTGTATAGCCAGGGGCGGTTCCCCTTTGACCGCTTGATCACATTCTATCCATTCGACGACATAAACCGGGCGGTGGAAGATATGGAAGATGGGCGCGTGATCAAACCGGTTTTGCGACCGTAGCGCCAGGCAAATCTGTCATTGAAAGGAGGCAGACATGAAGCTCATAAGAGTGAACATGAACGAAAAAACCATTCATATTGAAGATGTGCCACAGGATTACGCGGGGCTTGGCGGCAGGGGCCTTACATCAATCATGATCAACGCAGAGGTGCCGCCAAAATGTGATCCCCTGGGACCGGAGAACAAGCTCATTTTTGCCCCGGGCTTTCTAAGTGGTACATCTCTGCCGAATACCAGCCGAATATCCATAGGGGCCAAAAGCCCGCTGACAGAGACAATCAAAGAGAGCAATGTGGGGGGAACCGTTGCTGCGGCTTTGGGCCGTTTGGGAATTACTGCGATCATTATCGAAGGCCAGGCACCGGAAGGAGACCTTAGCTTCCTCAGGATTGACGAGAAGGGAAACGCCAGCCTTATTCCAGCCCAAGAGTGCAAAGGAATGCGAACTTATCAGCTCGTGGAAAAGATCCTTGAGAGCTACGGAAAGAGAACCTCAGTGCTCTGTATCGGGCTGGCTGGTGAGTATAGGCTGACCGCAGCTTCTATACAGTCTTCTGACGTTGATGGTCGCCCCTGCCGCGCCGCAGGTCGAGGGGG
>Ga0114922_10004885_pt1 | contig 12398 bp, 12 predicted proteins | sample AartaG_FD_100975 | JGI IMG/M metagenome (GOLD analysis project Ga0114922, IMG submission 100975) | Deep subsurface microbial communities from Aarhus Bay to uncover new lineages of life (NeLLi) - Aarhus_00045 metaG | ecosystem: Environmental > Aquatic > Marine > Oceanic > Sediment | place... | reverse complement strand
TTGTTTAGGATTTAGGGCTTAGGATTTCGGATTTCACACTATCATATAACTCCTTATGCAACAAAAACTTATCATCAATCGTCTGTATTCTGTCTTCTGTATTCTGTATTCTGTCCTCAGCCCCTCTACATCTGTAGAGAATCCTCTACAAATCGTCCCTTTTATGCAAAACAAACCCAATTTCCGAAAACCCAAAATGAATGTAAACTTAACTTTAACAAAGGATTACAGAAAAAATGATGCTTTCGCAGTCCAAAAAAACAAACCCAATTTCGTTAAAGGCCAAAAATGAACGTAAACTTGTTTACCACAAAGGATTATGAAAATGAACCGCTTTCAGGCTCCAAAAAAACAAACCCAAACAAACCCAATCAAAGCCTGTCCTGAGCGTAGTCGAACGGGCCAATTTCAAGACCCCACCTGCCCCCATCGTTCGGGGCACCTGCGCATTGACCGGATGAACCGAAAAGATCACTGTTGGTTCGAGTGCTTTTTGAGCCATTGGGTGGCCCATTTTTCAGCTTTCGCGGGGGTTTTTAGGACGCCCTCCAGTTGGGCGATGTACAACTCTTCTTTCAACTGCCCCAGGCCGGGCCCCGGCACAGCACCTAATCGGATTAAGTCGTGGCCGTTGAGCAGCGGCTTGGGCCGTAACTCAACGTCACCTAATGCCTTTATCCTTTTGCGCAAGTTTACTAACGCAGCAGTACTTTCTCTGCCGCCGCCTTTGGCCTTTTGAACTGCCCTTTGCAGCTCGTAAAGGTCCCGGAAATACGGCTCGGCAAGAATCTTCTTCAAACCAGCTAAGGACATCCGCTCATCGAGCAGTTTGCCTCTGTTGGCCAGTAAGAATTTTATATGTTTGTTTTGGCTTCTGCTCAGTTTCAGAACTCGGCACTTCTCAATTGCGAATTCCGTCCGGCAGCCGGCAAAGAAACAAGCCAGCGCCAACGCAAAATCAACCTTCTTTCGCAGTCGTCCCAACACCTCAATCGCCGTTTTCATTTGTTCTGATGAAAATCGAGGAAAGATTATCTCAGCTAATCCGCTCTCAAACAGCATCGACGCCCCCGCCGCTCGATTGGGATTGATAAGAATGCCCTCCAATTCTATTGATATGCGCTCGCCGCTTATTTTTACTATTTTTCTTGCATTGCTGCAAATCGCCGACCACGTCGACGTCTCAATTGCAAAACCAAGCTGGGTCGAAAACCGCACAGCCCGCAGCATTCGCAGATAATCTTCGCTAAAGCGCTCGGCGGGTCTGCCGATAGTTCGCACTATCTTTGCTCTAAGGTCTGCCTGGCCATCGACATAATCTATCACCTCTTTTTGCAGAGGGTCGTAAAACATCCCGTTTATTGTAAAGTCTCTTCGGCCGGCATCTTCAGCGGCATTGGCAAACTTGACAGCGCAGGGGTGTCTGCCGTCGGCATAGTCGGCTTCAGTTCTGAAAGTTGCAACTTCTACCTGTCGGTCTTCGACCAAAACAATGATCACCCCGAATTTTGCTCCGACCTTCAATGTACGTCTGAATAATCCTATTACCTCTCTGGGCTGTGCATCGGTAGCAACATCATAGTCTTTGGCGCGTTGGCCCAACAACATATCGCGCACACAGCCTCCGGCTAACAACGCCTGAAAACCGTTTCGCCGCAACCGCTTAATTATTTTTATAGCTGCCTGCTTATTTGTCATCTATTTTGTATCTCATATTTCGAATTTCTTCTTGCCTTTTTCCATTCAGCTTTTACTCAGCATGGTTACAGCCATAGTCCCCCACCGGCGCCGCTCTATTACTCGAAATTGTCCGTACCGCTCCAACAAAGATACTCGTTGGTCGGTCCTGACAATGACAATTCCGTCTCCGGTTGCCTGCTCACCCAATAAATCCAGCAAACTACTCAAAGGTGAACCAATCTGAACATCCATTGTCTGGGCATAGGGCGGGTCAACAAAGACAAGGCCATATTTTTCCCGGCCGGAATCAACCAGTGCTCCAGTCTTAAATGCGTTTGCCCTTATCACCTTCGACTCTTTAAAAAAGCCGGCCTTTTCTATGTTTTTATTTAATACCGAAATAATCTTAGCGTCCTGCTCAACGAAAGTAATAAACTTCGCCCCTCTGCTCAATGCTTCAAGACCCAGAGAGCCGACACCGCAGAATAAATCAGCCACTATTGCACCATCCGGCAGACCATATTTATAAAGAACACTGAAAAGTGACTCCTTGACTCTGTCGGTAATCGGCCGGGACACCTGCGTCCTGGGGCCAAGTAATTTCATACCTCGTTTTGAGCCGGCTATGATTCGCATTTTACTCTATAGTTCAAACTCACCCACACAACTATACTGTTGTTATAAAGCTTTTTCGACAATCAAAACGATTTGTCATCCCCGCGAAAAGCCTGCCCTTAGCAAAGCCGAATGGGCGGGAATCCAGTTTTTTCACTCCGGACACCTGCTCTCGCAGGGGTGACATCTTCGGTTGTTGTTTTCCGCAACAGATTTTAATTCATTTTCACTACTCTTCGGAACAAGGGATTGTATCAGCAACTCCATCCTGCGTCCATCTCAAAATCATCAAAGCAAAAGCTCGCTGATTTGTATGGCACAATGTCGAAACTTCTCAGCGGGTAACGTCACGGTCTGCCATTTTGGACTGCGGCGTTTCATAAACGAACGATAGTCGTCTAATTCTATGGTAAAAAATATATACCTGTCTGTGTCAAAATCGAACACATCCCTGCCGTCAAAATCAACGTCGATGCGCTCTATCTTATAGACAAAGACGAAGACAGCCTGATAAGCCGCGCCAAAAACCTGCTGCCACTTTACCAGGCCATCGACGTCCTCGGCTGTAACCCAGCATTCGAAGCCTGTTAATTTGCTCAGGCTGGTCCCCTTGAACTTTCTGCCCTTTACCTCAGCAATTATTATTTGTCCATTGGCAGGATATACTAAAAAATCGAAGCTCTTGACCTTACAACGGGCAAAGGCCGCCCGTTTGTGCTCATCTATCGCAATGTATTGAATTCTATTGTCAACCAGCCAATTCTCGAACGCCCGCTCGTAATGATTAGGAGGATAATCCTTCATCTGGATTTATCATTTAAGCTCTGCAAAAAATTTATCGTAATCTTTCAGTTCCTGCTCACCGGTCGCCATATCTTTGACTGAGATTTTATTCTGCTCGAGCTCCTCATCGCCGATGATGATACACTTCTTCGCTTTTTGAGCCGATGCCTCTTTCAACTGCTTCGAAGGTCCTCCCACCTTATAGCTAAAATTGGTCGAATACTCCATCGACCTTAGCTTCTCAACAACCTGCCATACTTCTTTGACAAAATCACCTAAGTAAACAACGAAATACTCTAGTTGTTTCTTTGGTACCTGTTCACCCAGAAGACCCTTCTCCTCAAGAAGTATTTCCAATACACGATCACCCATTCCCATCCCACTGGCAGATATTGCTGGTCCGCCGAAATCTCGAAGCAGATTATCGTATCTGCCTCCGCCGCAGATTGCTCGAAGCTCACCGGCAACATCATGAACTTCAAATACGATACCGGTATAGTAAGCCAGACCGCGAACAATACTCGGATCATATATACAGAAATCACCCACTCCCATCGTATCCAAATAGTCAAGAACCATCTTTATGTCGAGGTAAGGACTGTATTCGTCTGATTCGCTTTTTAGTTGAACTATTTCTTCAAGTTGCGGCATTGAATCCACAGTCATAAAATCTATTATCTTATTAACTGTCTTTTTATCTTGAACTTGTTCTCCAAGCATCTGTTCAAATGTTTCTGAGGGCAATTTGTTCTTTTTATCAAGCACAATATATACAGACTCCAATTTGTCTTCGGGAATACCCAGGCTTCTAAGATAGTCGGCCAGTAATTCTCTGTTTGATATTTTAACTTTGATATCCTTACTCGTAAGTCCGATCTGACGTAAGTAGTCCACTGTGGTAAATATTACTTCGGCATCGGCCAGGCATTTTCCAATGCCACTCTCGACCCCTATTATGTCGATATTCCACTGGAAGAATTCGCGCAGTCGGCCCTTTTGCGGCCTTTCGGCCCGGAACAATCTCGGCACCGAAAACCACTTTATAGGCTTGGGCAGGGAATTGATTCGCTGGTTGACCATTCTGGCAAGTGTCGGGGTAATCTCCGGCCTTAAGGCCAAGTCTCTACCGCCTCTGTCCTGCAGTGAGAAAAGCTGCTCAACGATTTCATCACCGCTTTTTATCTGAAACATCTTCAGATACTCGAACATCGGCCCATCATATTCCTCAAAGCCGTTGCGGACGGACACCCTCTTCCAGCCGTCGATTACCCAGTTTCTGACAGCCATATCCGGCGGATAAAAATCCCTCGTTCCTTTTACCGGCGGTATCTTCATTTCTTCCTTTTCTTTTTCTTTTTCTTTGCCTTTTGTTTTTCGGTTACGTTATTGTCGAATTTTATCTTTATATACTCTTCCATTTGTTTATCGTTGGTAAAGTGCAGCTCGTAGCCGTATTCACCCTGAACGAAATCGCAGTCTGCGTGACGGTATCCTCTGCAGATCCTCGGCCTCTTATTGTAAATCCCGCACCGATTGTCTTTTCCCGACAGGTGTCTGCATTTGTTATTTATGTTAATATACCAGTCGCCGTCCTCTACGAAGACCGTTACGTCTTTATGGCACAGAAACCACCTTATATCGTCGTAGTCTCCCTTATCTTCCGGCGTATCAATCGGCAGTGCAAAATACCGGCAGCACAGCCCTTTACACTTTTCACATTGACTTTTCTTAGCCATTACAACAAACTCCAAATAGACTAACTAAGAGCCTCTAACAAAATGACCCAAATGTCATTCTGAGCAGTCCGAAGGACAGCATGACAAGCAAGCATTCATTTTGTTAGAAGATTTCAACCACCAAATCCTATAACTATAAGCTATTGGCCATCCGCCGTCAAGAAAAGCAAAAACCAGCTCGCCGTTTTTGCAATTATGGATGGAATTATACTAATTCAGGCAAACTTCCAAAATCTTGTCTATGTAGCTTGCATTACCGCTATCGAGTGTGTTATAATTATTTAAGAAAATCTCAACGGCGGAGCACATTAGACTTAAATAAGAAATGTCGACTTAGAAGGAGTTTCGATATGAATACAAAAAAAGGTTATCTGAGGATTGTAACTGTCCTCTCAATAGTACCCGTGATTGTCGGAATGCTTATGCTCATATTTAGTGGCAGTGCCTATGAGAAAACTGTAGGGTTGGCGATGGCACTAATTGGCCCTGTCGTGATATGGGGAGTTTATGGGTGTGCATTTTTTGTTTTTAAGGGATAAGGGCTTTTTCTGCTCTTAGAGGCTTCAGAGATAAGTCCTGTGTACGAATAAGAAAGTTAAAACTCTCTGCTTGAATGGATGAGAAGGTTTAAAGACTACTGATAGACAAACGCACAGAAAAACTACAGCATTATGCGAAAACGAAAAGGATTTACCCCGTTAGAAATTAAGATTCCTGATTGGGAAAGCGGAAGATTTCTAACGGGATTCACGTTAATAGAGCTTTTGGTGGTGATTGCCATTATCGCATTATTGATGGCGATACTGATGCCGGCACTGCAGCGAGTAAAGCAGCAGGCGGCGGGCGTTGGGTGTAAGTCGAACCTGAACCAATGGGGCCTAATATTTGCCATGTACACACAGGACAACAACGGCTACTTTTACAACGGACAACTTCGTGGTTCGTCATCGGGCATGGGTAATGGTGAATGGTGGCGGGAATGTATGCGGCCGTTATCCAAGAACAAGAAAATGTGGCTTTGCCCGACGGCTACAAAGCATCGTTCCAATGCAAGTGATCAGTCACCCGCAACAGATCCTTTCGATGCGTGGAGAGTACCTGCATCGCAGGGGGGCGACGTTGGCAGTTATGCTCCGAACGGCTGGATGTGCAATCCGAGACCCGGTTTGTCGAACCTGTGGGGACGCGGGCCTATCGAGGATCACTGGCGAACGAACCAGGTGAACGGTGCCTATAATGTGCCGGTGTTCACCGAGGGCTGGTGGGTCGACGGCTGGCCAGAGCACACAGACGAGCCATTTGAGTTCGAAAACCGCACACCACTTTTGGGGATTAATGTACACGAAATACAACGTCTCTGTGTCAACCGACACGGGGGTGCACAAAATTGCCTGTTTGCGGATTGGTCCGTAAAAAGAGTGGGAATTAAAGAGTTGTGGACGTTGAAATGGCATCGCAATTACGACACGGCCGGCCACTGGACCAAAGCCGGCCTTGTCCAACCCGAAGACTGGCCACTATGGATGAGAAAGTTTAAAGACTACTGAAAACAATTACTACACAGAATACTACGAATGATTTAGTTATGCGGTAGGGTTGAGCCTTAGCAGTTTTCAGATTATAAGTTTTTCTCAAGCTCTCCATGGACGCTGCCTGTTTATTTTGCCTGATAATATGTCCTTCGCAATAAGCACATCTTCTATAACCTGAAAATCGAACATCCCCACGCAGAGAAAATCAGCCCCGTTTTCAAAAGCAAACTTAAAACCGTCTCTCGGATGAATGGCCCCCGCCGCTAAGACCTTATAAGCAATCCAGGGCTTTTTTACCGCCTTCATAAACTCGACGGTTTTTTCAGGTTCCTTGTCCCAGTAGTTGTCCGCGCTGTAGTTGTCGATTACGTCAAGATTCTGACCGGGCTTTCGTGTGGACCAGTAATTGGTGCTGTGGTGCGTTTTCATATAGAAGTCGGCTTCGATGCCTGCTTTTTCACACGCCATAGGCGTCCGCAGATTATGCCCGCCGACACCGGCGATGACTCCATTTTTTTTGATAAATTCCACAACTTTTCCGATAAGGTCAACCCGTCCGTTCCTGGCCCAGTTGTCCCCGATATTACCAATCACAAAAGCCCCAACCGCTCCGTTATCAATGGCCATTTTCACATCACCTGTAAGGTCCTTCGTCTCTGCATTACATTGTGCGAGCCACTGAATCTCACCGCCCCTCTCATCCCGGTATTTCTTCAAAAGCCTGGCCGAACTGGTGTTGGCGATAATAGTATTGATCCCGTTTTCCTCGCATATCTGGAAGGTCTCGATAATCTTTTCATCTGTGAAATAGTGATTTAATAAAGAAGATACATAAATCAAATCTCTGCTATGTGCATAGCCGTTGATCAGATTTCCCCCGCAGATTATCCTGCTAATCTTAAGCTCTCCCATCCTGCCCATCGGCAGACCCTTAACCGAATCTGCGGACCGCTTACCCGGCTGCTTCATTTGCGCTAATAAAGTCTTCTCTTCAAAGCTCAAAGCCGACGTAACCACAGCAGAGGTAAGCAGAGACTTCTTAACAAACTCTCGACGATTCAAATTTTTTGACATTTTTCTATACTACTAAAAGGCTCTAACAAAAAGATTGCCATTCCAAGCATCGAGTTATTCCTTAGCCCCATGCTTACGCAAAATTTCCACAATGTCCATATTGTTTCCAGCATGTGCGTAGTCCCGATGAGTCCGTCCTCCTTTGGTCTTTGCATTGACGTCGGCGCCTTCTGAAATGAGTATTCGGACTTTTCAATGTCACCGGCTTGTGCAGCTTGGTGTAGTGGTGTTATGGTTTCGGTTGGCTTCTTCCTACACCCGGCGGCAATAAGCATTAACATCAAAATCACACAGAGGACTCTTATCGATTTCATCTTCAATTACCTATCATAAGACAATACCAAAATAGAGGCAACTTGTCGATGAAATCCTGTTCCGCACCAATTAGACATGAGCCTCATAGGTACGGGGAACAGGGAACCAGAGCGAATTAACCGGATTCCCGCCCATTCGACTTTGCTCAAGGCAGGCTTTTCGCGGTAATGACAAATAGTGTCTTTCTGCAATAAATATTATTATTTGTCCGAGACTTTTATTTGTGCCATTTCTTCTTCGGTGAACTTACTATTGGCGATAGGGCCCGCCTCCCAGCACTGTTCTAACTTGCTGGGCTTGGGCTTTCGGATTGGAATGACGAAGACCTCTTGCCCGTCGCGGTTCTTTTTCACCTGGCCGCCAGCACGCTTGACCGCCTGACGAACGAGTTTCTTGCTCACCTCTACTAACGTCGGGAAATTGTATGGCGTGTGGCTGAATTTGCCTTGCGGATTCAAGGCTGATTTGAACTTGTCCGGCAGATTCTTAAAGCCGATAGTGGTAAACAGTATGCCCCCGGCATTCGATGGGTTACAGTCGGAGTCCTGACCGCAGCGCGTCGAGATGACAATCGTTTTGTCCGGGTCGCCCTTGCCGTACAGCAGGCCCATTACAATATACGCACCGTTAATCTTGGCGTCGATATTAAAGTCACCCTTATCGCAGGAGAATTTACGATAGTCGGGATTGTCCTGATACTTCTCTTCAATGAGCCGCCAGGTCTTTTCCCAGTTGTCAGGATTCTGCCTGTACCACGCAAGCACATCGCGGATACATTCGGCATATTGACTGTCTTTCGGAATACATTTCAGGCCCGCCTCGACAATCTTTTCCATATCATCTTCAAAAAAGGCCTCGGCGTACATACCACCGACGAACTGGCCTCCATAAAGCCCATCTCCGTAGTTCATCAGTCGACCGAATTTTTCACCGAGTTCGATAGCCACGTTCGGCAACCCAGGCGCAATCAATCCTGCGTAATCCGCCTCAATTTGATAATCTATATCATCTGCGTGCTTATTAAACTCCGGATGCCCTGAGTCGGGTGGAGCAATTCCTTTCCGCAAATTATCACGGCCATTCCTGTTCGCGTGCCAGAGATCGTAGCCGCTATTGGCAAAATCAATACCCGCCTGGCGGATAGAACAGTCTAAGCCGTGCAGTTCAAGTGTCCGCAGGAAAGTCATCTCGACGTAGATGTCATCCTGCTTGAACTGGTTAATCAGCTCCGGCTTCCACTGCGGCATCTTGTCTTCGGGTATGATTTCGCCCTTGTAGCGAAACTCGGTAGGCCCGCCCCAGCCCACGCCGGCCATTTGTCCGACCCAGCCGGCCTTCATCTTGTCCACATAATCCTCGACCGTTATGCAGCGAACGGCTCCAAAGCCAATTCTAAAACCGCACAGCTCATCGTACTGACAGCCGACAATAAAAGCCAAACTCAAGACGACTGCAATGGTCATAAGAATCACCAATAAATCTTTGGACATTTTACACCTCCATTAGCTTCCTAAAAATACGGCTGATTAGTCCATAGTTTTATAACCACCAAAGATATGAAAAACAAGCTTTTTTGCAATCGTGGCGGCATATTTTGGAATACACTATATTTTAAAGTGCGGGTTTGCAATGGCTCCATGAACGGGTATAATGTTGATTGGTTGTGGCCAAAGTGTTGAACTATAGAAGAATTAGTGGGGCTCAGATATGCTCAAATACAGGATGCGATTTATGGCGCTGGCAACAGCAGTCGTGCTGCCGCTTTTATCGACGGTCTCGGCGGATACCTGGCGCTTAGGAAAAGACCGGGATTGGAAGGCGGTCTCTGCTAAGGGCAATGACAAATTCCTGCTGGCGGTAACCGAAACGAAGAAGCTGGTCAACACCGGCCAAACTAAGGCTGCTCGCAAGGCATTCGACAAGCTCAAAACAGACTTCCCAGAAATCGCAGGCCCTGATTTGGACGCCTTTATCAAGGCGGAGATGCTCTTTTGCAAAGGCAAGTTCATCGAAGCGGCCGATGGATACGACAAGCTGCTCACTGAATACCCCCAAAGTGAACTTCACCAGGCGGCTTTAGACAGGGAGTTTGCAATAGCAACAGCTTTTTTAGATGGTCAGAAAAAAACAGTGCTTGGCGTCTTCAAACTAACAGCATTCGCCGATGGCCTTAAAATTATGAAAAGGATTAGCGAGCACGCAGGTGACTCACCAATTGGTGCCGAGGCGGCTGTAGCGGTGGCTCAAAAGTATGAAGAAAGAGGAGACCTCACCAAGGCAATCAGGAATTACGATAAGCTGCTTACAGAACATCCCGACAGCGAATTTCGTGAGTTTGTTTTAGACAGGCAATATGCCATTGCGACGGCTTATTTAGGGGGCCAGAAAAAGCGTGTCCTTCGGGTCATCAAGATGAAGGGATATGCCGAGGCCGTCAGAATTATGGAGAAGATTACCGACAGGGCAGGCATCGACACCCCGACCGGATTAAAGGCAGCTACGGCAGTGGCAAAACATTACGAAAAAAGAGAACAGTTCAACGAAGCATACTTCAAATGGTGGGAGATATCTTCGCAATGGCAAACAGGAAAAACCGGCGCCGATGCCCTGCTTGGTATGGCTCGATGCAAACGCGCTGCATACAACAATCACCCTGAGCATAAAAGACCGTTTTATGACGCCTCGAACCTGAACATCGCAAAAAGCTGTTACGAAAAATTAAAATTAATATTCCCAAAAAATGCCGAAGAAATCGCTGTTGACAAAATACTAAAAGAGATAAACGAACAATTAGCTTACAAACAATTTAGTATCGGCCAGTACTACCAGAGGACCGGCAACAAGCAGTCGGCTAATCTCTATTTCGACATGGTGATAAGCGATTGGCCGGGCACTAAAGCGGCTGAAATGGCAACAGAAATGATTACAAACAATTTGGGCGACAAAGAAACAAAAAATGAAGAAAGAAAATCTTAAAGACAGTAACAAAAGCACAATTCGCAAGACACTCGTGTTCTTATGCTCTTGTGCTCTTGTGCTCTTTATTAGTTTAGCTCTTGGTGGATGCGCCGAACTGAGCGGCTATTCCAACGAATCGATGTTTCCACAGAAGGTGGACAGTGTCTGCCTGGAAATGTTCGACAACCAGACCTTTCGACGAGGAGCCGAATACGAACTTTCCGATGCTTTGTCCAAGCGTATCGAGGTAGAGACACCCTACAAAATTGTCTCCAGCCGCGACCGAGCCGACACCGTAATAACCGGCCAAATAGTATCTATCGGAGAATCAGCCCTCAGCACCGAACGCGAAACAGGACGCGTGCTCGAAAAAGAAGTGGAGCTTCAAGCCCTCGTCAACTGGAAAAATCTAAAGACGGGAGAGCTGCTGATAGATAACCGCTCGGTCACCGCCTCGGCGAGCTATTCTGAATACCAGCAGCAGGATTTTAAATATGCTTCGACTCTGGCAGCAAACAATCTGGCGCGGAAAATCGTAGAACTAATGGAAAAAAAATGGTAGAATCATAAAGAGAAGAACTAAATAGTTTCTGGCGCGGAAACAGTATTTGTCAATCCCCCGGAAGCAGGAATCCAGTTTTTTCGCTATAGAGCCCTGCTTTTGCAGGATATGTGTTTAGGCAGACAACTAAATCAACAGTTTCCTGACGTGGCATGGGCTTTTAGCCCGTGAAAACGGGGATAGTAAGTAAAAATTATGAGCAACAATCAAGACAAAAAGCCAAATCCGCCAACTCGTCGCGGGCCACAAAACAGACAAGGCAAAAAACCGCCGCTGCCTCGTTATAAGCGAGGACCGTTTAGCTACCTTATAATCGCAATCGCGATATTCACAATGATAATGATGCTCAACCAGTGGCAGAAGGTTGATGAAATTGGATGGAGTGAATTTGTCTATGAAGTTGAGAACAAGCACATCGATAGTGTTACTATAAAGGACATGGAGATAATAGGTAAATTCAATGAGGCAGGCCTTGCCAGTCGCCAAGGTAAGGGTAAGGATTCCTTTGTGGTTTATTATATCCCGGAAGTACATGGTGATCGGCTTGTGAAGCTATTGGAGGAATACAACGTAAAGAATGACATTGCCAAGCCTAATACCTGGATTTTTAATTTGATAAGCATGTTCCTGCCAATAATTATTTTAGTGGGTCTTTTCTACTTTCTGTTTGCCCGCAACCTTCGCAGCGGAGCCGGCGGAATGCTGATGTCGTTTGGTCGAAGCAAACATCGGCTGCAGGGAAAAGACCGGGCAAAAGTTACTTTTGAGGACGTGGCCGGCGTAGAGGAAGCAAAAGAAGAAGTAGCTGAGATAATCGCGTTTTTGAAAAATCCGAAAAAGTTCCAACGGCTGGGCGGCCGTATTCCGCGCGGAGTTTTGCTCGTAGGCCCGCCGGGCTGCGGAAAGACATTACTCGCAAAAGCAATAGCAGGCCAGGCCGATGTGCCGTTCTTTAGTATATCCGGCAGCGATTTCGTAGAGATGTTCGTTGGCGTTGGGGCATCCCGCGTACGCGACCTGTTCAAGCAGGCCAAAGAAAATTCGCCCTGCATCATCTTCCTTGACGAGGTTGACGCAATCGGGCGAAAACGCGGTGCAGGCTTTGCCGGCGGCGGACACGATGAACGAGAGCAAACACTAAAT
>Ga0114922_10004883_pt1 | contig 12400 bp, 10 predicted proteins | sample AartaG_FD_100975 | JGI IMG/M metagenome (GOLD analysis project Ga0114922, IMG submission 100975) | Deep subsurface microbial communities from Aarhus Bay to uncover new lineages of life (NeLLi) - Aarhus_00045 metaG | ecosystem: Environmental > Aquatic > Marine > Oceanic > Sediment | place... | reverse complement strand
TACGACAAATAACATGGTCCTCTGCGATGACGAATCCATACATTATTGACAACAAAATTACAAATAAGTTTGTTGAAACTTATACTAAAACAACCTATCGCATTATAGGGAAGAATAAACATAGTGCGATTAAACCATGTCATTGGTTAGAACAAAAATTGATGACGGGGAGAGAGAATAGAAATTGTTATAAGGGAGTTTTTGGCGTTCAAAGTCATAGATGCTTACAAAATACTCCTTCTATGCCATTCTGTAATCAACAGTGTGTTTTCTGCTGGAGAGATATTGAACAAGGAAATCTAAGCAGTCAATTCTGTGTTGAGTCTGATGATCCTAAATATTTAATTGCCGAAATGATTCGTCATCATCAAGATATTATAAAAAACCACTTACCATTAAGGAGATATCTTGAAAACTATGAAATTATGGTTGATCTCCTCAATTATATGTTAAAAAATAGGGAAGATCAAAGTATTAATTCACTTTCGAAAGGTCTTCATGTTAGTAAGAATAAAATCGAGCGAGCATTTAATCTATTGAAAAATCAAGAGTTTCTCATACCGACTGATATTTCATTAAAGACTTTTAAACTTGATAGTGAAATTTCATGCTGTATAGACTCTAGAGATGAAATAGTTAAATTGATTAATTTATCTTTAACATCCCCCGACGAAATAATGCAAACACACAGCGAAGCAATGAACCCTAATCACGCAGCAATCTCTCTTGATGGTGAGCCGTTCTTATATCCAAAATTAGATGGTTTAGTAAGCGATTTTCGCAATCGAAATATGACCACCTTCATAGTTACTAATGGTACATTACCAGAAAGAATTCAAAGCTTAAATTCATTGCCGTCTCAACTTTATATCACCCTACCAGCACCTAATAAGGTAATTTACAAAAAAGTATGCCGCCCGATGATTAAAAATGGGTGGGAGAAGATATTGGATAGTTTAAGTTTAGTTGAAAGTTTGTCTTGTAGATCTGTAATAAGATTAACAGCTGTAAAAAATCTAAATTTGATGGACAAATTTATAGAAGATTACATTAGAATAGTTAAGATGGCAAATCCTAATTTTTTTGAAATTAAAGGATTTACGCTTCAGGCAAGTGCACTAAATATAAGAGAACGTCTGAAAAGTGACAAACCTATACTGCACTATTTCCCTACCTACGAAGATTTAGAGAATTTTGCCCTCAAATTCGAAGAAATAGGGAATCTTCCACTAATCTATAAAAATAAAGCAAGTAGAGATTTTTTGTTTGCTGTAAATTGGGATAGAAATAAAGATCCAATAATTAAGAATCCTTAAAGATACTTTATGAAAACTCACCTAAATTTTACTCTATTATTGATTAAATCCTATTCTCCTTCATGACCGGTACTAATTTTCATCATTTACTTTTTTTCACTTTTCTCTTCAGCTAAACTTATTTTTAAAGACTTTTTTACATAATTTTGATAAGTGTCTTTGAAATCATCAATAGATTCTACTATTTCCTTAAAACTTTCAAGCCATTTTATTTCAGCCTCATTATGAAGTTTCCAGTGTTTTAAAGGTAGAATATTAAATGGGTTAAACTCGTATGAAAAATGAGAAGTTACTATTTTCTCACCCTCAACAACATGTTTGAAGGTTGATCTAAGTTTTTCGATTTGATTGTTTATTAAGTTTAAAATAAATTCCTTTCCTACGACCGAGCCAATATATGTAATAAAAGGCATAGTCGAGTCAACATCAAAGTAAATATCTTGAGTCTTAGTCAAAAAGAATTTTATTTGTTCTTGAAATTCTTCTCTGCCTTTATTCGTCAAACTGTATATTATTTTTTCAGGACGATTACCTTCTTGTTTAGATCCTACTACTTTGATGATTTTATCACCTACAAGTAGCTTTAACGTGTAATAAAATGATGCCTTTGTAGTATTAATATAATGATCAAAACGCCATGATTTTGCTAATGATATGAGCTCATAACCACTCATAGGTTTAGGAATAGTGCTCATTACACCTAAAATAAATGTTTTAAGTGGTGTATATTTTTTCTTTGGCATTTAGGTTTTCTAACTCCGTATGTACATTTGAAATTTTTATTTTAATATAGTCAAATTTGAATGATTAAATTTAAATATTCTACTTTAATTATATAATTATAGTTTAAAATATATAAAATTTGGGTCATTATGTGAAATGCAGAAAAATACTATTGCTACTGAAAAAAAGGAAAAAAGATTTAGTTTAAAGGATATAATCTTAACAACTATTTTTACAATATTTTTTATAGTTCAAATAATCCTAATGTTCCTATTCTTTAATGAATTAAGCTTAATCATTTTAGCCTATATAGGATATGTAATTTGGGGTTTTAGTATTTATTTTGGGTTAATTTCTTTCTGGACTTTTAAAAAACGAGGGAGTGTGGAAAAGGGAAAGAGTTATCTTAATACTACAAAAGTAGTAGAAAAAGGTCCATATGCCATAATCCGGCATCCACAATATTTAGGAGGTATATTATTTACTATCAGTATTACATTATGGACTCAAATATGGCTTAGTTTAATTCTTAGTATCACCATCATAATTTTAACTTATCAATGGACATACACAGAGGATAAAAATCTTATTGATAAATTTGGTGATGATTATAAAAAATATAAAGTAAAAGTACCTCGCCTTAATCCTATATTAGGAATTATTAAGTATTTCATTTTAAGAAAAAAAAGCTGATTCCTTAATTCGTAATCTGGTTTATTGATTGTTGAATTATTTTTTTCAATTTATCCAAATTTGTTCTTTTTATTGCTGAGAATTCTAAATAAGGTATTTCCTTATAATCTCTAACATACTCACCAGAGGTTTGAATTAAGTTTAATCCATAATCCTTAGCTGAATTGATCAACAAGGAATTTATCTTTTTCTTATCAAAAACTGAGATTTTATCTATTTTGTTTAAAATAACAAGAATTGGTATTTCAAATTCCCTTAGAAATTTAATTAACTCAAAAGATAGAGGAATAGTAGTATCATTTTCCAGGTAATATTTTTTTAACTCATCTTCTATCCTTAAGGCATTCAATACTACTAAACTAAAAAAGTAGTTATCATGGTGTTTTTCAATATGGATAACTATTTGTTTCTTTATGTGTTCTTCTCTCCGGCGACTCGAACTATTCATATATCCAAACCCGGGTAGATCTACGATTTTGTAAGGCATTTGAGGAAATCCAATAGATTTTATCATGAGTGTGCTTCCAGGTTGTTTACCTGCTTTACCTTTAAACTTTTTAGGATTTGGAACTAATAATCTTGTTATTGAACTTTTTCCTACATTTGAATTTCCGATAATGAGCAAAGAAGGTTTATATTTCATGAGTTTGAATGATCTTATATTGTTTTATGAATGGGATCTGCTTATTAATTAAATCTTTTTAATTTTATTAACATTCATAGTTTTGAACTTTGTCTCGCCAAACTTTACCTTCTTTTCGCAAACATTCGAGGATGGCGCTAAATTCAGCGATCAGAGATTTCTTTTATTTTTATTCCAAGGGTCTTAGCTTTAATCATAATAACAAATCCGAGCAAAACTAAGGTTATGAATAATGGATAACTTGAAATCTCTTGTTTGTTTTCTACAATGATTCGAGCATAACCATCATTTAATAAAATAAATACCAATAGTACTATAAAAAGAAATCTAACTCCAAATACGCCAAATCTTTTTAATGATGATTATATAAATTAGCTGATGTTTTCTAAAAATTTAGCTTTTAGGTTACTAATTTCCACAATCTCTGTTGTAATTGCTTTTGTAGGGATTATTATTTTATTAGCATTTAGATCGATTATAATTTTAGTTTTATTCATTTCATTTTGGATAATTACAAATTTTTCTGGTGGAATTATTTGTTCACAATGTCCTTTTCAAAATAAAGTATGTCCTGGAGTTTTTCAACTCTATTTTATGCCCTTTTTATCAAAAATAGTATATAAAAAAAAACAATATAGTAAAAAAACAATAAAAATCAGTGCAATTTTTGTGGGCATATTTGGTATATTATATTATTTTATAGGTTTTATTTCTCTAATAATTTTATACTGGAATGATTCTCTTCTTATTGTAGTTCTAATTCTACTTGGTTTATTAATCATACACATCTTCTTATCTTTTTTGTCATTATGCCCTAATTGTAATAATAAAGAAAAATGTCCCATGGCAAGAGTAAGTATAAATTTGGGAAAAAAATAGAGGAAAATGGATTTCAATATAATGATTTAGCCTTAATTCCATTTAAAATTTAAAAATATATAATTTTATAAAAATCCTTTAATATATTAGAAATTAATGAATTCAAAAAAAGATAAACGGCGAATTGAGAAAAAGTCGTCTAGAACAGCCGCTTTTACTTGTGTTTGCAGAGCATCATCTTTTTATGAAAAAATACCATATTATAAAAGTAATGACTATATAGCTCCCCGGTTATTACCTCGGTTTTTCCATCCCTTAATTAAATCTAAACGAATAAGATCTCTTCTATTAAAGAAAATAGGTCCAAAGGGTATTTATGAATATGTTATCGCTCGGACGAAAGTGATTGATGAAATTTTCTTAAATGCAGTATTAAATAATTTTGATCAGATAATTCTTTTTGGAGCGGGTTTTGATTCCAGAGGCATTCGTTTAATTGGTACAAATGAAAAAATAGCTATTTTTGAATTAGATGTAACCACCACAATATCAGACAAATTAAAACAATACAAAAAGCGAAAAATAGATCCTGGAAAGGTTTTATATGTTGAAATAGATTTTAATACCGAGAAGATCGAAGACAAACTGAAATCAATTGGTTTTCAATATAATAAAAAAACACTCTATATACTTGAAGGAATTACAATGTATTTAAATGAATCTGCAGTAAATAATGATTTTAAATTCATCACCGATAGCGCTGGTAAGGGAAGTGAAGTTGTCTTCGATTATATTTATCAATCTGTTCTTGAAGAGAAGAATCTATATTATGGAGAACGAGAAATATATCAAAGGGTCAAAAAAGATGGCGAAGGGTGGACCTTTGGATTATTAGAAGGAGAAATTAGAAATTTTCTTCAGGATCGAGGATTAGAATTAATTAAAAATTGGGATTCCCTCAAACTACAAGAAAATTATTTTCAGGATAAAAACAGAAATATCGTTGGGAAAATTAATGGAACACATTGTATAGTCCATGCAAAAGTTAAAGATTTTTAAATACATTTAAAAATAAATATAATATAGCTCATTTTAATCCAGATAATTTATAGGATTTAGTTTAATAATTCCAACATGGATAACATGCTCATTTATTATTATTTTCATCATTAATTTTCATATTAGAATTAAGTTGGAAGAAAAAGAATTAGAAGAATTCTTTGGTTATACCTATATTGAATATAAAAAAAAAGTAGCTAGATATATTGGTCGAAGGATTAGTAGTTAGTAGACCAAGAATGTGAATTAGAAGGATGCTACCGTATTTCATTAGGTCCTAAGTTGTTAGAAATAATGATGAAATCTTACGAGGGGAGTATGAAAAGGGAGATACTAAGCTAAAATTCCTATTCCTAAAGAGTTAAATTAAGATTATAAAAAAATAAAAGTTATTATTAAGGATTAAAAATCTCCCGCATCCATCGTGGTAGGAGAAAACCACCGTAAAAGGCAATCGAACTTGAAATTAAAAGTACTCTCACAACTACTAACATTACTACTAATATAGGCTCCGTTGGATTAGTAAAAACCGTTCCTATCAGAAGTGATCTCGCGGTTTTCTCAAGCAAAGCGGCAATTGAAAAAGTGATAAAAGCAAATTCAAGGAGTTTCCCTTTTAGTCTAACTTCTTTATTTTCAGACCTTACTGACCTTCTAGCAAACTTAAAACCTGTTACGAATAAGATCAGAAATGATATGAACAAAAATATTATTAAGAAATACCCCAAATCAGCACTAAAGGGCCGTAACGGGTTAATCACCCCTAATAAACTAATATCCAAGAAGAAATAATGATAGAAAAATAGTACTTCAAAGACAATACCGAAGATAACAATAAGTGCTAATGCTTGTTTTTGTTTCTGATGACTGATCATATCTGTATAAGCAAAGATCCAGCAGAATAAAGCAACAGGAACGAAGGCATTGCCTATTATAAAGTACCAATCTAGTGCTAGAGTTTGTTGAATAAATAAGCTCATTAGGAATGAGGCAGCCTCTGGTAACCAAAGAGTGGATAACATAAGCCAACACAGACCTACTAGAATATACAGTCTATTCTTGTATTTGCTATATTTGGAGATGATTGTAAATCCGATAACGAAAGAAATTAAAACATATATTAAACTAAGCGTCCCTTGTAAGATATCTACTATATCCATATATAACCACTATATTTTCTAATTTTTTTAAATAAAACAGTAACTAATTATTTTTTCTGATATATATAAGTTTAATTATCTCGCTGTGTGTACAAAAACTTCATCAATACTCTATTCATTAAATCTGATCAAAAAAATCGTCGTTGAGAAATTCCTTGTACATCTTTCTTTTTTCTTCTTCTTTTAAAATTGGTCTCGTACTAATTGGCTCTCCCACTTCTTCTAAAAGATCGCTAATCCCTTTAATTCCAATGTTAATTTTAAATTTACCTCCTCTAAAGTATTTAACAACCTGCTTCTCGTTCAGAGTCAATCGAAGGATATAACCAAGACCAAAGTAGAATTGGTTTTCGGGAATTGGATCAATAGGGCTTTTACTGGTGACTTCTTTTAACATTTCGTAAAGTAATTCCTTGCTGGCAATTTGATCCTCTGCTTGATACACCAAGTAATTAAGTACGTGATACCATATCTTGTCTCGCTTATTTCTTGCACGATCTATAAATTTTTCGGGAGTAATGATATCCTTTTTAGTTTCTTGTTTTCGCTCGAGGAGTTCTTCTTTTATGCGTTCCTCTAATTCTGAGGATTCGGCGCTGCCAGTTGGATATCCGCTTATTCCTGTGTCGACTGCTTTGTCTTCTTCTTGTTGTACAGACTCAATGGCTTTCTGCATTTCCTGAAGTTCGTCAAAATCAATATTATCAATATCAGAGAAGTCACTAATCATAGCTTCTTTTTGCATTAAATAATCTTCACGCTCGGTTGTTTGAGCATCAGATTCAAGGGATTCATATTCTTCTGAAATTTTTTCTTCATTAACATCTTCTTGTTGTAAGGTTTCCATTTCTTTAACCTTAGCAATTGCATCTTGCATTTCTTGTAATTCTTCAAGGTCAAGATCCTCCAAATCAGAAAAATCAGTCTCGAGATTCTTCATATCTGAGATATATACATCTAAATCGTCTTGTTCTTCTCTTGTTTCTTCTCTTGTTTCTTCTTTCTCAATATTAGTTTCTTCTTCATTTTGATTTTCTTGATCATCTGACATATTTACATCAATATTACTCTCTTCAAATTATTTCAAAATTCCCTTAATATTAATAATATTTCTTTAATTCTATAAATGTTAAGATTTGGACTAATTCCTATAGTTAAAAATATATAAAGAAATTTTGACTATCAAGATTATGTCAATAGGAGAAAAAGAATATAAATTTAAAATTACTGTTGTTGGAGACCCGGCGGTTGGAAAAACGACACTGGTTAAAAAATATACCACAGGATCGTTTCAAAAAGATTATATCTCCACTTTGGGGGCTCAATTTTCAAATTATGAAGAAAAAATAGAAGGTAAGCAGGTTAAGCTGTTTATATGGGATATCGCGGGACAAGAAACATTTGAAGTAATGCGTCGCAAGTTTTATAATGGTAGCAGCGGTGCGATTATTGTGTTTTCACACGTTCCTAAGGAATTAAAAAGCTACGATCACGTTGAAAAGTGGTTTAAAGAACTTAAAAAATATTGCGGAGATATTCCAATAGCACTTTTTGGAAATAAAATCGACTTAATTAATGAAACCGATTTGACTTCTGATAAGGAGAAAATTAATTCGGATGTTAATGTTGGGAACTTTGTAAATGAACATGACATCATCGAATACTTTAAAACAAGTGCTTTGACAGGACAAGGAGTTATTGAAGCGTTCCAAAAACTAGTTAGAAAGCTCTATTATAAAGTTTCTGAAGAATAAAAATATAAAAAAAATAATAAAATAAAAATCTAAGTCTTTTTGTAAATAAACCGATCCCAACTTGAAGTATTTGGCAAGTGGTCTGGCATACCTTTACGTTTGCGAATTTCGAGGATAAGATCTTCTTCTAAACTATTTGGTACTTTTTCAAATCCCGAAAATTCGTATCCAAAAAAAGCCCTTCCTTGAGTAGAACCTCGAATATCGTCAGCTATACCAATAGTTTCAGCTGCGGGAATTTCACCTTGAACTCTTACGTACTCTCCTTCTGGAATTACGTTTGTAATTTTACCACGTCGTTTGTTAATAATAGCATTTACCGGTCCCTCAGTCCCTTCTGGAGTTTTCACGTCAATTTTCTGAATGGGTTCAAAAAGATGAGGTCCAGCGTCCAACATAGCTAACGACATTGCTGAAAAAGCCATTCCAGCGATTTGACCATATGATGTATGCCTTGTATCTTCGTGAATTGTCATGTCTGTGAAAACAACTTTAAATCCTGCAGCTGGTTCTTTCGCAAGAATACATTCTCCAAGCCAATCCCTAAAAGCGGCCGTTAAATAAGATTTAACTTTATCGAATCGTTGTAATCCTGAGGTACCGTTAACGAGTAAGCTTCCTTGATACACATCAACAATTCGTCTAGCTTCTTTCGCGTCCCAATCAGCTTCCTCTCTCAAGATTTTAGCTTTATCTTTTTCATTCATCAGATCTGTTATTTTTCCAGACTCAATTAGTTTTTCCGTTTTCTCGTCTAGTGGTTCAATGTATAACAAAATGCGATTATGTGTGTTAGCTGATTTTGTGTAATAATCTCTGCTTCTCTTGGTTATTTTTTCTCGATATACTATAATCGGCTCTCCAATGTTAATTGCCACTTGATTATTAATTCGCTTTGTAAGTATCTCAATTTGAAGCGGATCAATTCCACTTAATATAAATTCTCCAGACTCTTTATCTAAACGATACATCGCAGTAGGATCTGCTTGAAGCCACTTGTTCACTACTGTAGTCAATTTATCTATCTCCTGTGGATCTTGGGCTCTTATACTTCTTGAAACTACGGGTTCACAGGCATATTGGATTTTTTCAAAGGTGGGTAATTGGTATGCTTCTTCCTTATCTTTTGGTACGTCACTTGCAGACATAAACGTCTCTCCAGATGGACAAATAAACCCGTATAAAGCAAATAAATTACCCGCTGGAACGCGGGGAATATCTAAAAGATCTGTTATTTCCATAACGCCTAATCGCTTTATTCGATTTGTACTCCTACCGCCTATCAAATAAATTGAATCAGTGTGATCGAATGTACCAGAAAAAACGCGACCTATTAGAGTAGCTTGGTACCCTCTTCGTGGGTCTAAGAATATTTTCGTAATCATGCCATAGAGAGGACCTTTAGGATCGCAGTTTTGAAGCGATTGTCCTAGTTCTGAATCTAAATCGCCCCCCCATATGTGAGGGATTCTATATTTTGAAGCTTCGACAGGATTAGGTAAATGATCCACAACCATCCTTAACATGGGCTCGTCAAGTGGAAGATTATCTCGTAGCCATTGAATGTCGCCTTCTTTATATTTTGCGAATACATCTTGTGGCTTTAAACCTTTTTCCAATAAAATCTCATAAGTAAAACCCCAACCGTGCTTCGCTGAGCCAACGGCGACGCTATTTTTAGCAAAATCGACGCCCCAACCAGAACCTTCGGGTCTAATCTTTTTGATTAATTCATTAACTTGTCTCGATATTTTATCAATCTTTGCAAAAGTGTCTTCTGGGCTTAACTTAAGTTCACTTATTAACCGATCAACCTTGTTTATAAATAAGACGGGTTTACAAAACTCTTCACCAACGGATAGCCGGATATTTGTTTCTGTTTGAGTCATAACTCCCTCTAAAGCGTCAACGAGAATTATAGCGCCATCGCTACCTCTAAGTGCACGCGATACTTCTCCTGTAAAAGAAATATGTCCAGGAGTATCGTTAATTTGAAGGATGTATGGTTCGTCGTCATCCGGTTTTCTTGGATCATTGAATGCTAGCAGAACAACACTCGTGAAAATTGTAATGCCTCTCGCTTGCTCCTCGTCATCTGAATCCGTCATCTGGAGTTGTCCGGCATCTTCTTCACGCATCAAACCCGCTCTTCTTAACAGATAGTCGCTTGCCGTAGTTTTTCCGTGGTCTATATGAGCTATAATAGAAAATAACCGTTTCTTTTCGTATGATCCGGCAGTAATTGCGTGTCCTATCTCGTCTTCGTTCTTTACCTTTACCATAACTGTTTATCTCTTCTATATAATATTATTAAATAAAATGGAGGAAAAGATAAAAAATTTACGATATTACTAGTCCTAGCTAGATAAGATTAAAGAATTTAAACTTGAACTTCTTTCAGTTCTAGAATAAGTAATTTTAGGATTGGAATTTGAAGAACCCTGTTTTTAAAAAATGTCTTACGATATCTGTAGGTTGATCACCTTTATATATTGATCGAATTCGGGTTTCGTAACCCCTCCCTTTTTTCTGAACCATATAATTATATAGCCAGATGCTCTCAACAAAATAATTAAGTAATCTATTTTCATTCGTAATTTTGTTATTAGAAGCGCCAAAGGGAAGCCATTTCTTCAGATTCAGTTTTTCTATAATATCAGCATCAGTATAATTCAGCAATAGGCTTTCTAATAAAGGTTTGAGTAAAATCCTTCTTGCCGCACCTAATCCACTACCTTTATCATCCTTAAACATTTTTCTAAACCTATATTTTAGTTGTTGTTTATCGTTGAAAGCTACTAACTCTTCTACCATATCTTTATAACCATAACCCTTTAAAACAAGAGATTCAAAAATTTCCTTGAGAAATTTCTCCTGAACATCCCCCCAATCATTACAATCAGTCCACCATCTTTCACAACAATAGCTTGTTAATGTCTCTGTAGTAAACCTGTAATGTCCAGCCTTATAAGGTTTATCACGATTATCCTCCCCCCCTAATGCTGCAGCTATATATTTTCTGTCATAACCCAATTTAATTAATTCTTCTACTACAGGTTTTAAAAATAGGTCAAGGGAATCGTAATAACCGCCCCAAAATTTTTGACAAAATTTTGAAACTGCTCCCAATGATACACCCAAATCAGCAGCTATTGCATTTAAAGTGTAACCCTTAGCTAAGCCTACTATGAGATCATTTAATGATATGTAATCAACTAAACGAAATCCCCCACCCCCTGGAGCGATATTAAAACACATAGAGGGATTAGTCTTTCGGGCGTTAGATATATAAAATTTTTCTCGTTGAAGTAATGTCAATAAATCAAAACATACTTCAATAGGAATCCTTTCAAACCTTGAATTCACAGTAGTATTTACTTTAGAATTAGTATACCCTTGGTTAATTAAGTCTTTTTTTAACTTAAAGATAAAATAATCTAATGAATCAGGATTTAAATTTGAAGCTTTATGATTTCTTACATGTTTATTCCATCTCTTAGCTAGACTTTGAGTAGTTAACCCGTAATAAAAACGTCCCGTTACCGTATCTCTAATCTTGTATATTATTCCGATATAATTATATTTAGCTCTATTTAAATATCGATTTACTAATTTTTGATTTGTGAGGGTGACAAATGGACTCCCATAGGTCAGAGTAACTTGCCTATGTCTTTTTTTTAATTCTTTAATATATGCATTCTTAACTGACTTAGCTAGGTGCTCTACCAAACTTAAAGAAATCGCTTTACTTGATTGCCATTGTTGTAAACCTCTTTTAACAGATGATATTGAATGGTTTTTTGATAAATAGTTAAAAAATTTGATTGGACCTTCTTCATTGTAAATACCATCGAATTCTTCATTTGTGATTATTTTTGAGCTTTTAGGGCAATGTGGACATCCATCACCATTTCTGAGGCTATTGTAACTAGCTTGCCAGTCATGTTTCTTTTTAGCGCATTTCCATTTTAGGTCTATTTCACTTGAGGTGTCATTTCCACATTTAATCAATGTTTTATAGAATTCGACGCGATTCATCCCAACCCTTAGATCTTCCCTCATTTCAATTAGAGCGAGATAATCTTCATAAGTGATTGAAGTTTTTGGGGGACCTAGAGTCAAATCAAATTCTGGATCTTCTTGAATTTCTTCAAGTTCAGCATCTTTTTCATATATTGTCGTGATAGATCTTGCAGGTAATGTTAAGCCATCAAAATTAAGGAGATGTAAGTC
>Ga0114922_10004882_pt1 | contig 12401 bp, 13 predicted proteins | sample AartaG_FD_100975 | JGI IMG/M metagenome (GOLD analysis project Ga0114922, IMG submission 100975) | Deep subsurface microbial communities from Aarhus Bay to uncover new lineages of life (NeLLi) - Aarhus_00045 metaG | ecosystem: Environmental > Aquatic > Marine > Oceanic > Sediment | place... | reverse complement strand
GGTAGATAATGAGAAGCTGGACCTTAGGATATTTGTTAAGAGTGACAGTTATACAGGAGCGACAAAGAGAGGCTTTAGATTCTATCTCTTCGATAACAACTGGATTGAGTTTAAGAAGCTCATGGATAAGGTGGATAAGGCTTATAATGAGATAGGTTGACCCAGGGGGGCAGTGACCAGGACGGAATGAAACAAAGAGATAAACCTGACACGCAGCATATAACAAATTTTGAAAAATCGGAAAAAACTGACCAAGTTATTGAGTACAAATTACGAAGGGGGTACCAAAGTGACGAAAGTTCTCAAATTTTTACTAGTCTGTTGTGTTTTGGTATCGATTATTAGTGCTTCCACAGGAAGAGCAATGCATATGGACCCTATCTGGGAGGGATACTTTGATGAACTTTTGGAGTACATGGAAAACCACGACATTGTTATTGAAAACTGATGATAATACGACATTTACTTCTTTGGAGGCGATAAAGAGAGAAATAGAAAAGCGGGAGAAGAACTGGCAAGAGTTGGCGTCTCAAGAATGGGGAGTATATGTCTTCTATGCTTCAACTGGTTTTGGTGATCTGAACCTCCTAGCGTATCCTAAAGGTGCAGGGGAAGAGGAGAGAACAGAGTGGATAAAGCGTCAACAGGAGGCTCAATCAGAGGGAGGACAAGCAATAGTATTCACGCCCTTTAGAACCAACCTCGCTGTGCTCGGTTTATTGAGAAAGGTATGTGGGGATGAAAAGATGCGAGAAAGGGTCAGAGAGTTAGAAGAAGAGTGGGATTCAGAGAATAAAGAAGAGGAAACGCCGAAGCATTTCTATTTAGGATTTATTCTTCGCCTGTCAATCCAGGAATGCCAAGAATGTTCAGTATTATTGAGATACAAAGATAAGGAATTGGAGTCTATTTTTTCATTCCAAAGGGAAAGTAAAATCTACTATGAAGAAGAACTGAATCCCTGGGGATGGCAGTTTTCTGTGGAACACAAAGAGGAGGAGGAAAAAGAAAGGTCAAAAAAAGAATGGGATAAACTGGGATTAGGTTTGGACGGGACGATTGCAACTTTCTTTTATTTCAATTTCCGAATAGAGAACCAAGGGTTTGACCCCGAAGGCATGATTGAACTATGGTTCTTAGATGAACTCGGAGAGGAAGCGTCCTTCAGTATTGACCTTTCAAAAATGAGATAAATGGTGGAAGAAGGGGAATAGCCCCACCGAGACCAATATAGACAAATTCAGCATAAATCAGGGTTCTATCCTGATTCAAAGCAAAGAAGACGCTCATAGAGGCTCATACAGACGTCTTCTCAACGCAAGATAGCTTATATAACCAGGGTAAAGGTAGAGTTTTTCTGTCAAGATAATTTTATCAAGCTAGTTATTGAATAAGAAGAAGTTTTGGCTATAATGCGGACCATGGAGGGAGCAGCTTCTAGGTTCAGAAAGGAGACAAGAGATGAAGAGATTATGTCTGGTAGTGTTTATGATGATTGCCTGTTTCGCTTGGGCAGGGGAACTCCACGCTAAGGTATTTTCAACGAAAGAGGACGTTAAGGTCAAGGTTGAAGAATTCATGGAGCTGATAGGAGTTGATGAGGTGGATGAGGCGTTTCAGATACTTAAACCGTATTGGATCTTCCCTGAGAACGAATGGACTCAACTGCAAATCGAGACCAGTCAGAAGATGGTAATGGTTAAGCCACGGCTTGGTCAAACCGTTGGATATGATTTTGTCGGAGCGGAAACAGTGGGAGATACGGTACTAAGGTTAATCTATATTCAAAAACTAGAACGGCACCTCATACGATGGATATTCATATTTTACAAGCCATATGATAGGTGGATTCTGAATGCATGCAGGTGGAATGATGAGATTGAAGCTCTCTTCGACTGACGAATACCCTTGTCTAGCAGAAGCTTGCAGATTTAGTAGCCTAGTATTTTGTTCAAACTCTGATTCTGGTCAGGACTTATCTGGATATTGGGTAGAGAGTAAGAGGCCTCGTACTGTTTCTTCAGAATACCACAGGAAGACTATATCACTTATCTAAACACAATAGAACCTTGTATTAATACTGATTATAGACGATATCGTTAGAATACGCTATTAGTAATGGTCTTATTTTAATAGAGATATAACCCTTTATTAATGGTGATTACAGAATAATTTATGTAATTGCTTTGTGAACAACATATTAATCTATAATAATCTTTGTAATCATTTATCTATGCTAGTCCTATTATCTCATGATAAGAAAATATAGCAATAATATGTATGATTTATGATAGAAATGTATATATTATGTCCCCTTTTAGATAAGTTTATGATGATAATAGAACTTTGCAGTGAAGCATAATACAGCGAATATTATGCATGAAAATAATGTATGAAAATATTAGAGTTTATTAGCCTCACAGATGAGATGTCTATTGTTTCAAAAACTCTGCTAATTAGGTGGAGTAATGTGTACCTTTTCATATATTAATGAATTAGATAGAATCATTTATTGGATATGGTTTGACGGATTTTGATAGGCAAAAGATATATGGGAAAATGTTGGATGTATTAGGTTCACGGACAGACTGTTTCCTATTTTGAAAACCATTGGCTAGGAAGAGAGAGAATGAAGAATAAGAAGTTACTGGCTATTATCTTATTGAGTCTGAGTTTTTGTTTTGTGTCGGGGTTAGGGTATGGGGAGGTTAGGGGATGGCCAGATAAGGAGAAGACACCTCTTATGTTTGCCGTTCTTCTGGACGCTAGGGTTAATTATATTATGTATAATCCTTCTACTTTCTTAAATGTCTTTATTGACTACGACTCTGATGGGGAAACATATCAACAACTCTTTCCAGAAGGAACTGACACAAAAGGTAAAATCTGTTTATCAATCATAGATAATAGAAATATCTTTACTGATAAATCCAGAGTAGGTTTGTTGGATTCCTTCAAAAAAAATCTAGAGGTCATATATTCGTTCATAAGGGTAATAGCTACTGACATGGATACTGATGTTGTAGCTCTATTTCTCAGCAAAGAAGAAATTCCCTTAGGCTATTTCTACCAGGGCGAATATTACTTGTAGGGAGATTAACCTAACATAAATGATATTGTGTAAGGTAAGTCCAGAATGCTTGTATCACTTTTCAGCAAAGGATATAGAGTTATTTTCTTCACTTCTCTTTTTGACCTTTTTCTCTTCTACGCTAAAATAGAGACAATATGTTAGGAAGGTGGGGGGAAGTAAGCTCTCCTCGGCTGGTAGAAAGATTCCGTGTGCCAATTGGCCACGCCTATCAGGTACTACGCAGACTAGAAGAAAAAGGACTCCTGGAAAGACAACATCGGCAGTATCGATCTAACTTAATAACTGGACCAGTTTTTGGGGGGCAGGTCAACACGAAGTACAAAGAGATATAAAAGCCGGGCTAAGGATCAAAGACCTTTGATTATACGACTAAAAGATATTGCCGCTAGCAGGCCGAGGTTTGGATATAGAAGGTTATATATACTTCTTAGACGAGAAGGTTGGTCTATAAACCATAAACGTGTCTATAGACTTTATGTAAAGCTAGGCTTACAGGTTAGGACAAAGAAACGATCTAAAAAGATATCGCAGATTCGGGTTCCTCTGGATGTGCAAAGGAAAATAAATGAACGCTGGAGCATGGATTTTATGTCGGATCGATTAGAGGATGGCCAACGTTTCAGAGTATTAAATATAATAGATCTCTTTAGCAGGGAGAGTTTATCCATATTGGCTGATTTTTCTTTTCCATCACAAAAAGTTATCAGCTGGCTTGAAGAATTAAGGAAAACTAGAGGTTTGCCTGAAGCCATTACTGTGGATAACGGATGAGAGTTCGTTTCTAAGAAATTTGACGCTTGGGCATACTACAACAAAGTAAAGCTTAATTATGTTCGGCAAGGTAAACCTAAAGATAATGCTTTCATAGAAAGCTTTAACGGCAAATCCAGAGATGAATGTCTGAATACAAATATCTTCAATTCACTTGAAGAAGCCAGGTTAAAATGTGAGTCCTGGATGTTAGACTATAATACCCTCAGGCCCCATAGTTCTTTGAACGATCTATCGCCGATAGATTTCGCTAAATCACAAAATAACCAGGACCAGGAGATCAAAAAACTAACTTATGAACTGGTACAATAAATGGGGGCAGGTCATCGATCCTTAGTCTAACATAATAACTGGACCGATTCTAGGGGGCAGGTCATACTCACCTGGGGATTGCCATTTTTGAAAGACTAAAAGACCAGCACCTATTACTCCGCCTAAGTTGCTATGTTTCGCCCTTACCACTTTTAATTGACTATAGCTTCTCGTGTATTCTTTTAATAAATTCTCAGTGAAATTAATAAAACAATCATATGCCTCACTGATTGATCCGCCTATCACTATAATTTTAGGATTCAGTATATTCACCAGATAGGAAAGAGCGTAACCTAAAGCCTCTCCGAATATTTTCCATGTTTTCTTAGCGTTCTCATCCCCTTGGCGAGCTTTTTCCCCTATTACAAAAGCATCAACTTTTATCCCTGTCAATCTTTCATATTGAGATGAGAGTCCTTTTCCAGACAGTATCGCTTCTATATTTTTATGTTTTTTGTAGGGCGAGCACCATATTTCCCCAGCCCATCCCCCACTTCCATGATATATTTCATTATTCAATATTATTCCCAAACCCAACCCAGTCCCTAAGGTCACTCCACAACAAAATCGGTATCCCTTCGCATTTCCACATAATTTTTCTCCCACAATAAAACAGTTAGCGTCATTCTCTATAATTATTTTCTTTTCCTTATAATAATCCGATAACCTTTTACCAAGATTAAATCCACCCATACTGGGAAGATTATTCGAAACAGCTAAGATGCTATTGTTGCTACACATCACAGTCGGAACTCCAAAGCCAAGACCGATGATATCCTTAAAGTTTGTTTTTGACCTTTGCAGACAAAGATCTACAGTTCTTGTTGTATTTTCGAAAATTGCTTCTGGATTTTTCCAAGATTCAGTGGGAACGATTACTGCCCCCCTAACTATCTGTCCAGTTATATCCACAACACCTGCTGAGATTTTTGTCCCCCCTAAATCTACTCCAATTGCCCATTTGTTCACCAAATGCTACTCCTTAAAAGTGATTTTGCTTCCCCTTTCAAATTTTCCCGCTTCTATTCTTCTGTCTTTAGCCATCTCGTTCAACAATAGTTCCAAAGGGAGACTGGCTATGATAGAGAAATATTCTTCTTTTACGGATGGTTTTATCACGAGTTGGTAGGTTTTGGCATTCACATCTTTTTGCTGTTTGTTAGTAAGAAGCAGTACCTTGCTTCCAAGTCTTGATACTTCCTTTGCCATGCTCACTAAGAGATTATAAGTTCTCCCTTTTGGTGCAAGAAAAACCGCGCAGTGGCCATCTCCTACTAGTTCAAAGGGGCCGTGCCTGAAGGACCCAGCAGGCAAAGCATCAGTATACAACCTTGCTCCTTCATTAAAAATTAAAGCTGCTTGATATGCAGCTACCATAGAGGGACCACGGGATATAAAATGCAAAAAAGATGTAGATTTAAAGAATAACGCTATTTCCTGTATTTTTTTTTGCTCTGTCTCCAGAAATTGTTCTAAATAGTTAGAACATGCAATTATTTCGTCTTGTATTTCATTTATATTTTTGTTCGCCAATGTGGATGAAAGCATAAGCAGGACAGCTAATGTGTTAGTATAAGTTTTATTAGTTATGGACTCCTCATGACCGGCACATAAAGGTAGAATATAATCGGAATTTTTTGCCATGGAACTCTCAATATCATTGGTGATAGAGATTATTTTTACCTTTTCTTTGACACTTTCAACAATCTTTTTAGTTTCTATGCTTTCTCCGGATTGAGATATAGCGATGAGTAGTGAATCTTTTGTGATAGTGCTCAAATTATAATGGAGTAGCTCTCCTGCTTCGTAGATGACTGGATTAAGACCAATCTCACTTAACTGGTGCGTAATAACCAGAGGAGCAAAACAGGATGTCCCCATGCCTGTAAATATCAATTTATCATAATTCCCAGAATTATATTCATCTGCTATTTTACTAAGAATACACCCATATTTTTCTCGGTATTGATGTATTACCTTTCCTAATGCCAAAGGTTGCTGTTTAATTTCTTCAATAAAACTATTCATGGTTCTAGTCTCCTATTTCAAGGGATTCTTTTTTTTATTGTATTTAAGGGCATTCTAGTAAATTTCTTAAAACTCATTTCTTGGTGTCCATTTATACAGTATCTGCTCCAACCGATGGAGCCTCCTCAGAAATATTTTTTCTGCCCCTAGTTTTTGCCTTGTTGTAGTGAGCTACTTTACGGCTATGCCTAATCCGCAAATTGTTTAAATGCCCCAACCATTACTCTGATATTCTGCTTAGGAACTTCGAGAACCTGGTAATCTTCCATATCTCCCATAGCGATGAATCCTCCGTTAAAAGCCCCAAATATTCTTATTAACTTTTTAACTTCTTCGATAATTTGTTCTTTAGAACCTGAAATTAAAGTGGTCTGTTTGTCTACGGCTCCAAAAAAACAGATCTGTTCACCAAATTCTTGGGCAAGTTGTTCCAAATCGAAAAGATGCGGCTGGGCAATTTCCAAGACATCTACTCCACATTCAATGAAATCAGATATTATCTCATGTATCTGCCCATCACTATGAAAAAATACATGCATTCCCCAACGATGGACTTCATTACACAATTTCATATAAAAAGGTTTGAATATTTTACGCCAGAGCTCAGGATTGATAAGAAGTCCTTCGTTTGTGCCCCAATCATCAGTAAAAAATATCCCATCAGTGCCAACCTTCCCCCAATTCTCAATTATTTTTGCTTGAAAATTCGAAACTCTATCTGCTAATAACTTGACTCTTTCAGAATTCAGGTAGAGATCTATGAGTAAGTTGTCAAACCCCCGTAAAAAATGCATTCTTTCAAAAAGAGTAAATCCAACGCCTCCCATAGTGTACTTTTTGGATTTACATTTCAGAATTTGCTTCTCACTTTCTTCAAAGCGATTCTCTTTGGGAGGATCTGGAAAACTATAGTGATTGAAGTTATCCCACTCGATGAGAGGAGACCCAATTACCGTGCCCATGGTCTTATCCGCAGTTCGCCACAAACACTCCCACTCATCTTTTTTTATGCCCCTGGATGTCCAATGTACCTTGGGGGTGTAGTGCAAGAATACAATGTCGGAATCAAGATAACCCGGAAACACTAATGGAACACGTACGGGATTCTTAAATTCAATTGCTTTTATAACATTCTCTCTCGGATTCACTTAAAATTCCTTTAACACATTAGAATAATTTGACTAACACAGCCTTCCTTGATAGAAAATAACCCTTATACCTCATTCCTTTTCTTAAAAACAATTCATTATTTTTCCAGTGTAAACTTGATTGTCTTTATTGATTTAGCCGGCAGAAGTACTTGAACTCTACCAGCATTGTCTTTAACTAAATCACCTTCCGGAACCTCCTCTTCATCTAAGTTAACAAGGATTGCTTTGCCAAAGGGGGCGTAAAGAGCTATTTTTCCTCGAATTTGCTCATCGGCTAGATTGTAGATACGAACAATAAGCCTTTCTCCGTTCTCGCTCTTCTTAATTGCACTGACTACTAAGGAATCAGGTTCTACAGCTATCAAATTTTGCTGTAGCGGCAACCATCCTGAGTGAAAATCAGTCTGATAGGCTCTTAACGGAACTTCAAATTCATGAGCATATTTGTGAATTAGTGAGGATAACCACATTTTTTCGTGAGGGATTAAGGAATATCTAAAACAGTATTTACCCAGGCACTGGGCGCGCGGGATTTCCAAAAGAGGTCCTCCACCTCCTTTCCGACAGGAAAGATCGGACCTACCAAGACGGCCAATACAACGCAAAAGAGTCAAAATGATAGTTGCGCCTCCTGGACCGCGAATTATTTGAAATTCAGGTAGCCCCTTATTGGCAAGCGCCATTCCTTCCTCTCCATTATTTATATCCACAAAATCTTGTTGAGGATATATCCCCGAAGGTTTCTCTACCCAATTCTCCCCATCTGGAGTATCAATAGGTCTTTTCACCACATCAAAGATGCTCTCAGCAAAAGAATATTCTGTTTTGATGGGAGTAGGGAAATGGACTCTTAAACGATGGTCTGTTGCCCTATTTTCTATCTCAACGCGAAAATCAATGCGTTTTATTCTTGAATAAATACTCAAGTATACGGTAATAGGATAACTTACTTTTTTTGCACTTCTTGACTTTCTATTGTTTGATAAACCACAGGGAAGAGTCAAAACAATATCAATTTTGATAGTCGCTCTCACTGGCCCTTTTTCTATTAAATGGGTTTTTGGAGAGCTCAAAGGCCGCTTAACTATTGAGTTTTCATCAGGGAAGCAGAAACTGTGCGTATCCCCCGCATCACCTTCATCAAAGAATTGATTACATTTCTTATACACAATACCAGTTGATTTATCTTCTATATCCACACTTCCATCCTCTTTGTTAACTACTACCTTGTACCATTGATTTTCTAGACAATACGAGCTGCAGTAAATCTCTTCCGGAAAGGACGGAACAACCTTTGTTTTCTCAAGTATATACATCTCATATCCTGGTCCGAAAAGCTGTTCAGCTAAAAACAGAACTGGGACTTTTTGCGCCAGTTTGACATTTAAACGCAAAATATCAAAACAACTCTGCTGAACATACGATTTAATCTTCTTCATAATCTGTGCGAGAGTTATCTCCTTTAAGTTAAAAAGATCGTCTCGTGCTGGATATAAAAATAGCTCTATTTCACCCTGTTCCTTTAATCCATCTTTTATCTCGATACCGACAACTTTTAACCTTTCGGCTATATTCCCATGGATTTCATATAACAGCCCTTGAACTCTTTGTTGGAGTTGAGAAATATTCTCACCAGTGAACTTAAAAGAAAAAATATCTTTATACTTCTGTTCACCTATTTGGCAAGGTACAGGATTTCCTCTTTGATTCTTTATCGCAATATTAACATTTTGAATATCACCTGGATACCATACGGAGGTTTCCATATAGTCTGTTCTTATACCATTTAAAGAATTAAAAACTACAAGGGGGATCGTTTCATTTTCTCTTACTTTATTTGTATTTATGCAATTGCATATGAATCTGGTACCTTTTTCTGCCACCTCTTCCCCTATTATCTGTGCTTGATAAAACCGGTGCTTCATCGCCTCCTCTACTTCATCAGCGCATGAACCACATATAGGGTCATGAAGATGGCATTGAAGGAGATATTTCCATGCCTGGGCAAGAAAACTCTGGGGGTATTCCTTACCCAGCAACCAGGCCCAACTAGCTATCGGTTCTGCCCATTTTTCCAACAGGTTCTCCACTTCTCGATTTTTCTGTTTTATATGTATTCTTGTTGAACGTACGTCCTGTAAGAGAACTGCCTTCTCGGGGGAGTAAAACTCTCCTTGCCAGGTTTTGATAGGAGGATTGGTTTCTCTCACCCTATTCATATAGGAAGAAATAGTACCATGAATTAATTCACTCTCATCAACACGATAATTAAGTTGTTTCAAAATTTCCGAAAGATGTTCTTGAGGCTCGCTATAATCTCCACCATTCATAAGCAAAATACAACCAGTCTCAGTATATGGGGAAAGTTTCGCTCGAAAGTTCCTTACTATATTAATGAATTTTTGTTTGTCAGAAGGAATATTCGGTATATTGCTGTAACCATTATGATGAGCTAAATGAGTAGTTAGAACACTTGACCCATCAGGAGATTTCCATTTAAATTCTAGTTTATCTAATTTATCTCCCACTCCCCGCCAGACAATGGCTTTATGGATATTAAATCCTTTGAGAATTTGGGGCATTTGAGAAATGTGACCGAAAGTATCTACTAGAAAACCGACCCTCATAACCTGCCCATACTCTTTAGCCATTCTCGTGCCTATTAACAGATTCCGAATGAGAGACTCTCCGCTGGCTAGAAATTCATCAGGCATAGTATACCAGGGACCGACGTGAAGACGTCCCTGTTGTATGTACTTTTTTACCTTTTCTTTTTTATAAGGCCGAATTTGCAGATAGTCTTCCAAAAATATGGTATGACCATCCCAGGTGAAGTGACGAAAATGAGGATTATTGTCAAAAATCTCGAGAAGCTTATCCAGAGTTTCAACCATTCGAAACCGATATTTTTCGTAGTCCAAGTACCATTCACGGTCCCAGTTTGTGTGGGAAACTAAAAAGATTTTATCAATTTTCATTTGTTCCCCTCCTCTGTTTTTATTTTTCTAACCAAAATCTTCTATACTAATATATCTCCCCAAAGCTATGTCTTTGAAAAATAAATGGTAGGCATTTTGTGTCTATTTAGCCTCATTTCGCAAATAAATGTACTACGGCTGAATAGATGCGTTATTTTATTCCACTAAGGGCTGCTGTTTTAACAAATTGTGTTTGAAATAAGAAAAACACTACTAAAGTTGGAATGGTAGCTAAAGCCGCTCCTGAAAGCAGTAATCCATAATTAGTCCTACCTGCTGCGGATAAAGCACTTAACACAAGAGGGATTGTTCTCATCTCAGTGGAGTTTATGACAATTAGAGGCCATAAAAGATCTCCCCATGCACCCAAAAAAGTTATTATTATCAAAATAGATAGAGCAGGTTTCATTAAAGGTATTGCGATCTTAAGATAAATCCCAAACTCTGACAAACCATCGATTCTGGCAGCATCTATATAATCACTGGGCAATCCTTGCATATACTGGCGCACTAAGAAAATCCCAAATGCGTAAACTACACTAGGAGCAATTATTCCCTGATAAGTATTCACCCACCCTAACCTTTCAATAATGAGATAAAGCGGTATAATCTCCATTTGTATCGGTACCATGAGGGTGGATAAGGTTAGAATAAAGAGAGCGTTCTTGGCAGGAAATTTAAATTTTGCAAAAATATAACCACAAATAGAGGCAGTAAATACAATAAATGAAACTCTCAAAACAGAAACAATAATACTATTTAAGTAAGATCTAAAATAAGGACAACGAGAAAATAAATCTTGGAAATTTTGTACATTAAGAGTCTGGGGAAGGAAGGTTGGTGGAACAGCCATAATCTCCTCTGTAGTTTTAAACACAGACAAGAACATCCAAATTGTTGGCCATGCTACACTTATAGCCCCTAAAGATAAGAAGAAATAAAGGAGAACTTCCTTGCTGATACGAAAACCTTTCTCCCTTGTCATCTTTCTTTCCTTATAGTGTTAGTACTGCCATGAGCTTTTACCTATCTTAAGTTGCACTATGGTTATAGCTAAAGTTATCATAAACATAATGTAAGTTAGGGCACAGGCATAGTTTATCCGATAGTGCTGAAAAGCAGTCCTATATATATAAAGCATTAGTACAGTAGTCGAGTTTAGCGGTCCACCGTCGGGAGTAAGCATCCATACCAGTGAGAAAATCTGAAATGAGCCCACAAAGGTTGTTATCAATAGAAATAAAGCTATGGGTTTCATTAAGGGCAAGGTAATATAGACCATTCTTTGCCACGAGTTAGCTCCATCAACTCTGGCACTATTATAGAGATCTTGTGGAATATTCTGAAGAGCAGCCAAGAATATAACAGCATCAAACCCCAAATATAGCCAGACATTGACTATGAATAAAGAAGGAAGTGCTATAGAGGGTTGGGTAAGATAGTATAATCGAGGCAAACCTAAAAAGGTGAGGATAGTATTGAATAATCCAACGTTAGGATCATAAAGGTACGAAAAAATAACTGCCCCTACCACCATACCAATAACAACTGGTGAGAAATAAAATATAAGAAGAAGCGAGCGATAACGATTGGTAACTTTGTATAACCCCATGGCAACAAAGAATGCTAACAACAAATGTATTGTGCATATTAGACTCACGTAATAGAGTGTATTTTTAAAGGAAAACCAAAACATTTCGTCATTAAACAAAGCCTTGCCATAATTGACAAAACCGACAAATTTCATTGCCCCTATCCCCATAATTCCCCGTTGAAAAAGGCTCAGATAAAAAGCGTAGAGGATAGGAAAAATATTAAAAATGAACATCCACACCATTATGGGCAAAAGTATTGCATAAACGAACCTTAATCTCTTTTTGTTATAGCCAGAAAACCTTGTTGAAAAATAACTCATGTTTATCACCTAACCTAATTTAACAATACAAGCTCACTTTTAATAATTAGAATGGTAAGAACTCACATGAAAAAAAAGACTTGTTTTGGAGGGCTCTCAAGGTTAAGCCTTGAAAGCCCTCATGTTTGCTATTCACTATCCTTTATACAGAG
>Ga0114922_10004881_pt1 | contig 12401 bp, 15 predicted proteins | sample AartaG_FD_100975 | JGI IMG/M metagenome (GOLD analysis project Ga0114922, IMG submission 100975) | Deep subsurface microbial communities from Aarhus Bay to uncover new lineages of life (NeLLi) - Aarhus_00045 metaG | ecosystem: Environmental > Aquatic > Marine > Oceanic > Sediment | place... | reverse complement strand
TAATTTTCTTGATTTCTCCAGAGCATCAGATATCGCATGCTCAATTAATCTCTCGAGTTTCTCGGCTGGTATCTCGTTTATATTTTCTCTATCCAGCTTTACGCCCTTGCATTTCTGACTGCCAGTCATCGTTACCGATACTGCCCCATTCCCTGCTGTGCCGGTGACAGTCGCTTTTTCAAGTTCTTTTTGTGCCTGTTTAAGCTGTTTTTGCATCTGCATAACTTGTTTCATCATGCCTGCGCCCTTCATATTGTCCATCATAAAATATTTTCCTCTTTATTTTTCTTCCTTGGTCATCTTTCCGCCCAGTGAAAGCGCCGCTCCGAGCATACCATCTTGATCCACATCCAAATCGGCTGGCAGTTGAGTATTTTGCTTCCCCGCGATCTCACAATCAATCTCCATATCCCTACCTGATACCTGTGTAATTGCTTGTTTAGCGCTCGAGATATTATGCCCATTTTCCATTTTCGATTGGAGGATCCCACTTGAAAACCCCAATACCAACCGCCCCCGCCGTATGCTGACTGACTTGCATGAGTTCAATAGTGCCCCTGTTTCAGGCGAGATCAATTTGGCTGCCGCTCGGATTTCCTTCCAGTGCGCTTGAATAGCGTTTCCATCTGATTGCTTATTGTGCTTAGTTTCCCTTGAAACGGGAGCATTTTCTTGCTTTTCCACGGCCCTTTTTTCTTGTGGACCTTGTTTCTTTCGAGTTACTTCCTTCTTGTCATATCCAGAACCGGTTTTTGGTTTCGCAATTTGTTTTTCCGGTTTGGGTGTTCTTTTAACATTTAATGGGTTATTTTTTCCCTGCTTCGTTTTTTTTTCATCGTTTTGGGTCAAACGCGTTACCGCAAGTTCCAGTTGCAGTCCCGGCTGCCAGCCCACACTTGTATACTGTGCTGCACGGTCGAATGTCTGCAGGGCATCCAGTAGTTTGCTCATTTCAAAGCGTTTGGCTAAGACTTCCAACCGGTCCCGTTCTTCCAATGCGACTTCCAGCTGTTTAAAATTTTCCATTTTCACCATCAGCACTGCCCGTAGATAATCAACGACCTGCCTCCCAAATTGGCGCGGATCGCTTCCATTATCTAAAGCATCATTGATGATCGCAATCCCTTTTCCCGCATTTCTAGCCAGAATCGCTTCAGTTAAAGATATCACGCTATCGCTTCCCGCGGTACCAAGAACATCTTTTGTCAGCGTTAGTGTTACATCACTTCCAGTAGATGCCAGCTGATCCAGCAGTGAAACCGCGTCGCGCATGCTGCCAGTTGATTGTCGGGCGATCTCGGTCAATGCCGCCGTATCCACATTGATCCCTTCCTCTTTAACGATCTCCTTTAGATTAGCCTGAATATAATTGATCGGGATACGCCGGAATTCATGCCGCTGGCAGCGCGACAGCACAGTCGCAGGGATCTTATGTACTTCCGTTGTGGCCAGCACAAAGATCGCGTGTGCGGGCGGCTCTTCCAGTGTTTTCAACAGCGCATTGAACGCTGCGTTGGAGAGCATATGTACTTCATCAATGATATATACCTTATAGCGCCCCTGCGACGGGGAAAAATTGATCTTTTCGCGCAGTGATCGCACATCATCCACACTCGTATTAGAGGCTGCATCTATCTCAATTAGGTCCAAGAATCGACCTGCATTGATCGCTTCACAATGGTCACATGTATTGCAGGGCCGCGCGCTTACATCTTCTGTCAGGCAATTCACAGCCTTCGCAACGATGCGCGCCGTGCTTGTTTTCCCTGTACCCCTCGGACCGGAGAATAAGTATGCATGCGCGGTACGGTTCTTAGTCAGCGCATTGCGTAGTGTGCGGATGACATGATCCTGGCCAATGACTCCATCCCAGTCTAGAGGCCGCCATTTTCGATAGTATGCTTGAGCCATTATCTAATCCATTCTTTGTGTGGTTTACACATAATTCTAAACGATTTATATTAGTACCATCCTACTAGATTCCCACCAGCACCTTAAAAAGAGTAACAAATTTCCCGAGTGGTAGAATTGCACAAAAATCCATATAATAAGGATCGTATGCCATATCTTATCGACGGACACAACCTCATCCCAAAGATTCCCGGACTTAGCCTTGACCAGTTGGATGATGAACAGTCTCTCTTCTCCCTTCTCGATGAATACTTTAAACGTATCCGCAAAAAAGCTGACGTTTACTTCGATCGGGCTTCGCTTAGCAGCCAATCCAGTTTTCACACCGCTTATTTACAAGCTCATTTTGTCCGTCTTCCAAGCTCAGCCGATAAAGCCATACTTCTTCGCCTTAAAGAACTTGGCAGGGATGCCCGAAATTACACCATCGTAACTTCCGATCATTGGATAGCTGATAATGCCCGTGCAATTGGCGCTTCTATCATTTCCAGTGACGATTTCGCCCGCAAACTCCGCCCAGCGCCTCCAAAACCGAAAAATAAGGCGAAAAATCCTGATGATGATATTGATTATTGGCTTGATGTCTTCCAGAATAATTCGTAAAAATTTTTTTACATTCTGTTAATACCGGATTGGATAAAAATGGTATATTATGGCGTTAAGACACTGAAAACTTTATTAGTAGAAAGTGTCTTTTGCCGCCAGAACAATTTGCAGCGCATCCCTCCTTGCGTTGTGAAATCCCAAAATGGGTAACTGGTGGGAATCCCTCCCTTTGACCGCCGGCATCCGCCGGCGGTCAGTTTATTGGCTTGATAGAGGAATGTCCTGATGCTATAATCTGGATACACTGCCCCAGTGGCTCAAATGGATAGAGCGAGGCACTCCTAACGCCTAGGTTGTGGGTTCGATTCCTGCCTGGGGCACAAAGAAAACCATTCTGAGTGGTCGAATGGTTTTTATTTAAAATAAGTAATGATTAATTCTCATACGCTTTATAATTAACATAATAATTACAATCATAGTAATCCGGGTTGTTCCATGGAAATAAAATTCGAACCGATAGGCATCATTCACTCCCCCTACACAAAACTGCACGATATGCCCATCCAGCCATCAGCCGCCAGTGGTGTAAAAGGCCGGGTAGAAGTTTATGAAAAATATCTGCCGGCATTGTCTGATCTGGAGGGATTTTCCCACATTTACCTGCTGTACCATTTTCACCTTACGAAATCGTATCAGCTCAAGGTCATTCCATTTCTTGATGACCAGGAACGCGGGCTTTTTGCCACCCGTGCTCCTAAACGCCCCAATTCCATCGGTCTTTCGGTCGTCAAACTTACCCGGGTTGAAGGGTATATCCTTCACGTTGAAAATATTGATGTCATTGATGGAACGCCCTTACTTGATATCAAACCATATGTCCGCGAAATGGAAGCGATAATAGACCTCCGCATTGGTTGGCTTGAAAAGCACACATCCAAAATAGACTCTCAGTTATCCGATAAAAGATTTATATAGAACTTCCCTTCCCTTCCCTTCTCAGTTTCACTCAATTTCAGTCAAAATATTATCTGAATAGATAAAATTAGCTCTTTACACTATACTGAATGGAAATTAATTTTAAAAGGATGTTACTTAACTATGAAAATAATTCTTATCCTGGTTGCAGCAGTTATTCTTCTCTTTCTGCTCGATGCTGCTATTGCGCGGATGTATCAAAATACAAAGCACCCCCATCATACAACACCAGAAAAATATGGTATTGCGTTTGAGGAAGTCCATTTTCCTGTGGGCAAAAACGGTCACTTATTCGGATGGTGGATCCCAACCTCACAAACCGCGCCCACACTCATCCTGGTTCACGGCTGGGGGCGGAATCTTTCTCGGATGCTCCCATACATCCGCAATATCCACCCGCTGCGCTACAATCTTCTCGCATTTGATGCCCGTAATCACGGCAGCAGTTCCCCCATAAAAAACCCCACCGTCTGGACCTTTACCCAGGACATATGCGCCGCGGTAAATTTTATCGCAGAGAGCCGCCTGGTCTCCTCGCAAGAAATTGGGGTAGTTGGTCTTTCTATCGGCGGAGGGGCAGTCATTAATGCATCAGCTCTGGTTACGAATATCTGCAGCGTCATCACCGTAGGCGCATTCTCTCATCCAGTCGAAGTGATGAAACTTGGTTTTCAAGAAAAACAAATTCCTTACATCCCTTTCGGATGGCTGCTCTTCAAGTATATGAGGGTCGGATTCGGGCTGAATTTCAATAAAATTGCCCCGGTAAATAATATCCACAGCACTCGTGCTGATATTTTATTAGTTCATGGAGATGAAGATCTTACTGTGCCGCTTGCGCAGGGAAGGGCATTATTGGAAGCCGGGAATCCTGAAACCACTCATTTATGGGTTGTTCCCGGTAAAGGTCACAGCGACTGCCATACCCATCCGCGCTTTTGGGAAAAGATAGAATCCTTTCTTCAGGAAACGATTCCGATCAATAAAAGTGGTTAGGTTGTCCTGGACATCACGCAACACCCGATTTCTTATTTACTCCCCATGGTGATTGTATAATTATTGGGAACAAATATCTAAATGTGAAAAGCTGAAATCTCAGGAGCGAACAAATGAGTAATCATATCGGCGCCAAACAGGGGCAGATCGCCTCAACCGTCCTGCTTCCCGGCGATCCTTTACGCGCAAAGAACATAGCCGAAACTATGCTCAAAGATGTCATTTGCTTTAATGAAATCCGCGGTATGCTGGGCTTCACCGGAATTCATAACGGCAAACGCGTGTCTGTCATGGGATCCGGGATGGGCATCCCCACCCTTTCCATTTATGTCCATGAACTTTTCTCTGAATATCAAGTTAAGAATATCATCCGCGTTGGCACATGCGGAGCGCTGCAGCCCGACCTTAAAGTCGGCGACATCGTGCTTGCAATGGCTGCCTCCACAGACTCACACATAAACAAACTGCGTTTCAATGGCGTGGATTACGCCCCCACCGCGAATTTTGACTTTCTGCTGAATGCTTATCATGCTGCGGAATCTCGTGGTCTGAATATCCATGTGGGAAACATATTATCCAGCGATACCTTCTATCCAGATGATCAGGACCACTGGAAGAAATGGATGCAGTACGGTACCCTTGTGGTGGAAATGGAAACAGCCGGCCTTTACACTCTCGCCGCAAAATTCAACGCTAAAGCTCTCTCAATCCTAACCGTCAGCGACAGCCTGGTAACCCATGAATCAGCCACAGCCGAACAGCGAGAGAAAAACTTTCCCCTCATGGCTGAGATAGCCCTCGAGATCGCGGAGTAAAGATAATTACCTCTCTCAATAAAATATAAAGGATAGGTAATTTAATTAGATTTCAATATTACAGCAGTCTTGAGAGATCCTATCTCACAACAATCTGCACCCAGAAACGAGCAAAGTTGACCCCAAGGTTTGATTGAACTCGCCACTCACCCCGATAAGTTCCCGGGATAGGAGGAGCTGTTAGATTTGTTGATAAGGTGATGCGCTCTCCGGGAGAAACTGATTCGGGGAGGTATGTGAAAGTATCTCCGCCCATCGCGTCCCCACTCAGAAAGACAAGCCGATAATTTGTATTCCATTCACAATAACCGGTATTCTGGATTATCCAGCTCTTAATAAAGCCATCACCGGGAGCAAACTCCGTATTATCGAGAATCGTTTCAGAAATGAAAATCGCGTTCAGGCAGCCCCCCGGCGTACCGATCACATAGCTGTAATCATACGCATAATATGTTTGAGGTTCTTGCGTTGGATATGGGGTGTATGTTGGATAAGGAATGGGAGTAGACTGCTCGGAAATCTCAGTTTCGCTTTCCACATCCACATCAATATCTTCCATTTCCGCAAATTTCTCATCGATCGCTTCGGCAACTTGTGTGGCAATTATGGACTCAGTATCAATGAAAAAAAGCTGGCACGCTCCCAATAAAAAACTGATTATGAAAAACCCCACAATAATAATTGATTTTCTTTTCATTTGATCCTCCTAAGCCTGATAATTTCTCTTGACACATAATAGTTATGCGGATCTCCCTTTAATATATCCGAAAAACGTACATAATCATAATACCATGTATCATTTGATATTACAGTTGAGATCATTGGGGAAAATGAAATTGTAACAGTTGAAAACGCTGTCATTAAGAAACATCCTTCGTTAAAGAATCCGTTGGTTGCACCTCTCGATCACAGCAGGAAGATTGAACTATACATCTATTAACCAAATGTTAACTAAAGGAAAACAGTCTAATCATAATTATATCACTTTGAACGCACAAGCAAATCATCAAAGTAATTCACCGCAGATACGCCCTCTCCACCCCAAACAATCAGCCCGAAGTTTGGATCTACGGCGTTGATCCCCTCATGGGTTACAAGTAGTTCATCATTCACATAGAATTCCATCAACTTCCCTTCCACAACCGCTGTTATGTTATTCGTTCCATCCCACACGATCTTGTTGTGGCTTCCATCATCTATATTGCCTAAGTAGCGGTTTGCTTCCTCGTCGGAAGACCCAGTCTATACATAACGCCCCTCATTATTGATCATAAAGAAATACACAATCTCACCCGCAGTACTTCTCACAAATACACCCCACGTGCAATCACGGAACTTGCTGTCCATAAACCCATCCACCGATAACATATAATCCTGCGCAGTTCCCACGTCAACCGGGAAAATGAATCCGGTTGTATAACCAGACGAGACTTTTGTTGAATTATCCAGCATATATTGCCCGCTTTCAACTCGCGCTGGTGTCCCCTGATCATCCCCAGTCCACTGGAATGTGTCAGAATCAAACGTCTCACATACCAGTGTATCCCACTCCTGTTTGTAAGTAGAATTGATCAAACATGTTGCGGGGGTTGGGGTTGGCACCTCGGGGACATCAGTTGTCGGAGGTTCCACAATTTCTTGTTCAGTATTAGCTTCCGATGGGGGCTCATCGCTGATGGGCAATCCGTTTGCACCATTTCCATCATCCTGGGTTGTTCCGCATGAAGAAAGGAGAATCAAAGTCATTAGGAGAAATACCAAAAATACACATCTTTTTTTCATCACTCCTCCAATCAATTGTTTTTTTCATCAATACATCTTTTCGCATAAATAAATAATCACCCCTTTCTTATTCATTATGCATGTTTATAACTATAAAAACAAGCAGCTCTCAAGCAAAATGAATCTAGTAATTTAATAATTCATTCACGTATATTCACTCTTCTTGGGAAAAAGGTAAGAAGCAGGGAACAAGCTTTCATCTGTTCGCATGGATGTAGCAATCGTACAAGATTTTCCCAAAAAAATCATCTAATCTCAAGGAAACCCAATCTTACAACTTTAATAAAAAATAAACGTAGTTAAATTAACTACAAACATAAATAACAAAGTTTTTGTTTTTTTAATAATAATACGAGCATTAGAATCGTAAAAGAATAAACAAGATTGGCAATCTTCTAATTCAGATATTTATTATCATCAGATTCAAATACCAATATGAGATTGTAAGAAAAGTGGGTTGACAAAAAGGAAATACTATGAAAATGAAAAAGGCTGATTCACTGTATTTCACCATTGCAGCTATAACGCTGATCGTATCTTGGTTGCTGTACTTTTTCAAATTCCATGAACCAATTTTCCCATTACTCATAATAGCAGGATGGGCAAACCTAATTCTCGGCCTTATTTTTATTTTTCTCGCTATGGGATTCCTGCGTTTCACCGGCCGAGTGGAACAAGGCAAAGATTTCACCCATACCACAACATTGGTCACAGATGGTGTTTATGCGATCGTGCGGCATCCGCTTTACCTCGGTTGGCTACTGTTGTATCCAGCTGTTATCTTCCTCAGCCAGAATTGGCTGGTCACAATTATTGGTTGTTCAGGTTCTATTTGTATGGTTCAGATTGCCCGGCTTGATGACGCAAGTCTCATAGAAAAATTCGGCGATTCCTATATAAGTTATTTGGAATCTGTTCCGCCGTTGAATTTTATTGCGGGTATCCTAAATCTGCTAAAGCATAAATAAATCATCTGGGTAACGTAGACATCTTAAATGGAAAAGCTGTCCCAATATCAGGACAGCTCTTCCATGGTCACACCATTATTGACTCTGAAATTTTTTACTTTTTTTCGGGTTTCCAAACCTTCCAGACTTTCCCTACCAATTCAGGAGATGGCTTGAGTGTTGGTTTTCCAGGCACCCAGCCGGCGGGAGTAACCTCACCGGTTTTCATCACATGCTGGAACGCCTTCACCTGCCGAATAAGCTCTGCCACATTCCTCCCGACTTCAGGAGTCATAACTTCCATTGCGCGAATATTAAAATCAGGATCAATCAGGAAACGTCCGCGGATATTCACACCGGCTGCCTCATCATAAACACCATAGATGCTGCCAACCCGGCCGCCCGCGTCAGAAAGAAGCGGGAACGGTACACCTCTGTCAACCATTTTGGATAATTCTTCTTCCTGCCAGATTTTATGAGAGAAACGACTGTCAACACTGATCGCGAAAACTTCTACCCCCAGTTTTTGTAGTTCATCATATTTGACGGCAACTGCCGTTAATTCGGTCGGTCAAACGTAGGTGAAATCACCTGGATAAAAACAGACGACGATCCATTTGCCTTTATAGTCAGAAAGCTTAATGTTTTTGAACCCTCCGCCGAAAAATGCGCTCAGTTCAAAATCGGGGGCGGGTTTACCTACATGTGCTTGAACCATAGATACCTCCTTTTTTGTGATAGTTTCCTCTACTTGATTTTCTTCATCCTGAAGGATTGGTCCCTGACTTGGGGAAACACATCCTTCTTTTTCCTCGGGCATAATACCTCCTGATAAAAGAATTTCCAATGTGACCTACTTTTTTCATTCACCATCGATTAATAATTATCAATAAAAAATATTTATAATCGGCGAGATTTCATCTCCAATAATAAATTACGGAACATACTCTCAAAACAAGGGCCTCGATTAACTTTCCGTCTGCTCATTTGCGGCCATAATGGATACTCGATTGCGAACCATCTACTAATTTAATGTAAAATTTTTATATGAATAAACTTATTGGAACAGTAAAAGACGTATTAGGAAAAACCGAAGTGGTGGCGATAGCTACATATGGAGAAAATGGCCCTCATCTGGTGGCTACTTGGGGTGATTTTATAAGATCACTTGATATCAACGATGGAAAAACAATAATTATTCCTGTCGGCGGCTATCATCAGACAGAAAGAAATTTAAAAGACGATAATCGAATTGAGCTGCTGGTTGGGTCAAAACAGGTTCAAGGGAAAAACAGCCCGGGAACGGGTTACCGTCTCGTAGGTCGAGCAGAAATCATCGCTTCGGGTAAATATGCAGAATTAACCAGATCAAAATTCCCATGGGCTAGAGGAGCGCTTGTTATTAAAGTAGAAAAAGTAGATCAATTACTTTAGAAGACTTTAGATAAAAACCTTCTTATAATCCTGAATTCTTTAATGATGAGCTCAATGCCCAAATTTAGAATCAGTAATTAATGTTTGCCGCTGTATCTATAAAATCTTATCGACTTGTTTGGATATGTAGTGCCATTATGTCTTTCGCACGTTTAATTACATACGGCATGATCGCTTTCGTGCTGCCGCTTTCACTAATCTCCTCCAATCCAAATGCTTTCGCGAAAGTGATCTTGGGAATGTCATTGAATTTTCTTCGAAAGACCATTTGATCAATGACCTGAAGGAACTCAGCTATGCGCTGCTGATCCCGCCAATGTTTACGCAGCCGCGTGAGCGGATTTTTTATATATTTAGCTGAAAGCACATTGCTCACAATTGCCACTTGGATATAGATCTCCGGCACCTTGTCCAAAAAGATCTCTACCACGCGTGACCACGTTTCCAACTCTTTCATTGCCTCAGACATGATTGCGGGTTCCGGATCAATATGCCCGCTGGGGAATATCAAAATCGCTCCGCCGCTCTTCAAATGTCGAATCGCGCGCTTTATAACGATCATTCTCTTATATGTATCTCTGGTAGTGAAGAGAAAATGGCGGTTTGCGTTTCTCATTTTTTGAATGAAGGGAATACCACTTGAAACGATCCTCACATCATCACGGGGTAATTGCGCAGCAATCACCACCGCGTCATACGTACCAGGATGATTGGACACCACAAGAAGGGGGCCTTTCTTGGGGATATTATCCCCACCGCGCACCTCCACATCACCTACAAAGAAAGTTAGCGCATTTTTAATAGCTTTGTTAAAACCGCTCTTTGCAACTAACTTATCAAAATTGGACCCAAATCGTGAGAAGCGGTCGGTGGGCAGCCAGAAAATAGGCGAAAAAACCTTTCGCCAGAAAGGCGTGCGCGGCAGCCCCACTGATTTGATGATCTCATCAATAAGGCTTATGCGTAATTCGTTGATTGAAACATAATGATCAGTTTCCATTCGTGGTACCCCAAAATATACTTACTTTCTAATAACATAAACCCGATCAATAAACTCTGGTTGTGTAAAGTCGCGCAGGTTCTCTTGATTATTATAATCTTTCGGGGTTGGGTGTACGAATATAGTAATCAAAGCGTCTTTCGGGAAGCATACTTTTATTTTTGGCGCAATTCGATCGCGCGATTAACTAAGTAAGAGCCAGTAGATTCACATGTCCATTGTGTCAATTTATCGATGGTACTATTTTAGGAGAGCTTTACTCAATGAATGTAAGGAGATGGCACTGTATATACTTGATACCATGGGGCATGACGGCGGGTTTATTTTCGCGCCGACGCATGCGATGACACCAGACATACCAGTAAAAAATGTGCTGGCGATGGTGGATGTGGTGAAAAAATTTAAGTGGTTATAATACGATTCTATCTGGAGGAACCCAAATGGCAAAAGTTTTTAACAGAGAATACAGCAAAGAAGAGTTAATGAAAAAAACTGGCAGTCTTTCGCAGATTGGTGGAATAAAAGAATACACATTTAATTCGGGCAGGGCAAAAGGTGTAGACGCTATTGACGTGGATGCAGGAAACTTGAAGTTCACAATTTTAAGCTCCAGATGCCTCGATATTGGGCAGGCATCATATAAGGGCTTACCATTTGGATATATATCCAAATCCGGTCTTCGTGCCCCCGAATATTTTTTGGAAAACAAGGCCAAGGGGTTCTTAGACAGTTTTTATGGCGGTCTTGTGACAACAAGCGGTTTGAATAATATTGGCGCAGATTGTGTTGTGGACGGCAGAGAATATGGTGTGCATGGAGAAATCGCCAATATGCCTGCGGAAATGGTGTCCAAAAGAGAATATTGGGATGAAGGCGAGCTATATTTTGAGATATCCGGAAAAATCAGGCATTCGCGATTTTATGCAGAGGATCTGGTAATGGAACGAAAAATCCGGACACGTTTCGGGTCTAACAAGCTTACTATCACCGATACAGTTGAAAACAGAGATTTTGCTAGCGTGCCCTTGATGCTTTTATACCATATCAATCTGGGATTTCCGTTTTTGGATTCGTGTTCAAAACTGATAATTCCCCACCTAAAAGATTCTTGGCCAAGAACGGAATCTGCGAAAAAAGGATTAAGTTCGTTTGATAGCTTTTCAGAACCAGTCGATGGCATAGAGGAAGAATGCTTTTACCATACCTTTGATGCAGATGATGGGCAAGCAAGTATTTGTTTGTTTAATCCTCAGCTAGGCAAAAAGGGTATGGGCGTATACCTGAAATATGATACTCAGCAATTACCTGTATTTTTGCAGTGGAAGATGATGAGGAGCAAAGAATATGTCTGTGGCTTCTCTCCTGCGACAACATACGCAGAGGGAAGAAAAAATGCGATTGAAAAGAATGAAACAATATCCATACAGCCTCTAGAGAAAAAGACGTTTGGTATAGAGATTGGGATTACCGAAGATGTTGATTCACTTTAAAAAGTGTGATTGAATAACATACAAAACATTAAAGTCATACATTAAGGCCATATAGCACACGGCAGCGTGAGAACGTGTACTGAGGTTGTTTATTGAACACTTCTAAAGTTTATAAAAGAGCGGCTCAGTCAGGAGATCAAGCGGCTCATCCGTGTTTTGCGAGTGTTTCCCCATGAGAAATCGTGCTTGCGGTTGATTTTCGCAATCCTGATGGAAGTTAATGAAGAGTGGGAATATGATAGATTATATTTGAGAATGGAGACGGGCTAGAATATTAGCTAATAAAAAAGGATCTGTGATCAATTTTATAGAAAAGTTGTTATATAATCTTTTTCTTCCTGGTTGATCAGTATATTGCACGCACATAATATATCTCTATCAATAATCGATAAACTCATATTTATTCATTTATAATTCTATGAATATTGATATGTCTATCTCATCAAAGGTTTATTTTTTCAATAAAGGATGGTAATTACATGGAATTCTTGAACCAATTTATTCT
>Ga0114922_10004880_pt1 | contig 12404 bp, 11 predicted proteins | sample AartaG_FD_100975 | JGI IMG/M metagenome (GOLD analysis project Ga0114922, IMG submission 100975) | Deep subsurface microbial communities from Aarhus Bay to uncover new lineages of life (NeLLi) - Aarhus_00045 metaG | ecosystem: Environmental > Aquatic > Marine > Oceanic > Sediment | place... | reverse complement strand
GCAAAGAAGATGAATATGGTGAAATTTAATCCCAGGAGACCATAGGTGACTAAAAGGGCAGTTATAGAGGTGGCTGGCGTTGCTACCAAGAATGCTAGAACTGGTCCCAACCTTGCCCCTTTCTGGTGCAGACTCACTGCCACCGGAAGGGAGCCCAAACAGCAGATAGGAAGAATTATGCCGGCGAGTGTCGAGTAAAGGATTGGCTTTATACCCCCTCCACCAAGCCGTCTCTCCACCCATTCTGAAGGAACAAATTCATGAATTAAGCCACTCACGAGGAACCCTATTGCCAGGAAGGGCAATACCTCGATGAAATAATCCTTGAATACTATGAGATACTGGACTCCCAACTATTCGCTCCCATCGTATTGAAGCCGTGGCCGGCTATATTGCGACCTAGTTTCTCACTTATATGCCTTCACCGTAATGCTCAGAAGCTTCTCTTTTGTCTGATTTGCTTTGTTCTCTATATAAAATTCCCGGCTTGATACTACCTCTATATCTTCAAAGCCAGCTTTCTCTATCTTTTCCAGGTATTCCTGCTGCTCCAAAGCCCCGGCGATACAGCCTGCCCAGGCATCAGGGTCATCCTTTATTTCATAGGGGAGTGCTCCCTCGGAGACTTTATCGGAGACTATGAGCCTGCCCCCGGATTTCAGGGCGCGGTAAGCCTCCTGAAAGACCTTAGATTTATCCGGGGAAAGATTGATAACGCAGTTACTGATAATAGCGTCCACAGATTCATCCCCGACGGGGAGCCTCTCGATTTCCCCAAGACGGAACTCCACGTTATGGTAGCCATAATCTCTGGCGATTCCTTCTGCCTTATCTACCATCTCCTTCGTCATATCAACCCCGATGGCCCTGCCAGTTGGACCGACTTTGTTGGCTGCCAAAAATACATCCACCCCGGCTCCTGACCCTAAATCCAGAACAACCTCACCCGTTTTTAACTCTGCTATAGCGGTGGGGTTGCCACAGCCCAAACCTATAACTGTCTCTTCCGGGATATCTGCCAAATCCTTCCTCAAATATCCCACAGCTTCAGCTTGGACCAAGGGGCTAACCCCACATCCACAGCTTGAGCAGCAGCTCTCCTGATCTTGCTTAGCTATCTGGGCATATCTACCCTTCACCACTTCCTTGATTTCCTTTTCCTTCATAATTCACCTCCTGACATTTGCACAGCGATAGCTCCTCCATTAGAGCTTCACTGCCGCGGACTAAACCGGCTATTCTGTCATCCGCAAGCTTATAGTAAACTTTCTGAGCTTCCTGCCTGTCTTTCACAATATTACATTCCTTGAAGGCTCGCAGGTGATGCGAAATGAGGGATTGCTCCTTATTCATAACCACAGCGAGTTCACCAACGCATCTCTCACCCTCAGCCAGCAGCTTAAGTATTTGGAGTCTCGTTGGCTCCCCAATACACCTCAAAAATCTTGACTGGTCTTCTTCTATCGTCATATGAATATCCGTTGATATGCATCGTAGTTCGTATACCAACGGGAGTCAAAATCGTCTCTTGTAGAATGGCTAGCAGCAGGTCCAGGCAGCCGAGTATAGCACACCATATATATCACCCTGCTGAAGATTATTTTATAGCTGAGCTTGCTATGTAGTAACTGTCACCCTCAACTAAATGCCCATGGTACGCAGCCCCACACTTTGAAAATTATGCCTTAGCTAGAGCTGCCATTTATATCCTATCCTGGCTTCATCGAAACGTGCATGTTGAGCAACGCACCACTTGAAAGACTATGCTTCTACCAACTATATCACCAGCGGCATTAGACACTGTTACCGTGACTGTAACGTCACCGGACGTATCTGGGGCAGTCCAGGTACCCACAGAGCCCTCTCCAGAAATCTCACCCCCGGTAGCTGACCAAAGGTAGCTTAGTTCACCACCCATGGGGGCAGAAGCAAGACACTCAATTTGACAGTTTTTTTCTTTCCCGATCTTATACTCCGGATAAGATTCCTTCAGGTATTTGTGTTCGGCAGTGACAATCAGGTCTTCGATAATTGGCGGAGAATATGGTGCCACGCTAACAGTTAGCGACAATGTGTCTTCCGCACCATAGCTATCTGTAACCACAACTTGAATGTCATACATGCCCACTGCCCCAGGAGCAGTCCAGTTTACAACCGCACCTGAGCCAGAAACATCGCCCCCACCAGCTGTCCATTCATAGCTCAGCTCATCGCCATCGGGGTCTTCAGCATCACAGTTCACCTGGAGACTACTTGAAGGACGAACCCAATCCGCATCGGCCATCAAGCCTGTAATAGTCGGCGGATGATTGACGCCTACAGGGATAGCTATAGCATCACTAACTTCACCACCCCTCCCATCGGTCACCCTGACCACAACGTTATAGATGCCCTCGGAGTCGGGAGCGGTCCAGGTAACACTAGCTCCATTCCCATTTATATCGCCCTTGCTGGACGACCACTCATAGCTGAGTTCTTCACCATCCTCATCTGAAACAATACACTCAATTTGGCAACTTGCTGAAAGAAGAATTGCTCCTGGCTCAGCTTTGAGACTGGTAATAATTGGTGGAGGATTAGGCATCGCTTTGCAAGCCGGAACCAGCATCATCATCGCTGCTACAATAATGAACAGATATCTTATTATCCTCATTAGTCTACCTCTCACTAAGTCTCGATCGCCTTAAAAAGGCAAAATTGATTCACATTTTGGTTATCTCAAATTTCGGCGCTAGGTCCGCTTCTTCAGTTTTCGGTGCTCCTTGCGCATACACTTATCCATGACTACCATGAGCCCAGCTTCCCTAGCCCGAGCGGCTGCCTCCTCGTTTATGACCCCCTCCTGCATCCACACTGCCCTTGCTCCTATCCTGATTGCCTCTTCCACGATGGGCGACACCTCTTCAGAACGGCGAAAGATGTCGACTACATCTACCGACTCTGGAATGGAGGCAAGGTCCGGATAACAAAGTACCCCTAATATCTCCTTTTCCGTTGGGTTTACTGGAATTATCTTATAGCCTTGCTCTTTCAGATAGCTAGCTGCTTTATAGCTTGGTCGGTCGGCTTTCGAGGAAAGCCCAACCACAGCAACAACCCGGCTGAAGTTCAGGATTTTCTCTTCTGCATTCATAATCTGCCCTTTGCTCACAACTCGATATCAAGCATATTTCTCAAGGGCGATCACCATGGCAGGTTCTTGCCGAATAGCATCATCTTGCTTGCATCCGGTATCTCAATCAATGCGATTCTTCTACATGCCCCTAGTCCACTAAGACCATCGCCAACAATGATACAGCCTCGGTCTACATGGATACGAGTTAGCACTTTTTCATCTACCGGACCAAATTTCTCTACCATTTTTTAGCCTCTTCCTTTGCTCTTTGAGTTGTTTAGATAGTCCTCGATGGCCGATTTAAGTGCCTCCTCAGCCAGGACCGAGCAGTGCATTTTGACCGGCGGCAGCCCGTCTAAAGCTTCAGAGACCGCTCTGTTGGATATTTTCAGAGCTTCTTCTATGCTCTTCCCCTTCACCATCTCAGTGACCATGGAGCTGGTGGCAATGGCGGCTCCACAGCCAAAGGTCTTGAATTTAGCATCAACGATAGCACCGTCCTTTACCTTAATGTGAAGCTCCATAATATCGCCACAGACAGGATTCCCGACATGCCCGACACCATCAGGGTTCTCCATCTCCCCAACATTCCGGGGATTCTTAAAGTGTTCCATTACCTTCTCGCTGTATTGTGACCAAACATCAGTCATTTGTTCATCTCCTATTTTTGAGCTTTGAAAAGCGGGGACATGGCTCTCAACTTGGCGACAATTCGGGGCAACACCTCTAGCACTCGCTCTATGTCTTCCTCGGTGTTTTCTCGCCCTAGGGTAAATCTGAGCGACCCATGAGCCTGTTCGGGGGGAAGCCCCAGTGCCAGAAGAACGTGAGACGGTTCAAGGCTTGCGGAGCTGCAGGCTGACCCTGTAGAAGCATAGATACCCTCTAAATCAAGATTTAAAAGCATGGATTCCCCTTCAACAAAATCAACGCTTACATTGACATTGTTGGGCAGCCTTCTCCTGGGATGACCATTTAGGCGAATGTGTTCAATTCGCTCCACGAGACCATTAATTAGCTTATCACGAAGATAGCTCAGCCGTTCCACTTCTTTGTTCATCGCCTGCCCGGCAAGCTCTATTGCTCTACCAAGACCCACGATAGCAGGAACATTCTCTGTACCCGCCCTGCGTCTCTTTTCTTGCTCCCCTCCATGTATGAGGGAGACTAACTTGATGCCCTTCCTGACATACAGCGCCCCCACTCCTTTAGGTCCGTATAACTTATGCCCTGAAATAGAGAGCAAGTCCACCTTAAGTTCATCCACATTCACCGGGATATGCCCCACCGTCTGCACAGCATCGGTGTGAAAATAAATCCTTGCCTCTTTAGCAATTTTGCCTATTTCGCCTACAGGCTCTACTGTGCCTACCTCATTGTTGGCGTGCATGACTGAGATAAGGATGGTTTTATCGGTAATAGCTTTCTTGACGTCCCGGGGGTCGACCAGGCCATACTCGTCTACCGGGAGGTAAGTTATCCTGAATCCCCTTCCCTGTAAAAACTTGCACGCCTCCATCACTGCATGATGCTCAATAGGAGTAGTGACGATATGCTTCCCTTTATTCTCGTTAGCATAGGCAATGCCCTTTAGAGCGAAATTGTCCGCCTCCGTTCCACCACTGGTAAAAATAATCTCCTCACTCCGAGCGCCAATAAGTGCTGCCACCCTGGTTCTTGCCTCTTCTATGGCGCCCCTCGCTTCCTGCCCGTAAGAATAGATACTCGAAGGATTGCCAAAGGCGTCGGTAAAATAAGGCAGCATTGCCTTCACTACTTCAGGATGTGTTGGCGTAGTGGCAGCGTGGTCAAGATATATCCTTCGCATCTAACCCCCTATGATATCTCCACCAACAGGAGCAACCCCTATCTCCATTCATTGGTCAATTCTGGAGGAAAGGTGAACTTTATTCCTCTCTTGACCATCTTGTCCTCCTGGTATTTTTTCAAGAGCTAAAATTATAACACGAGTGGAATATTAAAGACTCAAGCACCCAAAACCAGCAGTGGCAGCTAGCCGATAAAATTAGAAATGGATTGGCCGATCTAGGAGTAACCCTTGAAGATACCCTTCAGGGAACAAGATGGAAACATAAGAGATAGTGACCACCTTACGTTCATAACATTTCAGTAGCGTAAAAGGCCAAGTCTGACTGATTATATGAACGACTACAGGCATTGACAATCGTGTAGATAAGTATTAGACTTCATTACAGGTCTATACGATAGATCTGTAGCCAATCTGAGTTGCGCTGGGGGAAGAAAAGGAAAGGGCACTAGAAATCGCTGCTTGACAGTAGTTACTGGTGCCCCTTTTGATTTAGTGAAGCGATTGCTGGGAGGTCATGCCTATGATGAAAAGGAAGATTAAGAAAGCGGCAGTGCTTGGTGCCGGCGTAATGGGTAGCAAGATAGCTGTCCTCCTGGCAGGTGCGGACATACCCACCTACCTTCTAGATATCGTCCCCAAGGAGCTGGATAAGAAGGATGTGAAGCAAGGGATGACTAAGGAATCTCCCGAGTTCAGGAACAAGCTTGCTAAAATGGGCATCCAGGGTACCATCGGGACAAGCCCACCTGCGCTGTTTGTCATTGATGATGCCAAGCTCGTCACTCCAGGCAACTTCGAGGATCACCTTTCATGGCTCTCCGATGCCGACTGGATTATTGAAGGGGTTGTAGAGGACTTGAGGATAAAGAAGGAGCTACTGCGAAAAATCGAGCCATTTGTCAAGCCCGATGCAATCATCAGCACAAATACCTCAGGATTAATGATAAACAAGATATCGGATGGCCTATCCAAGCAGCATAGGGCTCATTTTATGGGCACACACTTTTTTAACCCTCCAAGGCACATGAAGCTCCTTGAGATCATACCTGGGCCATACACGGACAAAGCGTCGATGTCATTCATGGCAGATTTCTGCGAGAGGCGACTGGGCAAAAGTGTCGTCTTCGCCAAAGACACGCCTAACTTTATTGCCAACAGGATCGGTGCCCATGCCATCATAGGAGTCATGAAGACCACGGTGGAAGATGGCTACACCATAGAGGAAGCGGATGCCATAACCGGTCCCGCTATAGGCAGACCGAGAAGCGCTTCCTTCAGAACCTCAGACATGGTTGGCTTGGATACGCTTCTCAAAGTAATACAGAATGTATGCGATAACATAGATGATGAAGCTGAAAAGCAGCAGCTGGCCGTTCCTGAGTTCGTCCAGAAGATGGTGGAGAAAGGTCTGCTGGGAGACAAGACACAACAGGGATTCTATAAGAGAGTGCTGGGTCCCGCAGGATCACAGATACATGCCCTAGATTACAATACCATGGACTACGTGCCGCAGAGGAGGACAGCCCTCCCCATCCTGGATGAGCTCAAGACAGTAGATACGACAACAAGCTTACAGAGACTGGTATACTCAGAGGAGAGAGCAGGGCTTCTCGCCTGGAAGACGATTAAGAGGATGCTCCTCTACTGTGCTGCTAAGGTTCCAGGGATAGCCGACAACATAGTGGCTGTAGACCAAGCTATGAGATGGGGATTCAACTGGGAGCTCGGCCCCTTCCAGACCTGGGATGCCATAGGACTGAAAAAATCTGTGGAGAGGATGAAGAGGGAAGGCGACAGGATACCCGAGAGGATAGAGCAGATGCTTGCCGCGGGAAGAGAACATTTCTATGAGAGGCGCAACGGCAAGAGCTACTATTTTGATTTCGCTAAAGCCGAATATTTGGAGATAGAAGAGAAGCCTCAAATCATACTTCTTCCTTCGCTGAAGGAGAGAGCGAAGGTGGTCAAGTCCAACGCCGGTGCCAGCCTTATAGATATGGGTGATGGCGTTGCCTGCCTGGAGTTCCATTCTCAAAATAATGCCATTGACACCGATATCATTCAGATGATCGGTGACAGCGTAGCAGAAGTGGAGGAGAACTTCGAGGGACTGGTTATCAGCAGCCAGGGCACCAACTTCTGTGTGGGAGCAGACTTGAGGCAGATTTACCCCTCTGCCCAGAATAAAGACTGGGATACTCTGGAGCTGGCAGCAAAGAACTTTCAACAGGCGTGCATGCGGATAAAGTACTCCGACAAAGCAGTTGCAGCCGTGCCCTTCCGCATGACTTTAGGTGGGGGATGTGAAATATGCCTGGCCGCAAGCCTCATAATGGCCCACGTTGAGTGCTATATGGGGCTGGTCGAGTTTGGCGTGGGGCTCATTCCCAGCGGAGGAGGCAACAAAGAGATGCTGCTTAGGGCCACCGACTGGGTGCCCAAGGAACTTCCCAGCGCTGTTCCCGGTGCCGGCAAGCCCGACCTCATCCCCTACATATCGAAGGCATTCGAGACCATCGCCATGGCCAAGGTATCTACCTGTGCACAAGAAGCCAAAGAGTTAACCTACATGAGGCCACATGACAAAATTACGATGAACTATGACCATCTCCTGTACAATGCCAAGAAATCGGTAATCGCATTGGCTGAAGACGGCTACATCCCGCCGAGGCGGCGAGACGAAATAAGAGTGCCCGGACGGACTGGAAGGGGGATGCTGGAACTTCTCGTCTACCTGCTAAAAGACGGACTATTCATAACGGAATACGATGCATTCATCGCAAAAAAACTGGCATATGTAATCACGGGCGGCGATTTAGATTTGAATACGCTGGTGACGGAAGAGTATCTGCTGGATTTGGAAAGGGAAACATTCCTTTCGCTGTGTGGAGAGGAGAAGAGCCAGGCAAGGATGAAACACATGCTCGAGACCAATAGGCCCCTAAGGAACTAGTCCTCATGGCAAGGAGGTCTAAACATGAGAGACGCAGTCATAGTATCAGCAACAAGAACCGCAGTAGCGAGGGCGATAACAGGAAGCTTTAGAAAAACCAGGCCCGAACACACCGCCACCGAGGTGGTCAAGGCAGCAATCCGAAGAACAAAGGGGCTGAAACCCGAAGAGATAGATGACCTGGTCGTGGGCTGTGCCTTTCCCGAGGCGGAGATGGGAATGAACCTGGGTAGAATTATCGCCCTTAAGGCCGGGCTACCCTTCCAAGTGCCAGGGATGACGGTGAACAGGTACTGTTCTTCAGGCCTGGATGCCATTGCCATCGCCTGCCAGAGAATCATGTGCGGCTTTGCCAATGTAGTAGTGGCAGCGGGGGTGGAGCATATGACTCACGTGCCTATGGGGGGAAACAAGCCGCTGCCCGACCCAGAATTAATGGAAACCCTTCCCTCAGCATACATAACCATGGGACTTACCGCAGAGAATGTGGCCTCGAGGTTTAACATAAACAGAGAAGACCAAGATGCGTTCGCTTATGAAAGCCACCAGAAGGCGGTCAGGGCTCTCAACGAAGGAATATTTAAGGGGCAAATCCTGCCTTTGAAAGTAATAGACCGGGCCTTCCAAGACGGGAAGGTAGTGAATCGGGAGAAAGTCTTTGATACGGATGAATGTGTAAGGTTCGATACCTCCCTGGATAGACTTGCCCAGCTAAGGCCATTATTTCGGGTCGGTGGCACAGTTACCGCGGGAAACTCTTGCCCTATGAACGACGCTGCTGCAGCTACCGTGGTCATGTCTGCGGAGAAAGCCAAGGAGTTGGGACTGAAGCCCATGGCCATCTTCAGGTCATTTGGTGTGGGTGGAGTAGACCCCGAAATCATGGGCATAGGGCCTGTGATAGCCGTTCCCAAGGCATTGAAAAATGCTGGGCTTGCTCTTGAGCATATCGACATTATAGAGCTGAACGAGGCGTTTGCCTCCCAGTCGCTATACGTGGTTAGAGAGTTGGGGATTGATATGCACAAACTGAACGTGAATGGCGGCTCTATCGCCCTGGGACATCCCTTGGGCTGCACCGGGGTGTATCTTACCACCAAGCTTCTCTATGAGATGGAGCAGCGAAAAGCCAGATATGGCCTGGTCACCATGTGCACTGGAGGTGGCATGGGAGCAGCAGCCATATTTGAAAGGGAACAGTAAAGAAAGGAGGAACCCATGGCAGCACAGGAAATCAAAAAGGGTGGTTCATTTCTCCTGGAGGAAGTATCTCCCCAAGAGATATTTACCCCAGAAGAGTTCACCGAAGAGCACAAGATGATAATCGACACTACCGAACGCTTTATAAAGAATGAGGTAGTACCTCACATAGAGGAGTTGGAACATAAGGACTTTGAGCTGACCCGGCAGTTGATACTAAAAGCAGGGGAATTGGGGCTTTTGGGGGCGGATATCGAAGAGAAATATGGAGGCGCACAGCTAGACAGCATAACTTCCCTGCTAATCATCGAGCATTCGGCAACAGCAGGTTCCTTCGGCATAACTTTAAATTGCCACACTGGGATAGGCTCAATGCCATTGGTCTTCTTTGGCAGTAAAGCTCAAAAGGAGAGGTACCTTCCACTTATGGTTCGGGGTGAAAAAATCGGATCCTACGCCCTCACAGAACCTAGTGCGGGAACCGATGCCCTATCAATACAAACCACGGCATCCCTGTCACCGGACGGAAAATACTACAAACTCAACGGCACCAAGCAGTTTATTACCAACGGGAGCTTTGCCGACATTACTTTCACCTACGCCAAGGTTGATGGTGACAAGATGACCGCTTTCGTACTAGAGAAGGAGTTCGAGGGAGTATCCACCGGGGTGGAAGAAAAAAAGATGGGACTACACGGCTGCTCCACCTGCAGCATATTCCTCGACAATGCCAAGGTGCCGGTGGAGAATCTCATTTTTGAAATAGGCAAGGGGCATGTGGTGGCCTTCAATATCCTCGACCTCGGCAGATTCAAACTAGCCGCGGGCTCTGTTGGGCTAGCCAAGTTAGCCCTGGACAGCTGCGTCAAATATGCCAAGGAAAGGAAGCAGTTTGGCAAGCCAATATGTCAGTTTGGACTGATAAAACACAAGATTGCCGAGATGGCGACAAGGACATATATGGCCGAAAGCATGGTCTATCGTACTGGCGGGCTCATCGATAGAATCCTGGCTACTGTGGATCGAAGCGCCGAAGATGTCGGCAGGCAAAGCGCAAAAAGCATATCAGAGTATGCCATTGAATGTTCCATCAATAAGGTCTACTGCTCGGAGACGATAGACTATGTGGCCGATGAGGCAGTTCAGATATACGGAGGCTACGGATACATTGAGGACTACCCCGTGGAAAGAATCTATCGCGATTGTCGGATATTCAGGCTATTTGAAGGCACAAACGAGATAAACAGGGTCATCATATTAGGTTTTCTCATGAGGAGGGCGTTGAAGAACGAGATACCCTTCTTCTCCGTGGCAGGGAAATTGAAGGATGACCTGCCAGCAATGGGGCCCCTCTTTCCCAGCTCAGACGATGGCTCCCTGGGATATCAACAGAAGCTCGTGGATAGGGCAAAGAAGATATTCTTGTTCTTGTGTGATGCCGCGGCACAGAAATACGGAATGGCTTTAGAGGAACAACAGGAGATTTTGGGGCTATTGGCTGACACAGCCATGGAACTCTATGCCATGGAAAGTGGGCTCTTGAGAGCACTTAAGTCCATCGAGACTTTTGGCGAGCAGCAGTCAAAGACGAAGATAGACATGGTGCAGCTCTATGTAAACGATGCCATGGTTAGAATAAATGGTCATGCCTGGCAGATACTGGCGGCAATGGAGACGGGAGACGCACTTGATAATCAACTATCAACATTGAGGAAGCTCTCACAGTTTACCCCCGTAAACGGCGTGCAGCTGAGGAGGGACATTGCCGACCGGGTAATAGAGGCAGAGAGGTATACTTGTTAACAGGAAGCCAATCTGGGGCCAGCCTTCCAAAGGGATGTGTCCACAATCTGCATATCGGCCCGGCTTCAGCGTATCGGGTAAAGGGAGGCAAATATAGAAAAATGGAGGCCAGGATAGTGGATATGGAGACCAGCGAAAAGGAGTTGCCCAAGTGCCTCATCGGCAAAGCCCTGCGCCGGGTATTGGTGGAAGAGGAAGAAGCCAAGCGCGAAAAAGCCCGATAGTAGCTAATTAATATGAAGATAAGCAAACATTTTTATTTGACGCTCCAACTTTGCACCAGGGTAAAACAGGTTAACTACAAACGCTTCTGCGCCTCCTTTTGATATGATAGAATTCATTAACAACTCAGATTTAGCACAGGAGAGATGGCAGCTTATGTTCATGAGTGGATATCAAAATTCACCAGGCCTCATTCATTGGGCTGGTGAACATAAAAGTAATGGAGGGGGTGTTAGATATGTGAAAATACAGGCGAAGACGCCGGAGATGGTCGCTAATCCGTGAACTGTCTCCAGCAGAGGAAACGTTTTGCAATAAACGATGTGAAGGAGGTCATAATAATGAAGGGATTTAGTCTGGCATTGATTGCCTGCCTTTTATTGATATTAGTCGCTGTCCCTGCCTGCGTTCCCGGCGCTGAAGAAGCCAAGGTGATTAAAATCGGTGTTATTGGGCCAATGCAGTTTGTGCAGGGCGAACACCACTGGTATGGAGCTGTAATGGCACGAGATGAAATCAACGCCGCAGGTGGTATATCGCTAGGCGGGGAAAATTACCCTATTGAACTAATCCGGACAGACTCCAACGAGATTCTCAACCCTGCCGATGCTGCCGCTGCAATGGAACGGCTGCTAACGGTGGATAAGGCAGATTTCGTGGTCGGAGGCTTCAGAACAGAAGGCGTATTCCCCATGCAGGATGTGGCTATGGACTACAAGACAATTTTCCTCGGTTGTGGTGCCGGCACTAAAGAACTCTGCACACGTGTAGCCGAAGATTACGATCGCTACAAGTACTGGTTCAGGGTAACTCCATTCAACAACGAATATCTGGCCAGCAACTCGCTGATGACTCTAGGATTAGCCGGAGGCATGATGCAAATGGGGCTGGGAATCGAAGAGACACTCCAGGTTGCCATAGTGGCTGAAGAGGCGACATGGGCCGACGCCATGGTTGCGGCTTATCAAGCCTATGTGCCTGAGAAGCTAGGAATGGAAGTTATCGGGGTGTGGAGACCATCAGCTACTGCCACCGACTTAACTGCCGAACTGACAGCCATTGAAGATTCCGGCGCTCACCTTATCCTGACCATAATCTCTGGACCGCTGGGTATTCCCTATGCCAAGCAGTTGGGCGAGCTTGAAATACCTGCCGCTTCGGTAGGCATCAACGTTGAAGCGCAGAAGGACGGCTTCTGGGATGCGACTGAAGGCTACGGCAACTACGAGACGACCCTGAACTTCTATGCCAGGGACGTAGCCATAACAGAGAGAACCATC
>Ga0114922_10004879_pt1 | contig 12404 bp, 11 predicted proteins | sample AartaG_FD_100975 | JGI IMG/M metagenome (GOLD analysis project Ga0114922, IMG submission 100975) | Deep subsurface microbial communities from Aarhus Bay to uncover new lineages of life (NeLLi) - Aarhus_00045 metaG | ecosystem: Environmental > Aquatic > Marine > Oceanic > Sediment | place... | reverse complement strand
CTTTGTTCACAGACCGGCTGACCTTTTTGCAGAATGCCCTCGATGAAGTGGAAAAGACAAAAGGCGAGAGAGAGCGACTCAAACATGATGCTCTTACCGAGCTTAACGGCGGTATCGAAGAGTGTGAATTTAGATTGCGGACAATAAAGGCGGCGTTCAATAATCATGAAGCCCAACATCAACTTGAACAGAGGTTATTCAACCTTAAGCGTGAATATCACCATCATTCCATTATGTGCTGGAGGGATATAGTTGTCCTCAAAGAGTCAATCAGGAAACTCAAAAGGGAAATTGAAACGTTGAGCAGAACAACAGAATCTGCTGAAAACCGCGAGGCTCCAACGTGATTTGCATGTATCCGGAACAATTCAAAACCCTACTGGCAAAACTGCGCCCTGTTATTGGCGAGATGGCAGATGCTTTCTGGCTGGCTACTCTTCTTGACCCAAGCCAGGAAAAAGATGTCCATGCTGTAGCCCAGGCTCTGGCGGCAGAACTGCTGGACGAAAGCTATATCACAAAGCATATTCTGCTTGAGCCTCCGCCTGCAGATAAGGTAAAGGCCCGGTATCCCCTTGGAACAGTTGTCTATGCCGACAGGCCGATATGTTGGTTTGGTTTGAGGGAACAAGATTTACCTCAACACATAGCCATACTCGGGCGTTCAGGGGCCGGAAAGACCAATGTCGCTTATTTGGTCGTACGGAACCTACTGAAAGCCGGAAGTGCGTTTATGGTTATGGACTGGCGAGGAACGTACAAGCATTTTCTGAACAGGCCGGAAGGTAAGAACATGCTCTCTTTTGCTCTTGGAGAAGAGAAATCGATATGCTTCAATCCATTACAGCCACCAAGCAACCTCGCTCCAAACATAACAGAGGCTTATCTCCGTGACATAATATCTACGATTTGCACGACTTACCTGCCTGGCCACCACCTGCTTAGCACGCGCGGTGTTGAATATTTCTTTCTGAAGGCCATCGACCTTCCTATAGCTAATATGGACAGACCGCTGTCCTTCAATGACATTCGCAACTACATGGAACGGTATAAGGCAAACTACAGGGAAAAAGATTGGAAAGCTTCGGCCCTCAATATCTTATTCAAATTGACCACGGGGCCTATCGGTCGGCTTGTGAACAGCGATTGTTACACAACTTTGGAGAAGGTATTAAATAAACCGGTTGTCTTGGAGCTTGCTGGTTTGGGAAGCGAGACCGACAGGGCGTTCTTCACCCAAACATTCCTTCTCTGGCTTTATTATTACCGTCTTTCCCAGGGCAAGTCCAAGTCTTTGAAGCATGTTCTCATCATAGAAGAAGCACACAACGTTTTTCTTAAACGGCCTGGATTTGAACAAACAGTTCCAGACTATACGCTCCGCCAATTTCGCGAGCTGGGCCAGTCCCTTGTGCTCCTTGACCAGAATCCAAGTTTACTTTCAATTCCATCCCTCGGAAACACCGGGGTAACCATTGCATTGAATCTGAAACACTGGACAGACATTGAAGCCGCTGGAAAAGCTTTAACCTTACCTCGCGATAACTGGGAGCATATCGGCAGGCTTCCTGTGGGTTCAGCCATCGTCAAGCTTTCAGACCGATGGCAAAAACCGTTCCTTGTACGCTTTCCTGAGTTCCCCGTAATAAGCCAGTCTGAACCGTTTGAGAAGAAAAGAAACAATTCCCGAAGTTCTTCCCTGAAACAGACCGTCCAGGAGCTTCATTCAGCCCTGAACGAGGCTATTCGGGCCCTTCCCGAACCAGACAGAAAGGAAAAAACGGAGGACAGAATAGGCATACAGGAACGCAGTTTACTGGTCGATATTGCCAAGCACCCTCTGGCCGTGGTCACAGAGAGATACAGACGGCTTGGCTGGAGCGCCCATACGGGAACGGAAGTCAAACGGAAGTTGCTGGAAAATGGACTGGTTAAGCAGGAGAAGGTCAGCGTGCCGAGTGGAAGCGTCACGTTGTTGAAGGTAACGGAAAGAGGCAAGGAATTGCTCAGGTCCGAAGGGGTAGAGGTGAAGGCTCTGCCTAAGAACGGCGGTCTTGGGCATGAGTTTCACAAAAATCTCGTAGCAGAACAATATCGAAAGGAAGGTTATACAGTTGAAGAAGAGGTACATATTGGCGGGGGTAAAGCAGTTGACCTTGTTGCAACGAAAGATGATAAGAAGATAGCGATTGAAGTTGAGACCGGTAAGTCGGATGTTGATGGTAACGTAAGGAAATGTAGGGAAGCAGGTTTTGATAAAATAGTCTGCATTCCAACTGTGGCATATGCTAGGCAATGTCGAAAAAAAAGTTCTTGAAAGAAAAACATGTAACAGTAAAATCATAGAGACTAGAAACGAGGTTTCCCTTTAACAACTGAAGGCCAAAAAGCCTCATTTTTACCGACGAAACACAAATATGAATTTGTAGAAACCTCTTCCGGTTCCAGAGAAATCTGAGGCTGGAAAGTTGTGAGTCTGAAGCCAAAGCTGGCTTTCGAGAGATGTGGCTCTTGAGGATTTATCTGAGATATGCGGAGTGAAACACAATGAGCACTCAGAAGCTTATAGATATTCAAGGAAAAGTTGAAAAAGAACTGATTCCTTTTGGACAGTACCTGATCCTAAAAGACCTGCCACCTAGTGTGCAACCTTTTCATCTCGCCGATATTGGTTTGGTAGCGTTGCTCGTCGTAGCGTGGATTGTTAGGGAATTCGTTAGGGCATACGTACAGGCACGAGCTCAAAAAGTTGTTGGTCAGGAATCAGAAAAGAAATTAAAGCAGCTAGATATAGCCTGCCAAGAGTTAAGTCGTAGACTCGAAGCCAACGAGGAGGAAATAGATCTTCTCAAAGCAGCCCTTGAGCAATTAGCTCAAATTTGTACCAAGACCGATACGTTTGGCATCGATGCTATTACTATCGACAGCAGGACTTTAGTGAACATATTGAAGCATTTTGGCCTGACTGACCGAGCCGCAAAGCGGTGCGCTGGTAAGCTCTTGCCTATGTTGAACCGTGATCTTAGAAGACTATTTCCAGGGTAATAAACCGTGAAAATTATCAGAATCGCTGTACATGGTAGGTTCAGCGATGGTAGTGAAGTTCCCAAAGCAGTCCAGGAATACCTTGCCGAGGCGGCATTAGATATCATGTCTGCATCGGTAGCAGGAAAGTCTAAAGATTACGCAAGCAGAGCATTTGATATTCTAAATAGCATCGACCTTAAGCTACCTATCTTGCCCCCCGGGGTCTTCGAGCGTTACAACACGGCAGAAACCCCTATGTGGATGAGACGAATGCTAAATGCGATCAATGTGATTCAACTTGCGGCAATAGAGGTTGGTGGACATTACGGTTCAGGTACAGCCTTGTGGACATTGCAAGAAGTTATGTTTAAGACTATTGGCTTATTCAGGATCATGATGCAAGGTATATGCGATGATAATGAGGCCGCTAGTTCTGCGGCGATTCTGCCGCATTTGAAACTATATCAAGAGAACTATATAGATTATGGTTGCATTAATGCGACGGATTTGGCATATGCCCAAATACGACGGTACTTGATACGTGAAGATGTACCAGAGGATGCAATAGCAGAAGTGTCTCAAATAGTGGAAGCTCTTTCAAAAAAGAGGTCTAACAGTGTAAATGAGGCAGAAGCACTTGTCAGAGAAGGGCTTAGAATTTTTGACATCGCGGAAGATAAAGCAACAGTTTCACGAAGTACGCAGAAGCTCTCGGATGTGTTCATGGCTGTGCATGAGTGCCATCTGCTATATGTGGTGGCCGAAGCAGCGCTCAATTGGGCAATAGACAAGTATAAGAAAGCTGGTATAACAATTCCCATTCATGTATTGAAGGAACATCAGGTTCTTGAAGAATATCGTGCTGACACAATATGGTTCCTTGAGAGGTCTGGTTCCTCATTTATCTTCGGACCTACTCACGCGCTTATGTATGACACTTTGTTTCGCCATGTGAATAATCTTACTGATAACAGGAGTTTACCAGAAAGATTCAATAGTGCTGCTACTAACTTTGCTGGGCGCAATCCCCTCTACCCGCAAACGTTGTTGGAAGGTTGGAGGGAAATTGCTGAAAGTGTTGAATACATAGAGGGAGAATTGCCAACCGACGAACTACACTCTGGTATTCGTAGGAAGCTTACCGCATGTTTTTCAGATAAAGCCTTTGTTTCTGCTACGCTGAAAGTGTTCGACAAGTGGGGTATCGATTGGGCCTAGACAAGGTGAAGTACTTGAGCAGAGCTTCGTTATAGTGATTCTATCTCAGTTGCTCCTTCTTAAAGATGGTCGAGCAAGCTACGAGGAGGGCTTGACCTAGCAGAGTGTCCAAACAGGTCGTGGGGCAATTATCTTGCAGCGGAGTTGGTTAGTCATCCTTGTGTCTAGGTTCTCTCTCGTTTGTGCTTCAATAACATTCTTGCACCTAACAAAGAGATAATGCAAAGCACCTCACTATGAAGTTCATTGGCCCTTCTAAGCGATAGGAACAATATCATCCGAGGGCGTGAATGGTTCTATGCTTCTCAATTTGGAGGCTTCAAGTTGTAGTTGTAGGCCAATACTCGTTTTAATCGAGACAGCTAAGGATGCAAACTGTATATGTATGCAACATAATTCCACATAAAGAGATCATAATAGCCCCTGCTTGTAGAACTTATTGAGAGTTTTCTGCAGAACCTTGAGATAATCCTCTTCGAATTGGATACCTTTACCTTGAAGGCGTAGTAAATAAACAAGGTCAGCAGGTCTTTTTCGGAAATACTCTTCAGTCTCTCTCTCGAGTTCTTCCTTCGTCTTTCCCTGCATGTATCCAGACATAAAGCGCATCACATCGTCAAGAAGAGGATTCCTACTAGAGTCCAATGCGGGGTTAACGAAGATTTCTCCATCCTTTGTGTATACTAACAACTTATCAGTATCCTTTTTCAACCGCTTTTTTCTTTTCCAAAACATGACTTCAGTACCTCCCAGTATCCAACAAAAAGCTACACTGTGTTAACTTTGTTCACTTCATGCGACCTGATCCTGTTTTTTATACGAGTTGCTATAAGCGAGTATCCCACGCCTAACCTCCTCATCTTGAAAAAGGCTGAGGGGAGCCGAGCCTCGCACAAGACACATCGTTACAAACACTGCCAAGACCATATAGTCTAGACTGCTATGCGGCCTGTAACGATTATAATCCATCTCCCGACAGTCCGCAATACATCTTATTCTATCAATGCTCATTTGCGGCTGTCTCAAGAGGTCTGAGTAGGCTTTCTCCCCCTCCCAATACAAAAAACACCCTCTGGCTCCAGCCGGACCTCTATTTCTTTAAACCTGCTTTCCGTGGGGATGGCTTCTCTATCTTCAGACTGTCCACCAAGCTTGTTTCCTTCTTTCCCTCTGTGCTTATACTAAATCATTATCGGCACTATCAGCAGGCTACACGAGGTTACAAAATAAATAGTACATACGTAACTTTCAAATTATATGGTCCTGGTGATCTGTGAATGATTTGGAAGGCATTCAATAGTGGTTCATATGAAGTTAATAACTGTTGAGTTAAGAAAGGAGCTACCAGCCCTGTATGCCCAGGAGAAGCTTGGCAGCGAGGGCATAGCCTATGCCAAGTACTTCACGCCGGATTCAAATTGGACCTGGTACGCAACAGAATTTGACGGCGAAGATATCTTCTTCGGTCTTGTGGATGGATTTGAAAAGGAGCTGGGTTATTTCAGTCTTGCTGAATTTAAAAGTGTAAAAGGGCCAATGGGTTTACCCATTGAACGTGACCTGTACTGGCAGCCCAAAACACTAAAGGAAATTGCTCCTGAGCTATTTGGAAATTGATTTAATTGCATTCGATACACCTGTGCATCCATTAGAATCGCAGTTGGGGTTGAGATAGGAAAATCAGATGTTGAGGGCAATGTGAATAAGTGCAAAGAAGTAAAATTCGATGACGCGAAGCTGGTGAGACTTAGTTCGATCATATAAACACTCGTTAAATGCTAATAGAAAATCAGCAGAACCATTATCCCTGCATGAAGTATATATAAACTAGAAGAATCCAATATCATTATGAAAACGGCAAAGGTTTTTCTCGTTGTGCTCCTCGTGGCAGTATTTATATGCGCCTATGTATCAATTATCTTTTTCTTGACATTGATACCACCGGGTTGTCCTCCTCAGATTTTCATAGGAGGGTGTTCTGCCAGACATATGATCAAAGATTTCAAAATAGTGCCAATGATATCTTGCATCGACTATGGAATCGATAATTGTGTCCAACCAAGTGTAGGAATAATTAACAAATGCGACTCGCCCATAATAATAGATGGGGTGGATATCCCTCAGTCTGGTCAAATGTCTTTTATTGACCGTCATCAGCGGAGATACCCTCCCCCTACAGATGAGTATCATCTCCACAATGGCACATACAAAGACATAGATTTCACAATCTCTTTCGTTCGGACAAAAGAACTGTGCTGATTAATAAACCAAGTTCTCTGACTCCAATAAATAAATCTTTCTTAATATCTTATCAAAAAGAACGGTGAAGCATCTAATCCTTGTTCTATGCTCAACAATTATAGTCAATAAAAATATGTCACTATCATAATAGCAGATCCTCGTGACATCAAAATCCCGCAATTTTTTGACATAGATATGGGGATTGTATATAGGATAATAATCCTTTTCCTTTGTCTGAAACTGAAGCTGTTTCAATGTAAGATTGATTCTTAGTTCTGTTCTACTCATTTCATCTATAAATTTGTAATCCCAGATCTTGTATTCATGTGACTCCGAACTTGCCGTTGCATCTATTATGCCATCTCCATCTCTGTCTATCTCTAGGGCATAACTTACACTCCCTGGTAGAAGAGTACAATGCACCATCGTATCTTCAGAGACGTCGAAATCTGTCTCCGAAAGAATGCATTCAGCCCCATCTGTTGAGGAAACCATGCTAAAAATGCAATTGCCTGAGTCATAGCCTTCTATGTCAACTTCGTACTTCACATCTGAGGGGAGGTAAAATTTCTTTATGTGTGTCAATTCGTCAACCTCAAAAAAAGCGCCAGGAATCTGATTGAGTCCTCCGTTCTTGTCAGTAACTGTGTTTCCATTTGGATCTATTATTGTCACATGAACCGGGCTTTGAAACAGTAGTAACCTTTGCTGATTGGAAAACAGGCTTTCCATCATAGCATCTATGTATTTCTTAATCAGTTCTACTAGAGAAGTGATTATCTCACCTTCGTTTAAATACGGAAACTCGCAAGATACATGAAATACATGATGATAGGGTCTGTCGTACTCATACTGTGGATAGACAGCCTCATTATTCTTCAGGTCAAATTTCACGGTTGTTCCCATTCCAGGAAACCCGTTATCGTACAATACCACGTACTTAATATCCTGTGATTCTTCATAAACGTTGTAAGCAACCACAGCGTGACTGCCTTCAACACTGCCTTCAGGGCCAGGACAATCAAAGAGTAGCATAACCGGCTCATTATTGCTCACCGCATTCTTAATTAAGCCAAATGACTCTTGTAAAGTAGGCCATTCACCCGTCCAAGCTGCGATAGCTTTCTTCAGTTTACTCGGCATTTGCTTAACGTGATTAACAGCAATATCGGGAGCTACTTGTTCTTTAAGTAAATTGAAGGCCATGTCATTCGATGGCATTGGTAACCTGTCTGTTGAATAGAGTATCGAAGTGGACGCCATTCCATAGCAATGACCACCGCGTGCTGAAATTGGATAGATGGCAGCTAGGATAATATTCGTCAAGGGCCCTGCTCCGGCATTGCTTAGGTAGATTTTCAATTGTCTGCGTAAGTCAAATAACTCATCAGGTGTGTACCCCCAATTGCTAAAACTAAAACCATCTGTAAGAGCCCTATAGCTTTGCTCATGTAGTAAAAGGTCTTTGTTGAATGTCAAGTGAAACAAATTATTACTCTCATTTGACTCTTCCACATTTGGACCGCTACTGGGATCATCCACCCAGACTTCTATTTCTTTGTGTTCGTTGTTCAATATCTCAACTGCATTCCACCTAAAAAAGAAATTTTTCGATTTACCTGGTCCTATGTAATCGAAGTACGTATCTGGATTATTATCCTTGTTCAATCTCAAAGAGGATATCCCTGGTTCAGGACTGGCAAAAGAAGGCACTTGATAAAGATTAACTCTGACATCGTCTGCTGCCTGATTTCCGATGTTTTTGACTTTACCCAATATCCACAATGGCTCACCCTCTAAGACCGGCTCATTAGGGATAGGATTCAGTTCCATTGTTAAATCAGGCAATCCTTCAATATTCTGATAAACCTTGATACCATCAAAAAAAACCACATCATCATCCTCTGCCGTGTATAAACATGTTGCCATGAGATATATGTAACGACGCTGCTTAGGGCCGTATGTAGTATGCTCGGGTATGACTTCCTCGCCATTCACAAAAATGGCAAGGTTCCTCCACTGGTCTTCATGTTCTGTCTTCGTCCGAACTTCAACATCATACCATTTTCCCGTTTGCCATTCTCCCAACTCAGCCTCCTCTGTGCAACTTGGCCCACTACCGCCTTCCCCAGGACCGGCGAACCAAAGCCCCCCACCTGAGTCGAAATAAAAAGCTTCTGAGTATGTACACCCTTCACAAAGTCCCCAAACCAACCCTCCGGGGTCCTCGTACTCTTCAGATTCAATCTCATTACAATCGGTGACGAGAATTGCCGCGTCAATTGTGGCTGGCCCCAACCAGACCCTGCACCGCCAGCTAACAGGGACACCAACTTCCGCTACAACAGGAATCCGCACGTAGTCAATTCGACTGCCGCTTTCTACAGGATTTCCTTCGTCATCAAAGGTTAAGGACGGAGCAAAGCAAAAAGATTTCTCTCCTCCGAACGAGCGGTCAGCAGAAACCTTAGCATCCATATTTTCAATAGCCAAGGGTACCCAACCATTTTCATCTGGATAGTCTCCCACAGCAATGTTTTCAAAACCATCTTCGAAGAAAAGCGGTGCAGCAGACAAACTTCCAATACAAACAAAAACCGACATTGCAAATGCCAACGGCGTGAAATTTGGTCTGCTCCTCATTTTCTGTGCTCCTTTCTTATTGAATATCCCCACATGTCAAAAAGACAACAATAATAATAGACCATGGCTCGAAATCTGTCAACCTCTTTTTTTGTTTCTGAGGTAGCGTAGTAACTTCGGGATACCCTTCGTCGCTCGTACAAATTTTTCAAGGTTCCTCAAGAAAGTGTCTACGTAATGACCTGTCGTTGTTGCCACCTTGGGATATGTCTTGTTCTCTAACTTGTCCAATCTGCACCCGAAGCGGGTAAGCAAGGATACCATTCAGACTCTTATACTGTTTCGGAGGACCTATTGTCTCAAACAAGAGCCTCCTGTAAAAGTCAAGGTGATTTTCTGTTACGGCGATACACAAATCATCAATCGCAAGTGCTGCTGCCTCCTCCCAAACAACTTTACATAATTTTATCCATAATTTGATCTCATGCTTGGAACAATTATCATCGACCACTAAGGTGGAAGCTTCAGCAATTGTCCGGCATTGCGTTCTCATCAAGCTAATTTCTTCTGGAAACACCCGCTCCATGGGCAACCCTGTTACTGAATCCGGAACAAGCCTGACAGCCCCAACTATTCTCTTTTGATGCACGGCAACGAGGTGAATCGTTTGAGTCGAATCATCCCATTCATCTGACATCACCTTCGATGAGTTTTCAGAGATATAGCCTTTCTCCAGGTATGCCTTATACCTGAGCCGGTATATAGCTTCTAATTCACCTACGGCAGTAGCTTTTCTGACAACTATATCTTTCGATCTGTACATGAGGACATCTCGTTGAAGTTTGCAACAATTTCAGCCATTTTTTCCCAATCACCCGTCCACATTGCCTTTGCAGTAATTTTCTTGAACTCTTTCGGATTGAAGCCGAGTGTAGAGCCAACTAAAGCTATGTCATCGGTAAGCTGAGTAACCAATCCGCTCCTTTCAAGCCTACATGCAAATTCTTCCGTAACCCGGGCAAACTTCCTGAACCTCATACCGTTCAACCTGTAAGGTAGGGGGGCCCAGAAAGAAGGCGGGAACAGTGTCTTGATTTTGTAGGTCATCACCTGCCGACAATAATTCTCAGCATCAAGTTCGAACCCGTATCTCTCCGGATTCATTGCCCAAGGTGTTCGCGGGTAAACTCCCGGAAATTGAATGAAAACGGAATCAGGCCGGACGTCCATCAACAGGTTAAACGTCTCATTCATTGTCTGGTCATTATCACCGGGTGCAGGCAGTATCACGCTGCCTACGATAAAGATACCAGCATTCTTGGCTTCGTTAACTGCTCTCCTGATTTGTTCCACCGTCGTAGGCTTGTTCATGAGCTTGAGAACAGGCTGGCTTCCTGACTCAATGCCAAACAGGAGACCAAAAAGCCCTGATCTTCTCAAAATATTGGCATCATCGCGGCGGAACTCCTTGACGTGACCGTAGGAGCAGTATTCGACATCAAGCTTTTCCGCAATGATTCCGTCAGCAATCTCCCGCATCAGCGTGGCAGGCGTGCTTGATCCCGCGTATCTGAACGTTCTGATGCCATTGACGTCCATGATACCCTTCATTTCCTGAATAACACGAGTGGCACTCTTCACCCTCCTGGAGTGTCCGCTCTTCACAGGCTGGATACAAAAGGCGCAGCTATAGGGGCACCCTCTGCTCTCATCCAGAACAACGATCTTTATCTTCTGATCCCCTCTCATGGCTGGATAGATGTGCTCATTATAGACCGGCATTGGCAAGGCATCCAAATTTGTGACCCGCTCAGTTTCCCTTTCCACTCCATCGGGAGTAATAAGATTAGCGAAGTCGAGTTTGCCTTTTCCACAGGCATAATCAGCAATCCGGACAATCGTTTCCTCTCCTTCACCAAAAACCAGGCCGTCAAATGCCCTGGTTGCTTCAAATATCAGACCTCGGAAGAAATCCACGTGCGGTCCACCGGCAAATATCTTCAGTCGGGGAAATTCCCTCTTCAAATGCTCGGCCATCATCACAGGGCTATCAAATCCATCACCGTTCCACAGCTTGAATCCTGCAAATTCCGGTTTTTCTTTTCGAACTACCTGGACAAGTTCTGCGGCTATACGCATAACTTCCTGCTTCCGATACTCTGCGAGTTTATTATCCAGATGCCGGAGCTGTAAAAGCGAAAGTAACTTTGAACACCTGCCTCCCTTGTCTGACCTTACCTTTTCATATACCTTGCCTAACGTTTGCCGCATGTTTTCAGGAACGAGCCTTCTCATCGTCTCAATCGTTCCGTAATCAAGAACAAGCACATCGTGACCGGCCTTAATCAGCGAACCGGCAAGATTGGCCAGGCCGTTGTCCGGCAGCAAACTGCTTGGTGTATAGGGATATCCCGGATAACTGATCAATAAAGCTTTAGCCATCTAAAATAAGTCTCCAGAAATACAACCAGTTTTGATTTTGATTACCAGTGTGTCTCCCATTCGCAGTAAGGAGAACCTTTGCAAATACATTTGTTTTCTTTCAGCCTGGCGTTTCGAAGCCCAAGTTCCATTTCTCCGTGAGCGGCGTAAATGCCCCTGAACCAGGAACACACTTTCGACTTGGGGCCATACATCCTGGCGGCATGCTCCACAACAGGGTTATCCCTTACGTGAAATACGACATTGTGGTGCCCGTCTTTTGCGACCTTAGCCACGACAAATTGAGGCCTTCCGTACCCGAGAAACTCCAGCAATCCGAGAACCGCTTTCTGTGTAACCCAGCCGCCTCTGGGTTTCACTCCCATGTACTTGATTAACTCCATGGCCCCTTCTTTCGCACCTTCGTAGCCAAGCTTGTACAAGAATTCTTCTCCATTCTTTTCGCCCATCATCTGAATATCTTTCGCCAAAGCTCTGGCCGGAAGCATGATCCAGTCCATCTTGCCGAAGAGCTTTATCCTGCCATCTTTGGTCTCAAATGCCTTCCCATACAAAAGCTTCTTCAGAATCCAAGCCAGAACCATGCAACCACCATCAGGTATCCCGCACGCGGTGCCTTCTGTTTATGTATTTGTGGCCAATCACTTAAAAGCTTCGCTGCCGCCTTCGTAGAGGTCCGTACAGCCTTTCCAAGGCTCGTTGCATGTCAGGCTCAACCACATCTGCGTAAACCTGTGTGGTGGATACCTGAGCGTGTCCAAGCTGTTTTTGAACCATCCGCAGGTTGTACCCACCGGCCCTGTAAAGCTCGCAGGCGTAGGTGTGCCTCAGGCAGTGGATCGAGTAGCGGGAAGGCAACCCTGCTTTTCTTGCGGTTCGCTTGAATGCCTTTT
>Ga0114922_10004878_pt1 | contig 12405 bp, 11 predicted proteins | sample AartaG_FD_100975 | JGI IMG/M metagenome (GOLD analysis project Ga0114922, IMG submission 100975) | Deep subsurface microbial communities from Aarhus Bay to uncover new lineages of life (NeLLi) - Aarhus_00045 metaG | ecosystem: Environmental > Aquatic > Marine > Oceanic > Sediment | place... | reverse complement strand
TTTTCGGCCAGGGGTACTTGCACGGAGGCATCCTCCGCTGTAAGCGGCAATTTGACTACGACCGCACCCTGTTCCCCTAGCAGACGGGTGTGGATGCCAGGCTGAACGTTGGATGTTTGTAGATAGGGTTCGACGGGGTTGGAGGGGAGCGGTGCGCCACCCAGGGCAGAGGCGGTCAGTTGGGCCTGGGCAAGCAGGTTTTCGCGCTGGGTTGCAAGGAAAAGCTGTTCCACGGTCAGCCAGGCCAGGGCTGCAGCCAACCCCATACCGAGCAGCAGCACAGTCAGGGTGGTCATGAATAGGCGAAATCGAATAGTGGACCGCATGGTTTATTTGTTGAACCGGTAACCTACTCCACGCACGGCTTCGATGGCGTCGGCGCTGGCAGAAACAGTGCGTAGTTTAGCGCGCAGGCGCTTGATGGCACTGTCGACGGCGCGAGTATCGCCGGCAAAGTCGTAACCCCATACCTGTTCAAGCAGACGCTCGCGGGTTATCACACGCCCAGCGTTAGACAGTAGATGGTATAGCAGGTCGAATTCCAGACGGGTCAGATTGAGAGTGGTCTCACCGAGGGTGACAGTACGGCCTTCGAGATCCATTTGCATGCTGCCGGGACCGTACAACAGGGCAGCTGGCGCATTCTCTATATCACCGGATTGGGTACGTCGCAGCACAGCTTTGATGCGCGCCATCAACTCGCGCACACTGAAAGGTTTACTGACGTAATCATCGGCGCCCAATTCCAGACCGACGATGCGGTCGGTTTCCTCCCCAAGGGCAGTGATCATGATGATTGGCACGCTGCTGGTCTTGCGCAGTTCGCGGCAGACATCCAACCCATCTACTTCAGGGAGCATCAGGTCGAGCAGGATCAGGTCAGGGGAGGCTTCACGCGCCAGATGCAATGCTTCGCGTCCGTTGGCAGCAACCAGCACCTCGTAATGAGCCTTACGAAGGTTGTAAGCCAGTAGATCGGTCACTGCAGGTTCGTCGTCTACAACAAGAATGCGGTGAGTCATCCATCAAAGCATATCATAATTCTGTGGCAGAATGGTGTCAGGACTTGAAAGCATCCTCTCCAACTTCACTTATAACGAAACCAGTACTAGTTCCTCCTCCGGTGCGATCGCTGGTATCTTTCCCTAGACGAGCTGGTAAACTTCATTCATTTTTTAACATCTCCAGCATGATGGGCAAGAAACAGCTGGAAGAAGTGGAAGTGTACTTCACAACAGCGCATGTCAATATATTTTATATTGACAGCCAAATGAGTTCGTTATACAATTATTGACGAAAGTATAACAAGACGAGGTGCTTAGATGACCGTCCACTCGATCTCAAGCAAGGGCTGGGTTGTTATCCCGGCAGAATTACGCAAAAAATATCGGCTTGAGCCTGGATCTCAAGTGTGCATTGTTGATTACGGTGGTGTATTGGCGATCATCCCCGTTTGGGACGACCCCATCGAGAATTCGGCGGGAATGCTGCAAACTGATAAGAGGCTGCCCCAGATATTATTGGAAGAACATCGTAATGAACGATGATGCAGCTGTATATGTTCTCGACAGCTTCGCGCTGCTGGCCTATCTGGACGGAGACGAGGGGATGGAGAGCGTCCGCTGCATCCTGTTCAAAGCGTTAGAGGAACTATGCCGGGTGGTGCAGTCGGTCATTAACCTGGGGGAAGTGCTCACCATAACAGAGCGTGAGAAGGGATTAACAAAAGCGCAAGCAGTACTGGCCAGCGTGGAGCAGCTGCCCATCGAGATCTTGCCAGCGACGAGAGAAGCTGTGCTGGCGGCGGCTCACGTCAGGGCGAACTACTCGGTTGCATATGCAGATGCATTTGCAGTGGCCGCGGCGATCGAATCTGGTGGTACTGTATTGACGGGCAACCGCGAATTCGAGCAAGTTGAAGGGCTGGTGAAGGTCGAATGGCTGGACCATCCGATTTAAATTCGGCGCTAAATCGCCACTTCTCTTTTCCTCGATTTCGTCCAGGTCAGCGCCAGGCTGTCGAAAATATCCTGAAAGGCATAGATACGCTGGTCGTGATGCCCACAGGATATGGCAAATCGCTGATATACCAACTGGCAGCCCTGTTGCTTCCCAACACAACATTGGTGATTTCTCCGCTTGTTTCCTTGATGAAAGACCAGGTAGACAAGATGCTGGAGTATGACATCCCAGCTACCTATATCAACTCCGCACTCCCTGGCGTTGAACAGGACCGACGCCTGCGTTCTCTTGCGGATGGTGGATATAGGATCGTACTGGTTGCTCCTGAGCGCCTGCGCAACCAAAAATTCCGGCAGACATTCTCCAACATGCCTCTCAGCCTGCTGGTTGTAGACGAAGCGCATTGTCTTTCCCAATGGGGGCACGATTTCCGGCCAGATTATTTGCATATTGATGATATTCGCCAACAGTTTGAATCTCCGGTTACCCTGGCGCTGACTGCTACTGCTACCCGCATGGTTCAGGATGAAATCGGGCGGTTGCTTGGTCTGCCAGACATGGCACAGATTATCACCGGGTTCAATCGCCCTAACTTGTCTTTTGAAGTTTTCTACGTCCCTGATGTGACTGCCAAACTCAATGCTTTAAGTGAATTTCTGGCGGAAAACGGAAACGCAGGCATTATCTACACTGGCACGCGTCGTGATGCAGAAGAAGTAGCCGAGTTTGCTCGGGAAGTGCACGGTTTGTCAGTGAGCTACTATCACGCCGGGTTAGATGCTGATATCAGAAACAAGGTGCAAGATTTGTTTATGGCGGGCGATTTGAACCTGGTTGTCGCTACGAATGCCTTTGGCATGGGAATCGACAGGCCGGACTTGCGATTCGTTTTACATTACACCATGCCCGGATCGCTGGAGGCTTATTACCAGGAGACCGGACGTGCCGGACGAGATGGGCTATCAGCCCGCTCTGTGTTGCTCTATTCCCCGCAGGATAGAGCTTTACATGAATATTTTATTGAGAGTGCCTCACCCACCATAAGTGAACTGCGCTCAGTGCATGAATGTCTAAAAGCCTTTAATGTCTCTCCCGCGGGGGAAAAGTTGATTAAGTCTGTTTTTCGTATGGATGATTTGACAAACGCTACAGATCTGCCAGAGGTCAAAGCCCGAGTGGCTCTTGAGCAGCTCGAGACAATCGGCGCAGTGACCGATTTGGCATATAAGGCGGGTAAAATGATCTGGGTGCGACTCGGAAAACTTGATAATGCTAGGCTGAAAAAGGTTAATGCACAGGTTGAATCCCGCCGCCAGCATAAACACGCCCTGCTTTCGAAAATGGTGAAATATGCTGAGACGAACGACTGTCGTCGTCGCATCATCCTCGAATATTTTGGTGACAGTGCACCCGCTGAGGCTCCAAATTGCTGTGATAACTGCTTATCCCAAAAAGAGATGCAGCAAACTGACATCCAGCCAGCTCAGACCCAATCCGAGCATGCTGCCCTGGTCGTACTTGATACGATTGCGCGGCTGCGGTGGGGGTTGGGAAAGGGGAAAATCGCACGAATTCTCAAAGGCTCAACAGCAAAGGATATCGCCCGTTTCACCAGACATCGTAGTTACGGCAAGCTTGCCCCACTTCGGATCAAGGAGATTGAAACCCTGATCACTCAGCTTGTCAGGGGAGGATACATAAAAGCGGTCGGGAGCGACAAACCCACGCTGGCGCTGACCTCAAAAGGTGAAATAGCTCTCAAGAGGCGCATGGCGATCCCGTTGGAATCGCTTACAATGGAATTGCCTCCTAAACGACAAAATTCTGGTCAACGACAAAAAGCCGACCAAGCAGCTGGGGGAACAGTGACTCTAACGGGTGAGATGCTGGCAGACGGCTTATCCCCTGCACAGATTGCAGCCGAGCGCGGGCTAACTGAGAGCACGATCTATTCTCATCTCGCACGGCTGATCGCTGACGGGAAGGTTCATGTGGATGATGTTGTTCCAGCCGATCAGCAGCGCTTGATTCGCACGGCGATCGCAGCAGTGGGGCCAGTAGAACGCCTGGCTCCCATCAAAGCCCAACTACCTGAAGAGATTGATTACACGGTGATAAGGTGCGTGGCTGCAGATTGGGAATTTAAAAATAAAGGCTTAGATCAAGATGATCTATTTGAGCGCTTACGTGCCTGGCGGCTTGCAAAAGCCCGTGAACTAAAGAAACCTGCTTTTGTTATTTTTTCTGATAGAGTCCTGCGCAGTATTGCTACAAGCGTACCCAAGACCAGCGAGGATCTGTTGGAAATTCATGGGTTAGGTCCGGCAAAAGCTGATCAATATGGTACCGAAGTGCTTGCCATTGTCCGTGGTGCGCTTAAATCTATACCCAATGTAGATGCAGCTAGCGATCCGGTCACTTCCTTCCTCTCCCGGCCGCACCCGCGTCCATTGCATGGTCCCTGGTTGGCGGGTTGGGCGTTGGATTTTCATTCTCGGTTTGTTGGGAGTGATCAAGTTCGCGGTGTGATCGGTGACCTGGTTTTTCGCTATAAATATCAGGGCGAGTATCATCTCGCTGGGGAACTTGCCAGTTATTGGACTGAGCTGCTGTCCGAGCATTCTGAACTTCCCAGAGCGCAAATGGTGCTCCCAATTCCCCCCTCCATACGGCGTGATTTTGACCCTGTTGAGCACCTGGCGGAAGCCCTGGCTGCTCAGATAGGCCTCCAGGTGCAGATAGATAAACTGATAAAAACGCGCTCGACGCGCCCACAAAAAGAGTTGAAATCCCTGGCAGCCAAGCAGCGCAACGTAGCCGGCGCCTTCACACTGCAAGGGAAGGTAGCTGGGCAAAACATGCTTCTGGTGGATGACCTTTATGATTCTGGTGCGACCCTTTGCGAGGCTGCCCGCACCCTGTCTCTCGGACGCCCGGCAAACATCGTGGTACTCACCTTGACTAAAACTATCCATGCAGATCTGTAGGGAAACCGAATGAACACTATTTACTGGCTAGCGCTTACATCCACTCCTGGTATCGGCAGTGTGACTGCCCGAAAGTTAATCGATCGATTTGGGGATATAGAATCTATCTTCGAAGCCTCTCCTGAAGAACTTGCCAGTATCCCGCGTATCTCCATATCTACTGCCCAAGGGTTATTGTCAACACCCTTCGAGCAATTGGAAGCCGAATACCTTTCTCTGAATGATGAAGGAATCGATGTGCTGACCTGGGAAGACGACCAATATCCTGCTAACTTGTATCCTCTCAAGGATGCTCCTTGCGTGTTGTTTGTCCGGGGGTCGATTCTACCTGCCGACCATCAGGCAGTTGGGATCGTTGGGACTCGTCAGCCATCGGAACGAGCTGCGGATTTCGCACAAACATTAGGCAGGGAATTAGCCGAGAGAGGGCTGACTGTTATCAGTGGATTGGCTGAAGGTGTGGATACCAGCGCTCATCGAGGTGCGCTGACCTCCCCTAAAGGTCGAACGATCGCCGTGTTGGGATCAGGTATCCGCGTTATCCATCCTCAATCAAACACTCAACTGGCCGAGCAAATCGTACCTCAAGGAGCGCTGTTGTCGGAACTCCATCCCAACACTCCCCCGCGCGGTCCCCAGTTGATGGCTCGCGACCGCATCATCAGCGGTTTAAGCCGGGCTGTGATCGTAGTTGAAGCTGATGTAAAGAGCGGTAGTCTGGACACAGCTGCACGAGCAAAGAAGCAAAAACGTACTGTCTTCGCCGTCCCAGGCAGCAGTGGGACCGACGATCTCCTGAAGGAGGATGCTCGACAGCTTCTACCGGATAGGATCAACTTCGATATTCTAGCTGAGGAGATCCTTAATAGTCCTGTTCGTAATACGAATTCAACCCCCACACAAGGCCGTCTATTTTAGGGCAGGGTTTGGGCTGAGTCTGGTCTCCAAGGAGTACCACTAGGAGGGCAAAGAATGGCTTCCTGGAATGTCTCAACTCGGACTCACTAGAAGTTCTCAATTGAATAGGGGAACCACACCTGGGGAACCCCCTGCCGGGTGAGCGGTTTCAATTTAATCGCCAGGGATAATTCTAAGCTGACTCGGACACTACTCTGGGAAAACCCGTTTCAACTTGATGGTCAACTTGAGAGATACCTAAGTAAAATATAATTATTATTAATTGATCTTGCCAGCCTTGCGAAGGTTGGTAACACCTCAACAGGCATAAATTATTACCTGAAATCCAACAAATTTGGAGTTCAAACATTTTCTGGAACCTTCGCAAGGTTTGCTAAACTTCCGTGATTGTACTTAGTACTCTGTCACACTGAATAAGATGGAAAGTGTCATTCTGAAGGCGAACCTACAGTTCGCAAACGTAGTGGAGTGAAGAATCTCCCCCAGCGGTGCCTGAGATTCTTCGCTGCCGATCGGCCGGTGAAGATTGTTCGATCGGGCTCAAGAATGACAACCCATCATCTCCATCTTGACTGAGTACTAGGTAAAGATCAGCAAGACCCAGAATTAAGGACCAAGCATTGGGCTAATGGAAGGTTTGCTCGATCAGACGTACGGCGTTCTCAAGGCCGTGTTCGGCGCGGATTTGCTCACCGAGGCGGGAAGCGGCGGCGCGCATTTCGGGATTGACTGCCAGCTCCGCCATTCTCTCCGCCAGAACCTGGGGGTCCAGTTTAGCGCGCCGGATGGGCTGCGGTCCAGCGCCCAGCTCGAAGACTCGCTGTCCCCAGTAGAACTGGTCGACCAGGTGGGGGATGATCAGCGCTGGAATGCCGGCGCGCAGGCCGGCGGAAGTGGTCCCGAACCCTCCGTGGTGGACCAGGCCAGCGCAGCTCGGCAGCAGCCAGCTGTGCGGCAGCGACCCGGCAGCGAAGATTTCGGGCGGCAGGTCCAGCTGTTCAAGAGCGGGCTGCCAGCCCTGGATGACCGCCCTCAATCCGGTCTGCCGGAGGGCCTCCACGAACAGGCTGGCGGACTGGAGGGCATCCTCACGGCCCAGGCTCATCGCTCCCAAGCTGATCAGCAGGGGTGGTTCACCGTCCTCCAGGAAGGCCAGCAAATCTGCCGGGGGTTGCCAGCTGCCCGGTTCGTCGGCGTACCAGTAGCCGACGATGTGGTGGGAGGGCTCCCAGAGGAGGTTGGCCGGGTAGACTGCTGAGCTGACCGGCACAAGATTCAGGCGCGGCGAAGCAAAGCCCTCCGGACCTACCGGCGGGAGGCCCTGCCGCTTACGCATGCGGTTGAGCGGCCGGGTGGTGATCAGGGCGACCAATCTGTTAAAAGCACCGTAAAGCGCGCGCTTGTACAGCGGCCGGTCGGGATCATCCCAGGGGATTCCCCAAGGAACAAAGCTGACGCTCAGGTAGGGGAGCTGCAGCTGCTCAGCCTCGTTCTTGCCGGCTGCGCTCTGGGCAGAAACCACCACCAGCGAGGCTTGCTGGCAGAGGGCCAGGATATCCTGGTGTGATTGCTCGAGCAAGTCGAAGGAGAAACGCATCGCCCGCATGAGACCGAATGCTATGTTGGGTGAGCGCTGGAGGATGGCTGCTACTTCCTGGGCGAGGTCGATATCAGGACCTATCGGTGCGAAGGTCACGCCATGAGAGGCGACCAATGTTTGCATGACAGGATGAGAGGCTAGCGTGATGGAATGTCCGGCGCGAGCCAATGCCTGTGCCAGGGCGATGAATGGCTGTACATCCCCGCGCGAGCCGATAGTTGGGATTAATATGTTAATTTTAATTGGCCTCCCACAGCCATAGAACACTCCCGTCTATAATTGTGAATCCATTCTTCTTGTACAATTCGTGAGCAGCCATGCTGGTATCCGTACCTAAAGTGATGGTTCTATACCCTTGTCGTGATGCCTGGGGCATTGCTGTGCGGTTGCTTGCCTCGCGGCATAAGTTATCCTGGCGATCTCGTGAAGATCAATTTTTTCCCAATTGCTGGTTTTAATTGTCATTTATCACTTGCAGGGATCTCGCCATCCAGAGCATGAAGGCGCTGCGGTTAAATTTAAAACTTACCATCTGTTAACTACTGATTATACTTACAGACGGATGCTAATGTTCAAACCCAGGGATGGTTGGTGTCAGGGTTGGAGGGATTATCACCGGCTCTTTAGGTGTAATTTTTGACCCTTGGGTCATTGCGAGCCAGCTTTATCTGCGTAGCAATCTCCTCTTTGGAGAATTGGGGATTGCATACAATAGTTGATCGTACATCTACTTGTCCATAGTGGGCAGGTGAGCGTCGTAAGCATGAGCCTTGCACCGACTCTTTTAGTCCGGTGCTAAGTTGATTCCTGAAAGAGCCGGCTAGGAGTAGTTAAGATCTGAGTAGATCTGATCTAGGCAGAGTGTCTGGTTTGAGAAATCTGGAACAGATTCGTAAGGGTTAAGTGTGTAGCGAGGCGAAGTAGATTTTGACCCTAAGCTCAGGTACCCTTTTGTTCGCGTTTCAGGCGTTCGAATTCGTCGACCAAAGTAGAATCATCTAAAGCCTGTTCAAACTGCTGCAGCCAGTTGACCACGTAGTCATCATCCAACAGTTCACCCTGTCGATATAAGATACTCTTTGCGTCTTCGTGGTCGCGCAAACGCGTTGAAATCAGCTTGTAGATGATTAAATCTTCAGCGCTGCACACTCTGATTTTAACCCCCGGTTGAACCTCTATGCGCCTGCCGCGCTGGATGGCAAGGACATCGTAAGGTGTGTCTGCTAATAACAGGTCTAAACGTGTACCCAGCGTATCTCTAACAAATATGAGTCCATGCTTTCTTAGATTCTCAGCAGGGTCAGTCGAAAGTATGAAGTATTGATTTGAAAGCAGCTCAAGCAATTGGTCTGCTTCTGATCGGTTTAGGAGGATTTTGAGATCAACATCCCTAGTAACCCTAGGTTCACCCCATACAGCTACTGCAACACCGCCGATGGTTATAGAGGAGATACTAGCGCCACTTAGTTGTTGTTGGAGTGTCAGAATGGACTGGAACAAATTCTCCATAGATTAACTATCCCCCAACCAGGCGATACAACCGGGATTGCAGTTCGACCAGAGCGGCGTGTCGTTGTTGCTCAAATAAATCTGCGGTGTTTGTCAACTGCCATTCGAACGCTTTTTGCAGCTGAAGCCAGTGGTCGAGGCTTTCCTGGACGGTCATTGCGCGCAGTAAACGCAATTCCTCTTGCTCGATCAAGTCCCAGCCTTCCCGCAGAATTTTCAGATCAGACACTTATAGCTCCTTTGGAAGCAAAGCAGATGAAGAGAAAGCTCAAAGTTGTTTTTCAGGGCGAGGTCACTTATAACGAGTTTGAATCATTATACCATTACCACCAGCTGCGGATGAAGTTCAATTTAGGGGCTCTTTGGGAATTGCCGTGGTAAAGGAAAGATATGGGGGTGGGGGATCAATGTCAATAAATGCCAAATTCGTATGTTGTTCGCTGACTGGGAAATGCCAGAGACTATGTTGAATGGGTTAACACATTGGGGTAGAAGTACTGAACAGATTGACGTTTATTTTTGTTTTTACACAACCACTCACCCCTAAATAACCTTATAATTGGGGCGATGATAGTACCGATCATCTCGACCAAACTGCACATCCCCCCGCCGCCGCAAGCCCTGGTAAGCCGTCCCCGCCTGACCGCCCGGTTAGAGGCGGGACCTCAAGGGAGGTTCATCCTGGTGTCGGCCCCGGCCGGGTTCGGGAAAACCGCGCTGCTGGCTGAATGGGCGCATGGTTGCAGCGAAGCATGCCGGGTCTGCTGGGTGCACCTGGACGAAAGCGACAATGAACCGGTCCGCTTTGTGAGCTACCTCATCGCCGCATTGCAGACCCACCAGCAGGACCTGGGGGAAGCGGCGCTGTCCGGGATGCAATCGATGCCTCCGGCGCCGATCGAATCCGTCCTGACCTCCCTGGTCAACGAGATTGACTCGTCAGTCGGCGAGCTCATCCTGGTCCTGGACGATTACTACCTGATCGATGCGCCCGCCATCCACAGCGCGGTTGGTTTCTTGATCGAGCACTTACCCGCCCACATGGGCCTGGTGATAGCCACCCGCACGGACCCTCCCTTACCGGTCCACCGCTTCAGGGCGCGCGGTCAAATGATCGATATCCGGGTGGAGGACCTGCGTTTCAGCCGTGAAGAGACACGCCGTTATCTGGAAGGGATGCTGCACGACCAGTTTTCCAGCCGCGATATTGCAAATCTGGATAGCCGCCTTGAGGGCTGGATCGCGGGATTGCAGATGGTGGCGCTTTCCATCCAGGGCAGGCAGGATAGTCACGAATTCATCGAAACTTTCAGTGGCAGCCATCGTTTCATTATGGATTACCTGACTGAGGAAATCTTCAACCAGCAGCCGCCCGGACTACAAAAATTCCTGCTGCAAACCTCCATCCTGGAGCGCCTGTCGGGTCCGCTGTGTGATGCCGTAGTGGGTCCGGATTTCTCATTGCAGGTAGAGGGGGAAGATCTAACCCCGGCCCAACGTATCCTGGAATATCTGGAACGCGCCAACCTGTTCACGCTTCCGATGGACGACGAGCGCCGCTGGTACCGCTACCACCAGCTGTTTGCCAGCCTGCTGCACCAGCGCCTGCGCCAGACCTGGCCGGATGAGATACCCGCATTGCACCGGCGAGCTTCAGCCTGGTATGCTGCCAACGATCTCGCTGAGGAGGCTTTTAAACAAGCCCTTTCTGCCAATGACCTCCAGGCAGCCGCTCAACTGGTGGAAAGCCAGGCGCTGGACTACCTGAAAACAGGTGCGCTGTCGACCCTGTTGGGGTGGTTGGAGCAGCTTCCGGAAAAAACCATCCTGGAGCGCCCCTGGCTGAGTGTATTCTTCAGCTGGACGCTGTTGTTGACTGGCAGATTAACAAACCTGGAAGTCTACCTGGTAGCCGCGGAGCAAGGCCAAACCAGCCTGGAGGATAGCGATTACCTGTGCGGCCACATCGGCGCGATCCAGGCTTACAGCGCGATGCTGCGGGGGGAAATCGCGCAGGGATACGTCCTGGCACAGCAAGCGCTGGACCTGCTCCCTGAAGATGACCTGACCGTACGTTGCGTGGTGACCTTCGTTTTGGGTGGGGTTAATTACATGCGTGGGGATGTATCCACCGCGATCGAGGGAATGAAAGAGGCTGGCCGGATCGGAGAGCGAGCTGGGAACATCCACCTGGCTGTGTCGGCGCTGAGCTCAGCAGCAGGGTTGCTGCGTGAGCGAGGGAACCTGAGCGAAGCCCAGCAGACTTATGATCAAGCCCTGAAATTAGGTACGGGGCGCAATGGGCGCCCTTTACCGATCGCGGCTAATGTCTACAATGGCCTGGCACAGCTGCACCTGGCTAGGAACGACCTCGAAATGGCGCGCCAATTTGCCAATATGGGTCTGGAACTGGCGGAGCAATGGGGTAATATGGACAGCCTGGCAGGCAGCTACCTGGCGTTGGCCCAAATCTCACATCTGGAGGGGAACTCAGTCGAAGCGCAGCTGGCGCTGGATGAAGTCAAACGCATCGCCGCAACTCACAGCCTGTCGCCAGACTTTGAAGGTCGTCTGGCAGCCTATGAAGCGCAGGGCTTGCCGGGAGAAGCGGAGCGGGGTGGTCAGGCAGCCCTGATCGAACCGCTCAGCAAACGTGAGCTCGAGGTGCTCAGGTTGATGGCGGAGGGCTGCTCCAACGCGGAGATTGCCGATGAATTGATCATCGCTTTAGGGACGGTCAAGGCGCACTCCTCCAGTATTTATCGAAAACTCGAGGCACGCGGCCGGACTCAGGCGGTGATCCGCGCCCGAGAACTTGGGATTATGTAAGCGACCAAATTAAACAGGGGGACTACCATATTTTTCCGCATCAATCCGCGTACTATTTAAGGTAACCAGTAGAAATAAATAAACCCCATGATAAACCTTTGCCCGATGCGGTGAAGGGATTCCCCGGTTATATTCAAACTAAATATAGTCCTAAAGGAGAACAACACTATGTGGTTCAACCCGATAATACGCTGGCTGCTGCGCTCCCCACTGCATTCGCTAGTCAGTAAAAACATGATGCTGATGACCTACATAGGTCGCAAGAGCGGTAAATCCTACACAACCCCAATGAACTACCTCACCATAGATCAGGCTCTCTACACCATCAGCACCAGGGAACGCGTCTGGTGGCGCAACCTGCGCGGGGGCGCTGAAGTCAGCCTGCGCTTGCAGGGTAAGGACGTGACCGCACGGGCAGAGAGCATAGATGAGATGGCAGAGGTTGCCCGGCTCCTGGAGCAAATATTCGAAGCGGATCCTCGTATGGCCGGGTATTTGAACGTCCGTATCGGCCCGGATGGAAACCCAAACCCGGAAGACATTGACCGCCTGGCGCAGGGAAGGATACTAGTGCGCACCGAGCTGAAATAAACCCTCAAA
>Ga0114922_10004876_pt1 | contig 12409 bp, 10 predicted proteins | sample AartaG_FD_100975 | JGI IMG/M metagenome (GOLD analysis project Ga0114922, IMG submission 100975) | Deep subsurface microbial communities from Aarhus Bay to uncover new lineages of life (NeLLi) - Aarhus_00045 metaG | ecosystem: Environmental > Aquatic > Marine > Oceanic > Sediment | place... | reverse complement strand
CACCGATTACGACAAGGGCCGGCTGGTGCTTGGGGGGGACATCAACGATGAGGGAACAATCGTGTGGGGGCGGGGTGTCTTCGGCCAGTTGAAGACTTTCCGGGTCGTCATGCTGCGGAATGGGGAGCAGACTGTTGTGGCCAGGGGATTCATCCCGAGCATAAACAGGTTCGGTCACATGGCGTGGGATCGTTTCCGCAAGCAGACCTGCCACCCGGAGATGGACATCATGTTCTTCGACGGACAGTCCGTCAGATCGATCACACACGACCGATTCAGCAATCAGGGGCCCCAGATCAACGACGACGACTGGATCACTTGGACACGCTATGACGCCTGCGTTTTCCCGTGGGTCGGCGACATCATGCTCTATTCGGACGGACACATCCGCCGACTCAACACCACCACCGGGCAGTATGTGGATCAGGGGATCAACAACCTGGGGCAGGTAGTGTGGATGTTCAAACACGAAATATACCTCTGGGAAAACGGCGAGATTCGAAAGCTGATCACCGGGCTCCCATGCAGTGGGCCCGAGATCAACGATTCCGGGGATGTCCTTTTCTTCCGCTGGCATGATGATTTGCGGGCGGACGACGCCTGGTTGTACCGAGTCTCCGACGGGAACCCGACGTTACACCGCCTCACGGAGGACACCTTCGACGATATCGTGGGGGACATCAACGCTTGGGGGGAGGGGGCGTGGCGGTGGTTGAAGGATCCGCGCAACGGGAATTGGGGTGGGGGCGTACGGTTCCTGCGCCGGATTCGCACGGGAGATACCGAGTTCGACGGTGATGTTGACCTGGTTGACTATGCGACCTTCGCCGACTGCATCACCGGTCCGGGGCGCGTGGATCGCCTCTGCGACTGCCGTTTTCTGGACATCGATCACGACGGTGACGTGGACCTTGGTGATTTCGCCCTGTTTCAAAACGGATTTACCGGAGATTGACCCCGAGCCGCGGGGTTTACCCCGCGCGATGGACGTGCTGGACGGAGCCGTGGCTCGCATGGGTCGATTGGAGTCCGGCTTCGGTGCGGTCCTCGATTCCACGCTGGATCGGTTGAGTGATTCGGCGGTCTTTATGGCTTGCGCCGTTCACTTCGCATGGACGGGCAACGTCACGTACGTCTGTCTGAGTCTTATGGCCTTGGCCAATGCGTATCCGATCAGCTCCGTCAAGGCGCGAGCCGAGAACGTGGTCAGGGGGTAGGGTGCATCTTGATGCACCATCTGGACTACAACGCTTGCGGCCTATGCAAGAGGTGAGGTGCCCATTCACTGCCGACTTCACGGCGCGGGTGGTGTGTTGCCGGATTCGAGTTGTTCGAGCCGTCGGCCTAAGCCGGCGTGCCCGGGATGGCGGGCCAGGCCCTCCTTCAGTGTCTCGATGGCCTCGGGAATGCGGCCTGCGTTGCGAAGCGCGACGCCCAGGCAGGTGTAGGATTCCGCGCTGTGATCCAGTTCGACGGCCTTTGTGCACTCGTGGACGGCTTCAGAGGACCGCCCGGTGCGGTCCAGCAGGGCGGCGTAGTTGCGGCGGATGTCAGCCTGCTGTTGCACTGAAGCGTCCAGCTCCAAGGCGATCAGGTAGTGTTGCTCGGCCTGTTCGAGGCGTCCCACCTCGTACAGCGCGTTGGCGTAGAACTTGCGATAGTCGGCGTTGGTGGGGGCGGCGAGGACCGCGTTTTCGATCTCCTTGAGCCCATCGGGTCTGCGTCCGGCTTGGCGCATGAGCAGCCGTCCAAGGTGGTAATGCGTGACCGCGCGCTCGGTGTGGATGATCTCCAGCCGGATCGCGTCACGCAATCGCGTCTCCGCCTCGCGATACGATCTCGGGGAGCCGCTGTGTGCCAATGCGAGACCGAGATTGCGGGTTGCGATAGGTGACAACGGCGCACCTTTCAGCGCGTGACGCCAGAGGGTCTCGGAGTCTTGCCACAGGTCGATCTGTAGACCTGTTCTCCAGGTCGCCAACCCCGTGGCCAACACCATGATGATCCCCGAGGCCGCTGCTGTGCCTGTGTGGCACCGGCCACCGGCCGGTGGACAGCGCACATTCCCCGCGCGCGGGGGTTCCGCGGCGGCCCGCGGTGAATCGGTGTGTCTGCCCATCAGCACGTCCGCGACAAGCCAAACAGCGGCGATGTAAAGCCCGATGAACGACACGTACGCGAACCGATCAGCCATGGACTGCCGGCCCACCTGAACCAGGCCGATCACAGGCACCAGGGTCCCCAGATAGAACAGCCAACCTGTAATCAAGTAGGGACGCCGCCGCGCCTCCTGCAAGGCCAACCCGGTGAGACAAACAAGCACAACCAGCGCGGCCGGCAGAGCCCAGAAGGGGTAGGGGTCCGTGGCCAGCCGCGGGTAAGGGTAGAACGGCGAGAGGTAGCTCGGCCACACGGCGTGGCTCAGATAGCGGACGCAGCAAACGGCTGCGTTTTGCACGCGCTCAAACAGACTGATAATAGCCAGCGACGTGGCGGCCCCGGCGCCGGACTGAGCTTTCCACGTGATCACGCACGTGGCTGCGGACAACGCAAACAGCGGTATTTTCTCGAGCACGGCTCGCGCAGAGAGTCGATTGAGCGGCCAGTAATCGAACAGCAGGAGAACGAAGGGTAGAGTGACGACGATCGGTTTGCTTGCCACGGCGGCGGCGTACGCCACAATGACCAGCACGTGTCGGAGCGGAGTCGGCCGTCGGACAGCGGCCATATAGGCGTGCATCGTGAGCAACAGAAACAGAGTGCTCAGAACGTTCTTGCGCTGGGCGATCCAGGCTACGGATTCCACTTGAATCGGGTGCAGGGCGAACAGGATAGCCACGGCGGCCGCGCACCACGTTCTGCCGGTCATACGGTGCAGCAAAAGCAGCAGCAGAGCCGCGCTTAGAGCGTGAAGGATGACACCGGTCGCGTGGTGGCCGGTGGGGTTCTCAAGTCCGAAAACGAAGACATCCGCCGCGTGAGAGAGCCAGGTAAGCGGGTGCCAGTTGCCGACATAGGAATTGAGCAGCGCCCACTTGGCGGTTTGCAAGTTGAATGAAGCGACATGTGGATTGGCAAGGACATAAGGTATGTCGTCGTAGACGAAATCATTGTCCAGCGCCTGCAGGTAGACCACGCAGGTAACGGCTGCGACGATGACGGCCAGCAACACCGCCTGACGTTGGGACGCGGACGATGTGTTCATCTGTGCTGATTCACTCACGGGGGCTGATTCTAAGCGTGTGTCGATGTGCTTTCAACGCGGAATCTGGGCGGGGCTCGTTTGGGCGGCAGTCGCACGGGGGATGGCCGGGTGAGTGATCGACGGACGAGAACGGTCCCGCAGTACCGCGGGGTTGCATGGCTGATATTGGCCTCGGCCCTGGTGTTGTTCCTGGCCCTGCGTGTGCGGGTCGTGTCAATGCCGTTCGAACGTGACGAGGGCGAGTACGCCTACATCGCCCAGCGAGTGCCGGCTGGGGACGCTCCGTACCGTGCCGCGTTTTTTCAAAAGACGCCGGGCACGGTCTTCGTCTATGCGGCGGCGTTTGAGATTTTCGGCCAAAGCGTCGAAGCGGTACACATCACGCTGTACGTCTGGTCGGTGTTGACCGCTTGGCTGCTCTCGTTGCTCGTGAGGCGGCTGAGCGACTCATTGGCCGCAGCGCTGTCCGTGCTGGTCTTCGCCGTGATCAGCGTGGATCCCCGGCTGCTGGCGACGGCTGCCAACACGGAGCAGTTCGCGCTGCTGCCGGTTGCGGCGGGCCTGCTGACCTACCTGTACGCCCGCCAGACGGGCCGGCGGGTCTGGTGGTTCGCTTGCGGGGCGGCGTGCATCGCGGCGTTCTGGTTCAAGCAGGTCGCGCTGGCGCCGGCGGGCGTTATAGCGATTTGGGCGCTGGGCTCGCTTATTGCCGGGGGACGGCGGTCCGCCGGGCGTCACCTGATGAATTGGTTCGTGTGGGCGTGCGGTGCTCTGGCGGTCAGCGCGCCGATCCTGGCGTACCTTGTGCTCAACAATGCGTGGGACGATTTCGTGTACTGCGTTTTCAGGCACAATATGGATTACGCACGTCGGGTCTCGATCGGCACTGGCTTGGATGCGTTGTACTTCAGGTTGGGGCAGCAGGCGCCGACGTTCGCCGTTGTCTGGGGGCTGGCGATGTTTGGGTGCATCAGCGCCCGCCGCCGGGATGACGCAGATGGAACAGATGGATCTGATCCCAGCCTAGCGGAGACGGCCCCGGCACGTTCCCCCGAACCCCTGGTACTTCCCCATCCGCAGTGGTTTCTCGGGGTCTGGTTGCTGCTCTCATTTGTGGCGATTGCGTCACCACTTAATTTCTATCAGCATTATTTCGTCTGGTGGCTCCTGCCGTTGGCGGCTTTGGCGGGGATCGGGGCGAGCCGGTTGATTCGCTTGTCAGCCCGGCTGGGAGCGGTCGGGTGGTGGTCGGGCTGCGCATTGGCGATTGCGGCGATCGGCGCGCCCACGGTCGTGGGCAACCGGTCGGTGTGGTTTGCCGATACGACGGCCAGGATGGCGGCGCACATGTACGGTGAAAACGTGTTCGCCGAGTCGCCGGTGATCGGAGAATACATCCGCACCCACAGCGACCGGGATGATACCGTATACATACTCGGGTCGGAGGCGCAAATCCTGTACCACGCGCAACGCCGAAGCGCCACCCGCTATATCATCATGTATCCGCTTTTTGGGCCGTATCGGGACGCCGCCAGGCAGCAGCGCGAGGTGCTTGAGGAAGTGACACGGAACCGGCCCAAGTGGATCCTGGACGTTCGCCTCGAGAATTCGCGCACGCCGGACCCAAACCGGCCCGTGGAACTCGAACGACAAACCAGTGCGATGCTGCTGCCAGGCCAAGGGTATATACTTGATGGATTGGCCGTGCCCAGATCGAAACACCACCGCTTCGATCTGTACTTTGGACATGACGCCCGATTGCGCGTGCAACAGTTTGGGGAGCCCAAGGCCGGTATCCTTATGTACGTGCGCAGCCGGCAGTGATTTCGCGGCTGAAACAGCTTTCCCGTTGCAGTGTCCGGGATGTTGAAAACTCGTCGCCGATCTGCAAAGATCGTTAGAGGGAAAGAATGACCGACACCGAACCCGCCCAGTTTATGCCGCCACTCGATGCATCGAGCCCCCGGCGCGCGCGGTTCGACCGGTTCTGGCTGCTCATCCTGCTGGTCCCGCCGTTTCTGATTTTCCCCAATCTGGGCGCGGCCATCCTATGGCAGGACGAGGCGGAACTGGCCACGTTGGCCCGGCGGATCACCGAGTACGGCTATCCGCTGGCGGACGACGGACGACCGCCGAAAGATGCCAGAGGCCGTTCGGTCCACACTATCAGCGACCAGTCGGGTTTTGTCGACATCAACGAGGACGGCATCTGGATCTGGACCTCGTGGTTGGGCAACTACGTGGCCGCCGGGTCTTTCATCGTGTTCGGGTGGTTCGGCGGCGAGCAGGAAAACCGCTCGCTGACGTTCGCGGCTCGGTTTCCGTTCGCGCTGGTGGGGTGGATTGTCTTGGCGGTTATGTACGCCGGCCTGAAGGACATTACGCGCGATCGAACGCTCAGCCGAGTGGCGGTGCTGTTGTTGATGTTCTCCGTGCCCTATTTGCTCTTCGCCCGCCAGTGCCGCAATTACACCATGTTGGCCCTGTTTACCTTCCTGCAGACGTGGGGCTACATCCGGCTGATCCGCGGCCAGCGTAAGGCCTTGCCGATGTTCGTGATCGGAGGCGTGGGCAGCTACTACGCCTTTTTCGTGGACATGGTCGGGGTCACTACCGCGCTGGGGGTCCATCTGCTGCTACGCCATCGGCGCTGGTCGTTGCTGGGGCGTTTCGCGTTGGGTTGCGTTTTTATCGCGGCATTTACCGCGCCGTTTTTCATCTATACGCGTTCCTGGGACCGCGACTATGGGAGCAGTGGTTTTCCCAAGGACGACGTCTGGCGTTTCGTGGCTTCGCTGCGGGCGTACATCGTTCACGTGCACACGTCGGCCTGGCCGTTCTTCCTGCTCGTGCCTGTGGCATGGGTCGCCGGGCGCGGCCGGGGATGGCGAGGTTGGCTGGGTCCGATCGCGGTCACCGGCTTCGCGGCGGCAGGGGCATGGGCCCTGGTCTACGAGGCCAGTCGCGAGAGTTTCACCACCATCCTGGTGCTGGCGGGCCTGGTGCTGGTAATCGGTTTCGTCCGGATGGCGGTGTCACCGGGCCGGGGGGCTGTCGCAGCCCCCAACGGCGAGGCGGTCAACTGGCGCTATGTGCTGGCGATGATGATGACCGCGTCGGTCCTGGCCAGCGCGGCCCTGGCCAACCATCCCTTCTTCCGCTATCTGATGAATTTGATGCCGTTGTTCGCTCTGGTGACTGCGGCCTGCGTGCTGCGGCTTAGCGGGCGGAGATGGTGGGCGACCGTACCGCTGGTGTTGGTGCTGATCGGGACGGAGTTCTTCCAATACGGCCCATTGTACGTCGCAAGACGCGTCGTTCTCGACCCGCGTCTGGAGAAGCTGGCCGTTGAAATGGGGAACGCCGACTGGGCCCATGCCTCAATGATTACATTTGGCCATGATGCCACGAACGGCTACACCTGGACGATGCTGCACAAAGACGGACGAAGAACAGCAGAACGTCCAAGCCGGGAACTGGAGTTTCCGCTCTACAATTACGCATACGAATTAACGCACGACTACGAAGGCCCCACGGAAGCCGTCGTCAATTATCTCAACGAACACGCCGAGCCCGGTGAGACGGTCGTCACCGTTTACGAGCACTTCCCTCTGAGGTTCTACACCGATTTGCAGGTGTTCCGTACGTGGGAGACGTACACCAGGCTATGGGATTTGCCGGACTGGATTGTCCGTCAGCACCACCAGTACCGCGGCGGGCTTCATCCCCGTGTCAAGCCGGAACGCTACGAACAGATCACTCTGGAGGGTGAGCCCTGCATGTTGATGTGGGACAACATCCCGGAGCCGCCGTGGCATTTCTTTCGCACGGTCACGGGCCGAAGCCCGATCAAGCTCTGGCGACTGAAGGACCAGTTCAAGTCGAGGCGCAGCACCAAGGAGTTTCCCGACACTTACACGGTTCCGTGATCACAAAGCGACAGTGCTATCGAGATCACGGAGTCCGGTAGGGTGAGCTTTGCCAACTATTTGTCCTTCTCGATTATGTGTGGCGCCAAGAGTAGGGTGCATCTTGATGCACCTTTCCTCTGAAAGTTTGGTATCATCCGACGGAATGGACTGTTGCTTATGAAAATCGCAATCGCACCGGATTCATTCAAAGGCAGCATGACGGCGCTCGAGGCGGCAACGTGCATTGAGCGAGGGTTGAAGAATGTGCTGTCGGGAATATCGATCCGGAAAATCCCCATGGCGGACGGAGGCGAAGGCACGGTTCGTGCCGTTGTAGAGGCCACCGGGGGGAGGATGCTGCACAGAACAGTGACCGGCCCCAGAGGCGAGAGCGTCAGAGCCGCACTGGGCGTTGCGGGAGACGGACAGACCGCGGTGATCGAGATGGCCGCGGCAAGCGGACTGGCGCTTCTCGAGACCCACGAGCGTAACCCTATGGTCACCACTACTTACGGTACTGGTGAGTTGATCCGCCATGCGCTGCGTCAGAGCGTCAAGAAGCTGCTCATCGGCATTGGAGGAAGTGCCACGAACGACGGCGGCATGGGAATGGCGCGAGCGCTCGGCGTGAGGTTCCTGGACAGTCGCGGCAAGGTGATCCCGGAGGGAGGCGGCGCACTGAAACGCTTGCATCACATTGATGTGAGCGGCCTGGACCCGAGAGTGCGTAACGTGACGGTGGAAGCGGCCTATGACGTGGAGAATCCGCTCGTGGGACCGAAGGGCGCCGCCGCAGTGTACGCCCCTCAAAAAGGCGCAACGCCGCAAATGGTGAAGGAGCTCGATTTAGGGCTCAGGCAACTTGCCGCGGTTGTCAGAGAATCACTGCATAAGCGTATCGCAACTGTGCCGGGCGCAGGCGCTGCGGGCGGCCTCGGCGGCGGACTCATCGCATTCCTCGACGGCACGCTTCGGCCAGGTATTGATATTGTTATTGACATAGTGAAACTTCCGAAAAGGATCAAGGGATGCGATCTGGTCATCACCGGTGAAGGACGGATGGACGGCCAGACCGTGTTCGGAAAGACCCCGGCGGGCGTTGCCCGAGTGGCCAAGGAGCAAGGCATCCCCGTGATTGCTCTATGCGGCTCAATCGGCCGCAACGCTCGCAAAGTGCACCGGATCGGCATCGATGCATACTTCTGGGCGCTCCAGGAACTCGTAGAGGAGACGGAACTGGCAAAGCGCGGACCGGGAATGCTAATTGAGTGCGCCGAACAGGTTGGAAGATTCCTGGCACTGCAGGTGCCCGGTGCCGAGACCGTTCGACTCGTGCGACAAACACTAAAGACAACGAGATGAAAAGAGCGACAGCCAAGCAGGTGCTGTTTCAATCAAACGTGAGCCAAGTAGGGTGCATCTTGATGCACCTCTGTTCTCCTTGCTCATCGCACGGCTCCTTGTTTGATGGACCACGAAGACCACCATCATTCGTGGAGCCGGTCTCTTCGAATTTCAACTAGAAACAGCACTCAACCTTGCGGAGAGTCGACCATGTAACTTTAGTCCGCCGGCTCGCAGCGCCGGCCGACCGTCATCGGTAATGGCCGAACGCACGGCGGAGCATCGCCAAGACCACATCCTGCCGTTCGGCAACGCTCGACCTCGACTTCCTGCCCGTGCGACTCCTTCCTGCCCAAGGACCAAGGACCATCGTGCGGCAAGAAGCCTCCCATTCGACGATTCCCAGGAATCCCGATCCATACATCTTGGCGGATTAGCGTGCGGCGATTCAGGAGTGAGACAGGTAGAGGATCCGACCGCACAACTGGCAGAACTGCAAGTCCCTGTCCAAATGCAACGTGTTGACCACCTCCAGCGAGACCTTCATGTTACAGCCGCTGCAGCAGTATTCCTCCCGCCTGGGGTGGATCCTCGTGACCTCGGCCATGGCTTCACCATCGTGGTGTCGGGCGACGCGATCGAACGTCTGCAGAGACGTAGCCGGAACCGCCTCCGAGGCCGCCTCCTTCATGGCCTGGAGGCGTTGGCGCTGGTCCATCGTCTTCGTCCGATAGTCCGCCAGGGCCGTTTCACTTTTCACCAATCGCTCGAGTAAGACCTGCTTTTCCTGCTCGACATCGGACACGTTCGCTTTCAGCTCGTCGAGTTGTCCCATGCGCTGCAGGGCTGCGTTCTCGATCTTGTTGGCATCCGCTTTCTCCGTGTTAATCGTGGTCAGGATGGCGGCGTATTCCTTGGTGGTCCTGGCGTGGCTGAGGGCTTCTCGGTGTTTGGCGATCGTTTCCTCGCGCGCCCGGAAGTCCAGGTCGATACCGTCGATCTCCCGTTGAGCGTCGCGCGTCTGTTCCAGAAGGTCGCGCAGCTTTCGATCGACCTGCGCGAGCTGCCGCTTGTGTTGTTCGATCCGTCGCTCTTTGGATTCCTCGTCCCGGCGGATGGAGGCCAACTCGCGCTCGATATCTTGAATGCGGTGAAATGCCTCGATGATGCCGGACATTGCAACTCCCACTTGACAACGAACATGGTCGCTTCCACGGGTCCCCCGCAGAGCAGACCGTCTATTATGGTCCCGTGACTCGTGTTTGGCAAGGAACGTCTCGTGGAACGTTTTACCGGCGTGTGAGCGTTACGATTTCAGGTAGAGCAAAGTTCCACTTTGCTCAGCCGATGCTGGTGCGAGAATCCCGATGCTGGTGCGAGAATCCCGATGCTGGTGCGAGAAACCTTTCTCGCACCCCGACATATAGGGTGGTCAGCGGGTCGAGAAGGGATTCTCGACCCAGCGACGTCACGATTGTAGGTAGAGCGAAGTTTCACTTTGCTCAGCAACGTCGAAGTGGATACCGGCGGGCAAAGAGGATCTTTGCTCTCTCCCGCACGCCTCAACTTGACGCTCACCCTTGACCGGTCGGGGCAAAGTGCCTATACGGGCAGCATGATCTGGTATCGTCCCGGTGTTGTCGGCCTGACGGCGGCGTTGCTCGTCGGCTGTCAGCAGCCGCACAAGCCCTTCGAGCCCACCGCGTGCCTGGTTGAGGTCGCCGACCCGGACGCGGCCGACCGGCTGTACGACGCCGCCAAGGACACGCTTCGTCGCTACCGCTTCCGGTTGGACCGCGTTGACCGGCGTGCATGGGTGATTACGACCCACCCGCAGTCGTCACAGCATTTCTTCGAGTTCTGGCGCCGCGACGTACACAGCGCGTATGACTGGTTTGATGCGACGATGAATCCGGTCCGGCGGAGGGTGGAAGTGTCCATGCTCCCGGTTGGGGATCTGGGCAACGTGCAGTTGAGCCTAACCGTGGTCAAAGAGCGTCTCTCGATGCCGGATCGGCAGTTCAACGATGCCGGGGCCGCCTACCAGTTCTTTGGATACTCCCTTCCCGCCACTACCGGCCAGGCCGTGATCTCGCGCGCGGATGAGCAGTGGATTTCACAGGGCCGCGATGCCGCCGTGGAGCAGTACCTGCTGGACGAAATCCTGGCGCGAGCCGGCATGACAAAGCTCGCCGACCCCGTCGCTCAGCCGTCGGAACAGACACCCAATTAGAGGTTTCTCAGTCGCTGCTCTTTATCGTAGGTTTGCAGCGCCTCGACCAGCGGGTCAAGCTCGCCCTGCATTACCCTGTCCAGGTTGTAAAGGTCGAGATGGATTCGATGATCCGTGCAGCGGTTCTGCGGGAAATTGTACGTGCGGACGCGCTGGGACCGGTCGCCGCTGCCGATCATGGTCTTGCGGGCGCTATCGCGGGCGGCGATCTCCCGGTTGCGGTAATGATCGTAGACACGGGTCATCAGGATCCGTCTGCCCTTGGCCCGGTTCTTGTGCTGGCTCTTCTCGTCCCGCATCGACACCGTAATGCCGGTTTCAGTGTGGACCAGGCGGATCGCTGAGGAGACCTTGTTGACGTTTTGACCGCCAGGCCCACCGGCGCGGGACACGTATTCCTCGACATCCCGCTCCCAGTTGATGTCGATGTTGATCTCCTCCGGCTCTGGCAAGACCGCCACCGTGGCTGCCGAGGTGTGAATCCGCCCCTGCGATTCGGTTTCCGGCACGCGCTGGACGCGGTGCCCGCCGCCCTCGTACCCTAAAAGGCGATAGACGACCTTGCCCTTGACGCTCATCACCACTTCCTTAAGCCCGCCGGCGCCCGAGCCGTTTTGATCCAAAACCTCGACTTTAAGCCCATGTTTGTCGCAGAAGCGCAGGTACATTTCGTACAGATCGCGCGCGAACAGGGCGGCCTCGTCACCGCCGGTGCCCGCGCGGATCTCCATGATCACGGACCTGACGGCGGCATCGTCGTCGGTGACGATCGACTCCTTTAGCTCTTCCAGCTTTCGGTCGCAACTAGATTCCAACTCGGCGATCTCCTCCTGCGCCAGCTCGCGAAACTCGGCATCCTGCGTTTTGTCGGCGACCACCGCCCGCGCTTCCTCGAGCTGGTCGCGTATCTTGCAGAAATCGCGATAAGGCTCGATGAGGCCTCGCAGCCGGCCCATCTCCTTGCCGATGGAGGCCGCCCTGGCCGGATCGGACGACACCGCCGGATCGTTCATCTGATCCACCAGCGAGTCGTACCGATTCTCCACCTCTTGCAGTCTGGCCAGCAGTCGCGTGTTGGTCTCATCAGACATGTCGTTCATTCCCTAACCCGGGTCGGCAGCCATACAAACCGATCGGCGACCCGCACGCCATTCTTGTGGACGATCCACAGGCCCCGCCGCCCGTTCGTGCGTGTCCCTGCCACCGCCGACACGTTACCAGCCAAGACCATCAAAAAACCACGGCAGAACGTGACCACGCCCTTGACACTTCCCGCGTGAAGGATGGGCATCCCACCCAGCTTCATACGTTCCCAGGAAAGAGGCTCTTAAAGCTCTCCTTGGTCAAATCCGGAATACGGCTCCGGAATGAGTAGTTCTCCATTCTGTTGTCGTGGTGTTTAACAACGAACACTTCGTCGGCGCTGAGATTGAGATGAACAGGGCTGTCCCGAAGGCTGTCCCGGATTTGACTCACGGTTTGGGAAACCTGTTCAGAGAACGCCTCACTTGCTCGTTCTTGCAGATGAGCCTTCCTCAAGTTCGGGGAATGGATCATGCCCACCACTGAATGCAAGTCGTTGTCCTTTCTTTTGCCTCCTCAGCAGAATCTGTGGGTCGGAATCGAGGCCGTGAGGGGTCCAGAACGGCGTTTCCCGCCGGATTTCGCCGTTCTTGGCGATCCCCGACCGGTTGTTATTTTGGGCATCGATTTGCT
>Ga0114922_10004875_pt1 | contig 12414 bp, 6 predicted proteins | sample AartaG_FD_100975 | JGI IMG/M metagenome (GOLD analysis project Ga0114922, IMG submission 100975) | Deep subsurface microbial communities from Aarhus Bay to uncover new lineages of life (NeLLi) - Aarhus_00045 metaG | ecosystem: Environmental > Aquatic > Marine > Oceanic > Sediment | place: Aarhus... | reverse complement strand
CTTCAGGGGCCAGATATGGACCCGGGTAGCCTCAAGCAATTCTTTGCATGGTTCCGTAGCCAGTTCTCCGACACCCGGGTCATAGTAGATGACGTGATCGCTGAAGGCGACAGGATGGTCATCCAGTATACCATGAATTTCACAGTCAAAGGACCGAGCAACGTAGTGCGTTACGCCTTCCAGAACCAGGCAACCGGAGAATCACAGAGTGTTAGCTTCCCGGTTCCCATCGGCACCAGGCTGTCATCCAGGGGATGCGGTGTCCTTCGTCTGGTGGACGGCAAGATCGCCGAGGAGTTGGGATACTATGACAGTGTAGCCATGTTGCAGCAGGCAGGCATTGCCGTTAAGTCAGAATGGCTTGAGCAATAGGATTCTCTGGAGTGCGCAAGCTTGCTTGCGCCTGGAAAGCTGAAGCAAGCTTCAGCACTCCACAACCCAGAATACTGAAACAGGTACAAAGCTTCTTCTGAGGCTTTCTCACGCAGAGCGGAGGGTCACTAATGACAGGCAAGGATGTAAATGAGGCATATCGAATCTCCGATTCAGTCTGGGAACAGATTGAGTCACTGCTGCCGCCAGAGGTTCCCGAACTCAACGTTGACCCTCCGCAGATGAACGATCGGGAAGCAATGGAAGCTATATTATATGTATTACACACTGGCTGTAAATGGGAAGAGATACCTCAAAGTTTGGGGGCGTCAAACATTATCCATGAGCGTTATGAGGAGTGGCGGCAGGCAGGTGTTTTCCAGCGCATGTGGCGAACCGGGATTCTGAAGTATGATGAGTTCAGGACGCTATTCTGGTATGACAAGCCCTGGATGCTGCGATAGCAGCCTTGTTACCCAGAAGTGATCAATGACCAGTTGTGAAGAGTATTGTCAAATCGTAGAAACCAGGCTTTTGCTAGGATATAGAAACATGAGGAGGGATAAGCAATGAAGATATTCGACAGACTTTGTGGGTGCATTTTCTTGTCTCTGTTTTTACTGACTGCGTCGCAATTCGCCGTTGCTCAGGATGAGAGCGAGAGCTACAAGGGGCTCTGGGTTGGGGAGGTACTCCTGGATCATGTATCAATGCTCTTCCCTGACTCTGATGACTCTGAACCCAATGAATCTAAGGAAACGGCTGACACTGCGAGTATGCGCGTGATTCTCCATGTCAATGCGAGAAACGAAACTTACCTGTTGTCTCACGTTGTTCTAGCGCAGAGCACCGGAGCAGAAGAAGAGATGCTGTTCACCGACGAAATAGGATTAAGCGAATGGATCAGTGATCAGAAAGACACAAAATTCTCCGTCAGACGTATTGAAACAGTCTCGTATGATCTCCCAAAAAAGGATCCGGAAAAACGCGAGGAAGATTATGAACTAGCCCATCTCCTTGACGGAGAAGTGGCCCCTGGGAAAACTGTCAAGGGATCCCTAGTTATGGACAAGTGGCATCGCAGTAACCCATTCCGCCACGCCTATCACGACCGGCATACGGATGGCTACTACATCGTTCGAGAGATGCAATTTGCATTCGGCAAGAAGGAACCTTCCGATGAAGGTAAATCCCAGGCTAACTACGGCGTTGAGGTGTTAACTGGCGATTATTCGGGAGCTATCAGCGGGCTTGTGAATGAGGAAATCAATATAAGCGGCAGATTCACGTTATACAAGATCAGTTCGGTTGACAAATTGAACGAGTAAATCCCATTTTGAGGATCATGTCGATCCAGGAGGAACAACATGAGCCGGATACGTCATAATGTCTATAGATACCTGGTAATTTGCATCATGGCATTCACACTGCTGCACAGTATATCTCAGGGGGCCGATGGAAAGGTCGAACTTCGCATCTATTCGTACTATGGCCACGATCTGTACTGTCATAATAACGTGGACACAAAGGTTTCGCTGATCAAATTCGAATATGTTAATAAGCCCAATAAGATAGAAGTGAAACAGGAACAGGACAAGAACATCCTCACCACGAAAGTCGATGAAGGAGAGCTTATCCGGGTCAGCGTCCCGTATCAAATATTTGCGGAAGAAAGAGATGGCAAGGAGCTGTTCTACCAGGAGCTTGGACACAAGGAAGATAAAGAACCAAAGGATGATCTCTGCGGGGAAAAACAGGGAGACTACGAATGGCCCTATGTCCCTCGAATTCGTTATACATGCGCCGGGTTTGATATTGCAGACTCAGCGGTGAATGGAACCGCGTGCGAATATACTTTCAAGATTACCCAGGATACTACCATCAAATTCAACTGGGAAGTGGCTTATGCGCTTGACGTGGTTTCTCTGGTTGAGCAGGCAACGGAAGAAGACCCTCTCATTCAGGACGATGAACTCCGCTCTTTGGGCAACCCTCTCTATAATGCCGATGACGTCAGCAGCGCCAATCTGGTTGTGGGAGCGGCAAAGCCCTATGAGTATGAAAAGGACTGGGATTGGGGGCGCGTCTGGATACCGAAAGGGAAGACGGTGGAAATTGACGTTGGCCGGACTGGCTTCCAACTCGAACCCCCGGATTTATCCGACCGTTTTGTAGTGCATAGATACCGGGGCAGGGGATCGGCTCCCTCCAGTGGCGATGACTTCGAGCCTTCTCCCACGTTCAGCATCGATCATTTCATCATGAACGAACCCAGCCAACTGGTGCTTCGGTGGAAAAAGCAGCTCCGCGTCAAGCTCGGTCCCATCTTGAAAGACAATGTGCGTCTCTTTCCCTTTGTCAACGTCATACGTGGCTTTAAAGGAGGGCCAAATCCTCTCTATAAGGTACAACATGATGATCGTGCTATCAATGCCGTGGCTGTAACCCCTGATGGGAAATACGCCATATCTGGTGATAGCGGCGGAAAACTGATAGTGTGGGATACGGAGAATAGGACGTCCATCAGAGAACTGAAGAAACATACAGACGCTGTAAACGCTGTGGCTGTTACTCCTGATGGGAAATACGCCATATCCGGTGATAGCGGCGGAAAACTGATAGTGTGGGATATTGGAGATCCCGAACCGAAGAATTGGAAGTACATCAAAGAACTGAAGGCACATCGAGGTGTTATTAAGGCTGTGGCTGTAGCCCATGGTGGGAAATATACCATCTCCTGTTCGGATGATAAAACACAGAACCTGAAGATATGGGAAACGGAGACTTTGGAAAGAAAACCCACCTTGGATGGACACGAAAACGCTGTTAATGCCGTTGCTGTAACCTCTGATGGGAAATACGTCATCTCCGGTTCCAGTGACAAAACACTGATAGTGTGGGATATTGGGAATCCCGAACCGAAGAATTGGAAGTACATCAAAGAACTGAAGGGACATAAAGACCATGTTAATGCCGTTGCTGTAACCCCCGATGGGGAATACGTCATCTCCGGTTCCAGTGACAAAACACTGATAGTGTGGGACATTGGAGACCCCGATCCGAAGAATTGGAGTCAGTATGGTACACAAGATGAAGGTTACCTTGTTAATGCCGTGGCTGTTACTCCTGATGGGGAACACGCCATCTCGGCTTTGACTAACAATACGCTGACAGTGAGGGAGATCCCATCAGGAGAGCTGATCCACTCTCTGGAGAGACACACAGACTATGTTAACGCTGTCGCCATAACCCCTGATGGGAAATATGCCATATCCGGTTCCAGTGACAAAACACTGATAGTATGGTATGAAGGATATATCCAGAAGCAGGAAGACTGGTATCGGCCATACGCTGATCTCGGGCAACACGATATGCCGGAGCGGTGGTTTGATCATGGGATCAGTATGTATATTGGTACTCCTTATCGACCCGGCGAAGGGCTGAAGCTCAAAGGCTGGCACACGGCGGGAGGGCACTTCACGCTGCCGCAGGGCCATATTCCCAGCTCGCTGCTCACCGAGAAAGAAAACGTTGAGTTGCAGGTAAATGGTAAAACGGAGACAATAGATGGCATCAGCTATGGGCTGGAGATAGACTTCCTGACACGTCCCACCTTCGTCACCTGGGACTATGGCGATATGATATTCAAGTTCGATGTCCCTATCGGCGATTGCCTCGACCCGAAATTGTTGAACGAGTCAGCAAATAGGGGTAAAGAAGAAGATCACATCAAGGACTGGGAAGGAAACGAGATAAATAGAGACAACATGCCCTTTGACATTAACCTCGATATTGAGCCCACGTTTACCATCGTTGATGGAGCGCCGCCCGGCTCCAGCCCCCAGAATACTATGGTCTGGGATGAAGTGGGCAAGCGATTGCTGCCTTTGCGCCCCGGCAGGTATCTGGTCGAGTTCAAAACGGAAGAAGCCGATCAGTCTGTTTTCGTGGAGATGGCCTCTGGTTTCTTCGGAGATGAGATCCCGAACTCAGCCCAGCAGGAGGCTGAAGAAGCAGACCGCTCCGATACCAACCTGCAGGAAAAAGAAGAGGAACGCGATGTGCCCTGGCTCGGTCCAGGACGTAAGCAGAAGGTTAAGGTATTATTTGGTACCGAGGCAGAAGAAGAGATTGGCATTCTGGCACGTTACCTCCCCGAGCTTGGTGGCGATTGGAAGCAGAACTACAAAAAGGCCCATTATCGGCATATCGCCGGCGCTCCGGTGGTAAGTCTCGATCCCGACGCAAACGACAAGTTCCACTTCCTGGAACTTGTGTATTTCGAGGCAGACACTTACGACGAAGGGGAGTATCCCAAGGTGCAATCAGGAAAGGCAGCGGTATCCGAGGGACGCTTCACCAACGGTATTGCCGGTCGTTCGGTGTTGCTCTTCTCTCAATCCGACCAGGGCAATCCTGCCAGCTTCCCGGCCACCGGGGATCGCACCCAGGAGATGCTCTTTGCGCGGGTGGTGGAAACCCGGGATGCAGAAACTGCAAAAGACTGGAATGACACCGATAGGGATATGATAGTGGAATCAGACACAGGCACTATCGGCACTCCTCTGTCCAGCGACTATAACCGAGCGGATCTCAAGACCGGCTGGCTGTATCAGGATGATCCAGACGTGGTGGGAAGAAAACTGTATGATCCGGACATCTACAACCAAGAGAACGTGAAGGGGCCCATCATTCCGGTGAATCGCCGGCCGGAGGGATGGTCAGAAGATAAAGGCTACCGCGATGAGATCGTGGTGGTCTGGTATGAGAACCTGCGAAAAGAAACGGACACCCCGGATGAAGTGATGGACGAGCCCAATATCAACTGGCCGTGGAAGCCGGTCCATTATCCCAGTGATAAGCTCAAATGGCCGCCGGATAACCCGGATCAGATCGTAATGGCCAGCCGCCTGGGTTCGGCAGGATTGAACAGCAAAGGCGAACTGCAACTGGAATTCCGGTTTCCACGCTATACCGACGTTCGCATATACCACCAGCCGGACCCGGACAAACCTGGCTACAATCCGAACGAGGAGCACGCCATCATCGCGGATTCCATTTTCAAGCACGAGCTTGATGAAGATGGAAACCCGAAGCGGGATGAAAATGGAGAGCTGATCATCGTAACACGCGACGACGCTAGCCCTCCTCCAGCGGCCTTTGCCTTTCGCAAGGATTTGAATATCACTTCAGGAGAACGCTACACTTCCGAACCCTATGTGCTGGTTGAATACTTTGACAATAAGAAGGACAATGATGGAGAACAGCCTCATTACTGCATGGCAGTTTATGACATTGAATACGAAAGTGACTACATATTCAAATACCCGGCAAAGGTCGGTGAACCCCTCGACGCGCCGTATCCACTAAACAAGGTTATTGGCCTGTCTAACATGAACGATTCCCAATTGGGCACCAAGTTCCCAAACATTGATGGAATTTACTTCCGCAACGGCACCGATCAGGCCACGTACTGGATCGACCCATCAGGCGTCGCCTGGACTATCTCCGGACCAACCGAACAACAGAAAAAGCCATACCTGCTTGGGCATTTCTACTACCCTCTGCTCACCGACTTCTGGAATGATAAGGCCAAAGCAGGGGACAAGCAAATGTGGTTACCTGGTGTGGAAACCTCAAACGGCAAACCGGATAAAATCAAAGAAAATGACAAAGAAATTGATGGCCCCGGCAAGGTGCGCTTCAACACCGTATGGCCGGAGAACCTGCCCATTCTCAAGATCGGCGAAACCCTCATGTATGCAGGAGGGGAATACAGAGCGGACAATCCCATCACAGAACTGGAAGATAGTGGCAAGCGGGCGGACACACCGGGATTACCCGGCGTGATCGGCTGGAAGGCGGGTCAGATCCTGTTTGATTCCAGGAATCCCAGAATGACAGAGGATATGGCAGTTAAAACGAATTTCACCGCCCGGCTGCTGAATCCGCTGATGAAGATCGAGGTGCCGCTGAATATAGAAAACATAGAATTCAGACCCGGTTCGGAGGGTATCTCCGTGGACGGACTTTTGTGGCGATTCACTAAGCTGCCAGCTTCCCTGCAGAGGCGAGTCTACTATGATCCGCAGGGGCAGACTGCAAGCGTTGATACTTTTATCACCGGCAAACTTGGCATACGCGGCTATGTCTCCGGTCGGACGTTGGGCGACGCTAACCTGACCGCAGATCCGGATCCGGTGTTCATGCTGGAGCCGAATATCCTGACAGCCACAGATAAGGAAGCTCTGGAAAAGCTATTTGACAGTTCTCAAGCCTGGAAGGATGCAGTCGATCAGCTCTATAAGCTCAGCTGGAACCCCAACCAGTTGGATGAGTCAGAAAAGAGCCTCTCGGATGAGTCAGAAAGACCGCCTTACCTGGTTGGCCTCTACAGCGCGAAAAAGCTCCTTGAAGACCTCAAGGGAAAAGAGTTGCCTGAAGTGAATCCCATCTATCAGGACAGCAAAGGGAGAATTCAGGCCCCTTCCTTCGGTACAGGACTGGCCCTGGTGCCCAACCCGGCCATCATGGATCCGGCTAACGAATTCGGGGAAGGCTACATCACTCTGGTGGAAAATGCTCATCCCACAAAGCCCGACCTCAGCCCGGTCACCATCTACGTCGTCAAACTCGAAAGCAGATACCGCTACCGGGGTCATATCAAAACCTTGCTCTCGCCCAATGTGTTCGACGAAAAGGCCATGCTCAGCCACACAGGAGACTTCGGCGGAAATGTGGATGAACTGCAGTTTGACTGGTGGTACCGTCCAGCAGCGTCGGATGTGGCAGAGCACCCTCTGCCTCCAGAAGGGAAGTGGGAGAAGCTGACGGGTGAATCGTCAAACCAGGTTGTGCTGGAGGGCAAGCCCAGCCTGCTACTGGGAGACTATCTGTTCTTTGTGCGCTACAGGCACGAGAATGAACCTGACTTCGTCGACTCGGAACTGTTTGGTGTTGACGTGCAAGACCAAATCGTAAGGGATCTTAATGAATGCACCATTTCGAAAGATCTGCGGCAGAAGTTTGAAGACAGCAAGGCCCCACTTTCTGAGAGTGCTTCCGTTTCAGTGAAGCAAGAAGACACCGAATGGTTGATAACCGATGGGGACAGGATGTATGTTGTCAGAAAAAAGGACAAACTGGACATTTACAGACTGTGGCAGTGGGCAGGGGCAGGGAATTCGCCCCAGCGCCAGCCAGATGGTTCCGTGACGTATCTTCCGCAGCTCATGATGGGGTGGGTCAAGCGGGTGCTGGACGCGATCAATCCCTACGAAGCGCGCTTTTCCACGTTTCGCGACCATGATAGTCCAGCGACCTACGCCAGCATGATCCAGCAGGCAGGAGGGCCCTATGTGGGCCCTGTGGCGCTAAACCCGGACAAAGATGTCATCGAGAGCGTCGGGCTGATCCAGCTCTACCAGACCCTCCTGGAACGCGCGCGGAAGCTCAGTATCGATCTGACTCAGCCGGTAAAAGATCCTCCCATACAGATGGCCTTGCTCCTGGCGGCAACCCGTGTGTCTGACCTGTATATGCTGTTGGGGAACGAAGCCTACGCGGACGCCCAGGATCCTACCATCGGTATCGGTACTGATGACACCGACTACGGTAAACTGGCTCCGGCGCTGTTCGCCTTCCAGAATCAGGAGGCTTCCCTGCTTCATGAAGAGCTGGCCCTCCTTCGGGGAACGGATTTCAGCAAAGGGAAACCCGTACAGAACCGCCTGTTCTGGAATTTCGTCAAAGGACAGGGCGAAGCGGCTTACGCCACGAACTACAATATCAAAGACGCCAATAACGACGGTTTCATCAATGAGTATGATGCAAAGCTCCTCTACCCGCAGGGCCACGGGGATGCCTGGGGACACTATCTCTCAGCCAGCAAAGCCCATTACACGCTTTTGCAGCATTCCCAATTCCATTGGTATGCGCAGCCCGAACTCTACAACCTGATGGATATCGTCCTCAACGTGGACTTTCTTGACGAGGTCAAGTTCGCCAGGACTGCCGCGGCCAGGGCCCAGGCTGGAGCGGAGATTGTGAACCTTACCTATCGTCTGGCCTACGCAGAGAAATCCCGGGAACGATGGCAGGGATTGCACGATAGGGACAAGGCTCGTGCCTGGGGCGTATCCGAATGGGCAAAGCGCACAGGACAGGCGGCCCTGTTTGATTGGGTCGTAGCCAATGCGCTTATGCCTTATGAAGCGAAAGATAAGGAGAACAACGACGAGGAGAACCTCAAGAAGATCGATCGTGTCAGCGTGCACGATATCCGCGTCATATCTGCCAATCATGGTCTGATCCAGAGCAAACTGGACGAAGCCAACAACGGACTGAATCCCCTGGGATTGGTGAATGAGGCTGTGGCCTTTGATATCGATCCGGTCAGGGTAGATCGCACCAGTCCTCAGCCCGCCACGCATTTCGAGCAGATCTATGAACGAGCGGTCAAGTCTGCTCAGAACGCTGTCGCCGTGTGGGACTATGCTAATGAACTCGACAAGCGCTTGCGCCAGGTGGAGGAAAGCGTCGACCAGTTTTGTATGGACGCTGTGGAACAGGATATTACCTACCGCAACCGGCTCGTCGAGATCTTCGGGCTCCCCTACGAAGGCACCATCGGCCCCGGACAGCCCTACCCCGAGGGATATGTGGGTCCGGATACGATGCTCTATTTCTACGTCGATCAGGCAAAAGTCCTTGCTGAACATCTGCCGCAGATCGATGGAGAAGCAGAGACCAATTTCATCAGAGCTTATGGTGAATTCGTGGATTGCAAAGAGGGTTACAAAACGGAATACCCTGGACATGACTTCAATGAATATTTCGATGCCCCAGATGACCCAAAGAAAGTTCCTTTGAAGCTACCGTTTATTCAGGGTCCACAGGCAATCTTCGCAGCGCCTCCGGAATGGGGTAAAAGAAGAGCCTTTGGGAAGCTGCAGGAAATCTACAGCAGGCTAATGCTGGCAGAATTCGAATACAACCGGAAACTGGCTGCATATCGGCAGTATGTGGATTCCCTATCTGGATTAAAGGAGAAGTTGGGCAAAGAAATAACGGGTAGCAAAGGTGCATTGGATAGTAAGAAAAGATATATAAGAGCGATTGCGGCGCTCGAAGAAGCAGAATCCGAAGCAAAAATTCTGTATGAATCCATGAAAAACCTATCGGCTGTGACTAAGCAGGTTGAAGATGCAGCAAAAGATGACTCTATCCCCAAACTGGCTGGATTATCTAACGATCTTACGTTCCCTATAAGAGGAGCCTTAGGAATAGCAGGCATTGCCGCTAGAAGGGCTCTGACTGTCGTGGGTATGGGCGCCTTCGTCACGCAGGTAGGTTGTAGTATAGCGAAGACTGCTACGAAGACGGAATTTGAGATTAAGCAATTAACTGAATCTAACACGAAGGAAGAGGAAAAACTGAAGCAAGCGGCCAACAGCAAATTCAAGGACGAAGTCAACCTCAGGCTGGACATATATGCAAAGCTCAAGGAGATGGAGCAGCTTGGTAACCTCTATCTCACGACTTTGCAGGAAGGCATGCGCCTGATTGACGAACGCTATGCCTATAACAAGCGCCTGGCATCCGGCACGCAGCAGAATCGCTACCAGGATATGACGTTCCGTGTCATGAGGAATGACGCCTTGCAGAAGTACCGTTCCACGTTCGACCTGGCGGCTCGGTACGTCTACCTCGCTGCGATGGCCTATGATTACGAGACCAACCTTGACCCGGATCACCCGGGCTCGGTTCAAGGACTTCTGGATGACGTCATCAGGACGCGGACCCTGGGTCAATGGATCGACGGCGAACCGCGCATGGGCAAGGGAGGGCTGGCGGAAATACTGGCCAAACTAAAGGACAACTTCGACGTGTTGAACGGACAGCTTGGCTTCAATAATCCACAGACGGAGACCGGACGCCTTTCTCTGAGAAGGGAACTCTTCCGCATCGAAGAAGACGCGGACTGGAAAGCGAAACTGCAAGAATATCGAGTTGACGATCTATGGGAGGTGCAGGAGTTCCGCCTATATTGCCGTCCCTTCGCACCTCCAGATACAGAGCCGCAGCCGGGGATTGTGATACCCTTCGAGACCGAGATCACGGAGGGCAGCAACTTCTTCGGCAATGAAGCGCAAGGCCTGGATCACGTCTACGATCCCAGCCAGTATGCCACCAAGATTCGCTCCGTGGGTTTATGGTTCTCGGATTATCCCAGTGATACTCTGGTCCAGACCCCGCGCGTTTACCTTATCCCCGCTGGAACCGACATTATGCTGATACCGGACAGCCCCACGCTTGAACAGCGTCGCTGGGACGTGGCCGATCAGCGCATCCCTGTGCCTCATAAGATCGGTCACAGCGACCTGGAGAACCCGAACTGGATACCTGCAGCGGATAGTCTCAGCGGCTCCTTTGCCGAAACGCGAAAATTCTCACGCTTCCGCGCATATCATGATAAAGGCGAGGAGGCATTCGACGCCTCTGAGATGACATGGGATAGTCGGCTTGTGGGGCGCTCTGTCTGGAACACGAAGTGGCTGCTGATCATCCCGGGATCCGCTCTGCATAATGATCCGGCAACCGGTTTGGATACGCTCATCGGCAGCGATGGCAGCAAGGGGATCAGTGACATCAAACTGCTGTTCCAGACCTACTCACACTCGGGGAACTAGGAGCGAATCACTGTCTGATCTGAAATTGGCTGTGCGATGATGCACAGTCACAAAGAAAGGAAGGAGAAAGGTTATGTCTGTACCGATTGGAACGATACTCCCTTATGGTGGAAATGTTAAAAATCCAGAAAGGGCGAAGGAATTAAAAGATCAAGGCTGGCTTGTCTGTGACGGTAGTTCATACGATAAAGGGGACAAGAACTACCAAGAACTGTTTAAGGCTATTGAATATGCTTTTGGAAAAGACGGGGATAGGTTCAGAGTGCCGGATCTGCGAGGCAGATTTGTCAGGGGTGTCAACAATGGATCCAAAAGGGACCCGGACGCCGCTAACCGTACATCGGAGAATGGTGGTTACAAAGGTGACATGGTCGGCTCGGTGCAAGATGGAGATTTTCAGGAGCATACACATGTGCAGAGGTCGCTCCAAAGAATTGGAGACGGTCCAAAAGATCGTTTTACAAAACCGGGACCAAGAGTCATTGCTCGATATTGCGCAGACAATGAGCCCCTCAGTTACACAAATGATGAACCAAAAGCAGTATTCGAGAATTGTCCCAGTGGAGGAAATGAAACCCGTCCCAAGAATGTCTACGTGAACTGGATCATCAAGGCCAGATGAGTTGCGATATGGGTGTGAGTGGGTCTAGAGCGCAGTTTGATATCACTGATCCCGCTGTGCTAGCATCCTTGCCTTCGATTAGCGTATCCATGGGAGATGCCTGAGAAGCGACATTAGCTGTAAAGGCGGAAGAGCATGTGGTGTTTCCTGGATAAGGGCGAGGAGGCATTCGATGTCTCTGAGATGACTTGGGACAGTCGACTTGTGGTGTCATCGTCTATACCCCACCCTGATAGACGGGACATTCCTGATACTGTTGGCGAATTCAGATCGAGTAGTCTTTAGTGGGACATGTCGCCATTTTGTCTAGTGTTGGCTCAGTAGTAATGCCATCTTGAACAAGCTGGCAGCATGTTCTACCTAATTCGCCAACAGTATCATTCCTGTCCCGTACGATAGCATTAAATATGCCGATATGTTATAGCACTGGATTTCTGGACCCAAAGTTTATGCTTTGCCACCTACAGAACTCTGTTGACAAAATCAGTCTTCTGGCTTATTCTATCGCATATCTGTATATCCGCTATTAACCCACAGATCATTCGATATGGATAACTCAGTTAACACGCGTTTTATCACCTTCCGAGCGATCGTTATTGGTTTGCTCCTTATCCTGGTCAACAGCCACTGGCAGACCGGGATGAGCAGCACTCTGGATATAGAGATCACCGACCTGGCGCTTTTTTCTAACGTCGTCTTTATTCTGTTTGCCCTGGTTCTGTTAAACCT
>Ga0114922_10004874_pt1 | contig 12416 bp, 9 predicted proteins | sample AartaG_FD_100975 | JGI IMG/M metagenome (GOLD analysis project Ga0114922, IMG submission 100975) | Deep subsurface microbial communities from Aarhus Bay to uncover new lineages of life (NeLLi) - Aarhus_00045 metaG | ecosystem: Environmental > Aquatic > Marine > Oceanic > Sediment | place: Aarhus... | reverse complement strand
TCCCCCTGGTATGTGATACACTTTCTGATGATCCGGTACTGACCGAACATGTTGACTTTAAATGGATTGAGCCTGTTGAGCTGGATAATATCGACCTGTGTGAAGCCGATATACTTGTTGCCAGGGAATACCTCGAAAAGTATAAGCCGGATAAAACAGGTATAACAGCCGGATTAGGAGAACTGAACCATGAAAACAAACAACAGGTCAGGGAAATGCTCACTGAAAGAGGGGGTTACGACGCATGCGATATACTGGCTGAAAATATCATTGAAAACCGGAAAATGCTGAAACTTCTGGTTGATTATTCATTCTCGGAAGATAAGCAGCTGGCATTCAGGGCATCATATTGTATAACCAAAGCAGAGGAAAAGGCCCCGGGCATTACAGAGCAATATTATGGTTTCTTTGCTGAATCATTGCCTCAACTGGATAACGAGTCAGTTATACGCGCCTTTCTTAAAATACTAAATACATATGATTTTGATAAGCTGAATGAAAATCATCATGGTTTTATTGCCGACAGCTGCTTTAGATGGCTTAACAGAGGCAAGTCAGCTATTGCCATCAAAGCATACTCAATGGATGCACTTTATAAACTCAGTCAGATTTACCCTGAACTGGTTTATGAACTCAGGTCATCAATCCTGCGGGTGATGGAGGACGGTTCAGCAGGCATAAAAGCCCGCGGAAAACAAATACTCAGACTACTTTCATCCTGAGCGTTTCGGGCACCGTAGCCTTAGCGAAGGTGACCAGCGAAGGATCTGATATAAAAAGAGACGCTATTGATAGCGCCTCTTTTCGTGATAATTCGGAAAAATTTGTGATAACTCGCATTCATCAATAAAACCTTCTTCCCCTCATCTTATCCTTATCATTCACATCATTGGCATCCAGTACGAACATGCCCCTTCCGTGGGTGGCAATAATGATCATGTTATCTCTTGGATGAATCTGTAGATCATGTACATAGGCACAAGGAAGGTCACCAAGAACCTCGTAGTTCTCTCCTCCGTCCTTGCTTATATAAACACCTGCATCAGTGCCAACATACAGTATATTCCTGTTCACCGGATCCTCTCTTATGACATTAACGGGACCCACAGGTATATTGCCCGATATATCAGTCCATGTATCACCAAAGTCGGTAGATTTCCAGATATATACCTGGAAATCATCATCACGCCGTCCTGTCTGTGTCATGTAAACGGTACCCAGGTCATACATCGAAGCTGTCAGCCTTGATACCCATCGTTGAGGTACCGGGTCATTGCGTATTTCTGTCCAGTTCTCACCGCCGTCTTTTGTTCTCCATACCCTGCCGTCGTCGGTGCCTGCATACAACAGACCGAATTTGAGGGATGATTCATCAAAGGCAGAAATGGTCTGGTGACTTATGTCACCCATTTTTTCAGGATCGTTATAAGTAAGGTCCGGGCTGATATATTCCCAGGTATCACCCTGGTCTCTTGACATAAGCACATATTGCATGCAATGGTATACAATATCCTGGTTATGACGGGATACCATTGTTGGTGCAACCCATTGTCCTCTAAGTCTTGGTTCGTTATTATATGTCAATGGCAGTATTCCTTTCTGGCCTTCCGGGTATTTATCTATCTCGGCCCTTGCAAGGTTGCCATAGAATGAGCTGGCATAGATGGTATTATTATCATCCTTGTTTACAGCATGTGTAGTTCCTTCAGCGCCCAGGGTAGGAGGCCATTCTGTAGCCTGTATATTATCACGGCTACGACTGAGGTCCACTGCTGTGTAATAACTGTGATGGTCCTGTATCGATCCGAAAACCCTGAATGGTGTGCTCATGTCATATTCAATATTATAAAACTGTGCAAGCGGGAGTACTTCAATAGGATACTTCCATGTTTTTCCCTTATCATAGGAAATGGTTAAGCCACCATCCTGCACATTAAGAATATAATTCCCGTTGTTGGGGTCTATCCACATGCCATGATGATCAGCATGAGGTCCGCGCAGGCGCTCGAAAGTTTTCCCTCCGTCAGTGCTCTGGCTCAGGGGCACACCCATTATATAGATTGTATTCTCATTCGTTGGATCTACCCTTATCTGGCCGAATACCCAGCCATAGGTTCCTGAATGCCTCTCCATATATGTTTTCATCTCCGGTGTTAAACCGCTCACCTGCCTCCAGTTTTTACCTCCATTATCCGTCCTGTAAACAGTAGCTCCCTTTATGATAGCCTGCCTCTGGCGTCCGTAGGAATCCAGTTCACCAGGTGTGGCAGGATAGGCAACCTCGTAATTGTCAACAAGGGCATACAGAACATTAGTATTGCTGACGGCTATGTCTATTCCTATCCGGCCAAGATTATTGGCCTCGGGTAATCCGTTAACTATCTTTTCCCATGTGTTGCCGCCATTGGTTGATTTCCATATAGCGCAGCTCCTTGTTGACTCATATGTCCGTGGATCATTCCACTTGAGCCTCATCCTTTCCCATGTAGTGCAATAAACAGTGTTTGGCTTACCGGGATCCAGTAAAAGGTCAAATACACCGGTCAGCTCATCAATATAAAGGATTTTTTCCCATGTCTTACCTCCATCAGTGGTCTTGAACAATCCCCTTTCTTCATTCGGTGTCCATTCATGACCTGTGGCAGCTACATATACTATATCCGAATTTTTAGGATTTATCCTTATTCTCCCAATGGTCATAGTATTCTCCAGACCCATATTCTTCCAGGTCTTACCTCCATCAGTGGTTTTAAAAATTCCGCAGCCCGCATTGGAACTCCTGAAAATATTAGCCTCACCGGTGCCTACCCACACAACATCAGGATCATTGGGATCAATTGCTATATCACCAATTGATGCTGTGGGCATATCATCAAAGACAGGTTCAAATGTACTGCCTTCATTTTCAGATTTCCACACTCCGCCTGTAGCAGAACCAATCCAGATGGTATATGATTCTCCTCTCGGTATAACAGCCTCAACATCAGTGCAACGGCCGCTTATATTTGTAGGACCAATGTATTGCCAGTGAAGATCCTTGAAGGATGATTTTTCCTTCAGGGCCTTGTGCTTGGAAAACATATTCACTCTTTCTTTACCTGTCAGTACAGGTTCCTTGGTCTGTGCCTGCACACTGAAACAAAAATAAAATGTAAGCAACAGCACGAAGACCACTTTTATTGTCTTTTTCATAACATTATTGGGTTTTATATTATTTAAGAATATTTAGTTAGTTATTTAATATCATGAAGTAAATTTAAACTAAAAAACGCTAACCGGCAGGTTTGTTTAGTGTGTTATACAAAATAAAAACAGGTTTGCCGGGGATGACAAACCTGCTTTCAAACCTAAAACCTGAGAATTGGAAAGAAAACTTTAGTCTTTTTTTGCATATATCTTGCTGTAATCCTTTATGAGCTTTGGAAAATATACCGATATTAGGCATAGGTATTCCGTTTCAGTCGTTGGCTTTTGTGTAATGACTTTCTGATGATAGTATTGCTGCCTGTCAAGGTTTTGTTCCGAAGTAGAAAACCCTTCCTCTGCAAAGCGTTCATCTATAAGCCTGACACCAAAAAAGTTATTATTACAGATATATTCTATTACTAGATCATCTGAAATTACCAGGAACCTTGTTATTCCCTTCCTGCTGTTATCAACAGCCACAATAAGTGAGTCAGGGGAATTTTCATACCATATCCAGTATGCCCGCAGGGGTTCACCTTTTATCATTTCAAATTGTGCAGCCTTCTCAATTGTGTAAATACCCAGTTCGCTGTTGGTATTACCCTGTGCAACAGGTAATTTCAGGTCACCTGCGAATGCGAATGATGATGTAATAAGAGCTAAAACAGTTAGGTTAAATATTCTTTTCATGGGAGTCTCAATTTTTTTTGGTGTTATAAATAAAAAGAATCTATTTGTTTTTATTCTCATCTAAAAGACGCCGGAACAGGAAAGATGTTGCAGGGGGAAGTGTTATTTTTCATTAACATTTCATTACGAAATTGTTAAAAGCAGAATCTTCACTCTTAGCTAACCTCCCGTCTGCATTGACATAATAAACCCCTTAATAGCCGCTAACAGTAGTAATATGGATATAATTGCCAACCCTAAAATTATCCATACCCTGTATTTCCTGATCCATCGGTCTCTGGCTGTAGTCATGTCAAGTGCATTATTCCGGAGATCTGAGTAATAAGCCTTGTACTCCTTTATTACTCTAATGAGACTCAGTTTGTTCACACCGTAAGTAAAAAAGAAGACACTGAGTATTATTGCTGAGACAAACAAAACATTATTTATCCTATATGTACCTTCCACGCTGTCTGTCATCATATTGAGTGCAAATATTAGTATAATTAGTGATGCTGAACAGATCCAGAGCCAGATCTCGAAATTTACCCTCAACAGCTTCAGCTTTTTCTGTATCGATTCCAGCAGGTCTTTAAAGACATAATCTGTCCTGTTGATCCTGTGAATGGTATTCAGACCGTAAAAAAAGAAAACAGATGCACTGATCAGCATAGCTGCAGTAAGGATCAGTAATGAACTATTATTTAGAAAAAGCGATAGATTATATGACAGCATAATAATTGATGCAAACTGTACAATCAGGTATGTTACTATATTAATTTTTACAGGCAGCAGTGACCTGTTTATTCTGGGCTTAATGATTGCCCTGATTCTTTCAGGCGAAAGATCCAGATTGTCATATGATTCTTTATTGCTGGTTTCCCATACTGAAAATATATCTGTTAGGCTCATGACTGTTTGTTTTTAAAATTCGACTTCAATAACTGATGCAAGCTTTCTCAGCTGTTCTTTAATTCGTACTATTTTAACACTTACATTTTTATCACTTATGCCCAGGATATCAGAGATTTCTGCATAGCTTTTCTTTTCCAGCCATAACATAAGCAATGCTTTATCAAAAGGTCTAAGCTGGTTAATCAGATTGTAAAGTACTTGTAATAGGTCTGTTGATTGCGAATCTGGATCATCCGCAATATCCATTTGCTGATAGTTATTTTCTTTTACAGGATGCCTCCTTTTATTATAACGAATATATTGGAATGCAGTGTTAAGAGCTACCTTGTACATCCACGTCGAAAAAACTGATTCATTTCTGAAGCTTCCGTATGACCTCCATAGCTGGTAGACAATCTCCTGGCTGAGATCCTCCTGGTCGCATTTCCTCTGGCAATAAACATTACATATCTTCTGAATGATATCTTTGTTCTTGCTTATCCGGTCAACAAACTCACTTTTATCCTTTTGCATGAAGTGTTTTCTATATTAGTTGCCGGTAGATATTATTTACTACAGGTGTGAGTGCAATTTATTATTTTTCCTCCTCCTCCTCAGGCTCTATAGGAGTAACTTCTCCCACGTACGTTATGGTACTCCTCTTTGATGATGAAATTGTAAGATAAGCTTCACCGCTTGGACCAATATCAAGGTTAATAAGGTACTTATCAGAATCACTGTCTACCGAAAACCTTACCAGAACCCTGTGACGGCTATCACTTTCTTCAATCATAATATCCTCCAGCTTGCCATCAATACTTATGCCCGATCCTATTTGCGTGTCAGCCATGTATTGCACTCCGAAAAATGGCAGATATGCTTTCACATCGTAATAATTAACAGTAAGATAATAAATGCCTCCTGAGAGATTCATGGAAGAATACCCGGCTGCATAGGCTCTCGTGGTTGAAAACTGGTATAAACCGGAGAACGCCATCTTCTTCATTGCCTCGTAACCTTCCTCGATCTTCTTTTCCCTTTTCTCGCGGTGCTCACTCATTTTCCCTGCCAGGCCTGCACAACCAGCCAATAGAACCGTTAGAATGAACATTATCACTATTCCATGTATTTTCCCTTTCATTTCTCCTGTTAATTGTACTTAAAAAATAAGAATTTTTTTCCTGATAACTCTTATTTCTACGTGATTATTAACTTAGTTAAAAATTAACCTTAATCTGATCATTATGAAAACCCCGTCAGCAATATTATTTATAGTTGCATTATTTATTTCTTTATGCGATACTGAACACACCACATCAGGAGTTATCAGTACAGAAACACTTCTCGAAGAACTTATCTCCCTGGAAAGGTTAAGTTACTTGCCTGATAATTATTATAAAACAGTTCAATTCTCTTCATACGACAGGAGAAGTACAGTTCCAGGCCGACCGGGATGGTTTAAAAATTCTGACGGCTTTGGAGTTGAGCCTGTACCGGGATTCATTGAGACTATTACTGAGCCCGATTCCTTGGGAATTGGCGAATATCTTGTTTGTGATATCCGGGGTCCCGGGGCTATAGTACGTACCTGGACAGCCAGGATTAACGGGGAGCTTGAAGTATATCTTGATAATAAAAGTGAACACCTGTATTCAGGCAATGCTGAAAAATTTTTGTGGAATACTGCGTGGGCCCTCAGTAATGATCTTGACAGCAGTTACCTCGAATCTGTTTTCAGGCAGAATGATGCATGCTATTTTCCTTTTCCTTTCAGCAGTGGATGCCGCATAGTCTGGAAGGGAGATATAAGTAAACTGCATTTCTACCAGATACAGGTGAGACTATACAGTGATAAAACAAACATACGCACTTTCAGTAAGGCTGACATAGGTAATGCTGCTGGCCTTATTGAAAAGATCGCCGGCATTTTCAATGATCCTTCCCGATACCCGGCAGCAGACGACGAGACAATGTCGGGAGAAATAATAATTCCTCCCGGTATAGCAGGCGTTATAGATACTATTTCGGGAACCAGGCAGGTAACTGAACTTGCCTTCAGAATTAAATCAGGCGATATAAATGCAGGGTTAAGAAAAAATATACTGAGTATATTTCTTGATGATGCTTCCGTACCCCAGGTGCATACCCCGCTGGGTGATTTCTTTGGCGCTGCACCCGGCATTAATCCTTATTCCAGCTTGCCATTCACTGTTGACGGGAATGGGCTGATGATATGCCGGTTTCCTATGCCTTTCGAACAAAAAGCACGTATAATGATTGAGAATCGTTCAGATGAAGATATGCATCTTGAGTACTCTTACAGGCTTGAAGATTATGATTGGATCGAAGGCAGTTCAATGCACTTCAGGGCTAAATGGAGGATAGACCATGACATGACAGCCTCAAATATAGATGTACAGGATATACCTTATCTCGTGGCAAAAGGAAAGGGAAGATTCGTGGGTGTGGCGGCATTTATTAAAAATCCGAGCAGCGTGCCTTCATCATGGGGTAACTGGTGGGGCGAAGGCGATGAAAAAATATTCGTTGATGACGATACCAGCCCTTCTGTTTTCGGAACAGGATCAGAAGATTATTTTAACTATTCATGGTCATCAAGTGAACTTTTTGATCATATGTATTGCGGACAGCCACGTAACGATGGGCCGGCAAACAGGGGTTTTGTAACCAATTACCGTTACCAGGTTATAGATGATATTGTCTTTAACTCCGGCTTTGCCTTCTTTATGGAGCTCTACCATCATGGAAAGGTGGATGGCTTTGATTACGGCAGGATATGCTACTATTATGCACCACCTGAAACTATAGATGATAATATGAAGATTTCAGATGCCGACCTGAGGATACAATTAATGCCTTACTGGGATGCCCCGGAAAAATACCTGGGCTCCGATGGTTATAATTTTATTGAAGCAGAAGATATTGTGAGCCTCTACCCCGCCGACAGGTTGTTCTATAACTATTTATGGAGTGGGGGCAGGGCTTTCTTTAATAATTTCAGTTCAAAAGGCGATAGTTTTGAATTGAGATTCTCCGTAACTAATGCCGGTGAAAAAAATATCCAGCTGACTATGGCTCATACTCCCTTGAGCGGTAAAGTGAAAATATATATCAAAGGAATGGAAGAAGAAACTGCTGTTGAGGCTGATCTCAGGTCGGCTTACAGAATGCTGTCAAGGAATCACAGCCTGAAAAGAACAGAATTACAGCCTGGAAACTATTCCATTATTATTGAAAACCTTGAAGAAGGCCCCAACCGCGTAGGCATTGACTTCCTCTGGCTGTAACACCCGTACCGCTGGTGTGGATCTCCAGCATCGCCCCCCGACTGAACGAAGTGAACGTCGGGGTTTCCGTTTCGCCCCGATTATTATTCGGGGCTCGGTTCAACAACCTTCTAACCCCCTCAACCACTTGAAACTCATTCTCAACTCATTCTCAACTCACTCTCAACATTAATCTCAGCCTTGCGAACTTTTATCTTTTTACTTTTGCTCGCTCCCACCAGCCACAATCACAACCCGCTCGCGAGCTCGCAGTCCTAACATGCTTTCAGCATGGTCACACTGCTCGGTTGTCTTTTGTCTTTTTACTTTTGTCTTTTATCTTTTCCTTTTATCTTTCACCTAAATTCTAATCCCTAATTATGAGCAGACATTTTAAATCAAGGGTTGAGAACATATTTTATGAACTGGCAGGCAGTTATGCCATCTCAACCCGCGTACCGTACATCGTTGTGGATAATTTTCCCAGGCTTGGAATATTTACCGCACTCAGGTTCCTCGAGTGGGTGTCGGAGAATCCTGAAGGAGTGATAAGCTTACCTACAGGAAAGACACCTGAGTATTTTATTAAGTACACGCGTTACCTGCTCGATAACTGGAAACGTGGGGAAGTTAAAGATATTCTTGCCCGGTATGGCCTTGGCAATATATCCAGACCCGATACCAGGGGACTGCAGTTTGTGCAGATGGATGAATTTTATCCGATAAACCCGGCACAGCATAACAGCTTCTATAATTACGTGCTTAACTTTTATATCGATCAGTTTGGACTCGAACGATCCAACTGCCTTACCATGAACTCGGTGTCTGTCCCCTTGCCCGATGATATGCATTACAGGGAAATATTCCCGGATTTGAATATCGACCTGAGCCTTCGCTTCAGGGAAGCAAAAACAAAGGTCGAGGAAGTAAAGCAGAAAGCAATCTTTATGATCGACAACTGGTGCTCCTGGTATGAGCAGCAGGTACGTGCAAAGGGTGGTATAGGATTCTTCCTCGGGGGTATAGGCCCCGATGGTCATATAGCCTTTAATACCAGGGGAACAGACCTCTTTTCAACAACCAGGCTCACTGCTACCAACTTTAAAACTCAGGCTGTGGCTGCCGGCGACCTGGGAGGAATAGAAGTGTCAAGAAAAAGACTGGTAATAACTATAGGCCTGGAAACAATTACATATAAGCCCGATGCCGTGGCCATAATTTTTGCAGCAGGGGAAGCCAAGGCTGGTATAATAAAGGAAGCCCTTGAAAACAAAATGAATACTCTTTATCCTGCAACTGCATTGCAGCGACTCGAAAATAGTGCATTCTACCTTACGAGGGGAGCAGCCTCGGCACTGGAAGATCGCGTTGACCAGTATTTTATGGAGGGTGAATGGACAGATGAAAAAACAGAAAAAGCAGTGATAAGCCTCTGCCAGAAACTGGACAAATACTCGCGAAACCTCACCCTTAATGACCTTCAAAATGATAAATACTGCTCGATGATACCCGGGCTGGGAAATAAAACGGTACAGGGAGTGGTTGATTCTGTCAGGACAAAGATAGAAAGGGGAATGATAAGGGAAGAGAACAGGGTAATTTATCACACAGGTCCTCACCATGATGATATAATGCTTGGAATATTGCCCAAATGTATACGCCAGGTCCGATCAGCTACCAACGATGTGCATTTTTGCGTTCTGACATCAGGTTTTACGGCAGTTACCGACCATTTCATGGAGAGCATACTGCTGGATACACTGAAACTGCTGAATGAGGGTGAGATACAGATGATATATTACCCTGACTTTTTTGACGGTGGCTATAAAATAAAATGGTATAAAGATATCTATCATTACCTGAATGCCACGGCACAGCATAATTATGCCGGTATGCGTCGTGGTATCTGCCACAGGGTGGTGAGAGGACTGGTGGAAATATGGGAACTGAAAGACAAGTTACAGATGATAGAAGTCATCAATAACGTGATCAGAACATTACGTAGCTCGTATACAGGCAGTAAGAGCCCTGAGCAAATACAAAAACTGAAGGGAATGGTACGTGAATTTGAGGAGGAACTGGTATGGGCTCATTTTGGCGTGCCTATCAGGAATATACATCACTTGCGCCTGGGTTTCTATAAGGGAGATATATTTACCGAACAGCCTGAACATGACCGTGATGTGGAACCGGTGCTCAACCATCTGAGAAGTATTAACCCGGATATAATAAGTCTTGCACTCGACCCGGAAGGGAGCGGACCCGATACCCATTACAAAGTGCTGCAGGCTATTGCCGCTGCAGTAAAAGAATGGGGCAGGGAGAAAGATCTTTCCGGACTACGTGTAATGGGATACAGGAATGTATGGTACCGTTTCCATCCCTCTGAAGTAAATACCATTGTGCCTGTATCCCTGAATTCAATGGCTGTACTCGAAAGTTCATTTGAACAGTGCTACGGGAGCCAGGTACATGCATCATTCCCGAGCTATGAGTATGATGGTAAATTTAGCGACCTTACAAGAATGATCTGGGTTGAACAGCTTAAACAGGTGCAACTGGTAACAGGTAAAGCTTTCTTCTACGATAATGACCAGCCAATATTAAGAGCAACACATGGACTGGTATATGTTAAAGATATGTCGGCTGATGAGTTTATTGCTATGGCCGAAGAACTGGAAAAATTAATGGAAGGAGTCATCTTTTGATAATATTATGACATTAAAATACCTTTCTTTAAAAAACATTAACTTGCAACAAATATTAATTAACTATATTTAGCCTCAATAATGCTTATCAAAATCCTAAGCTATGAAAAAAATCTTATTAACATTTGTTGCCATCTGTCTTGCTTCAGGACTTATGGCGGGAGGGCTGGTAACCAATACAAACCAGAGTGCCAGCTTTACCAGAATGCTGTGTCGGGATGCCACTTTAGGTGTTGATGCAGTGTATTTTAACCCGGCCGGCCTGACAAAACTGAGTAATGGCCTTCACCTGTCTGTAAGTAACCAGACAATAGGCCAGACCAAGACTATTACGACTGATTTTCCATTACTGACAGCTACACAGGGTGGTACAGTACCTGTTGAATATACAGGTAAGGTCTTTGCTCCTATATTCCCGTCTGTTTATGCAGCTTTCAAAATGGGTAAATTTGTCATTTCTGCTGGTTTCAATCCTATTGGCGGTGGTGGCGGTGCTGAATACATGGAAGGCCTGCCTTCATTAGAGCTGCTTTTTATAGACATAGTGCCTGGAATGCAGGCATCCCTGGGTGAACTCGACCAGGGCGTACAGCTATTGGGTTACCCTGATCCAATGTTCAGAAATGTTCAATCGTATAGCACAGATATCGAATTCACAGGTAGCTCGATTTATTATGGCACCCAGGTCAATTTCTCTTATGAGATAAATAAAATGATTTCTGTTGCACTCGGGGCACGGTATGTCATTGCAAAAAATACATATACTGGTTCTGTATCCAATATGTTTATAATAGCATCCCCTGACCCTGCAACAGGCATTCCTTCACCATTTAGCGGTACTCCGGGCGACTACCTCAGGACAGTAGCAGTACATCCCTATGCAGTGGGAGCAGGTGCTTCTGCAACTCTGAACGCCTCTGCAGCAGGACTGGATATGCTAACCTCTATAGAAGCCGATGTGGTTGAAAGTGGAAGCGGTATAACACCAATCCTGAGTGTTAATATATCACCAATCAATATGCTTAATATTGCTATCAAGTATGAGCATAAAACAAAACTTGAACTTGAAACAACAGTAAACGTTGGCAAAGATGCAGGTGGCACATGGGTTGATGGAGAAAAAGTTGTCGCCGACATGCCGGCAATGCTGTCAGTGGGTGCATCACTGAATCCATTGAATAAGCTGCTGGTATCTGCAGGTATACATTATTATTTCGATAAGAATAATGACTACGACGGTAGCCCGGATAGTGATGTGGAGATGATAGATAATAACTTTATTGAATATGCTCTGGGGGTCGAATATAACCTTTTCGGGCCACTCAGTATAAGTGCAGGCTACGGCGGGTCAAAGACAGGTGTAAATGATAATTACCAGAGTGACAGCAGGTATAGCCTTAATACCAATACTTTTGGTGGTGGAGTTAAACTGTCATTAACACCACTTATTGATATTAACCTTGGCGCAATGTTGACCTCGTACAAGGACGGTGGTAAAACATATAATTTCTACCCCGACCAAAATCCGATACCTGTTCATGATACCTACGATACCTCAACATGGATTGTGGCCGTGGGCGTCGATCTTAACTTCTGAAATTATTGCTGGTGTGGGTCTCCTGCTTCGTCCGCCGTAGCGAAGCGAAGGCGGGACCCATGCCATGATAGTAAT
>Ga0114922_10004872_pt1 | contig 12419 bp, 11 predicted proteins | sample AartaG_FD_100975 | JGI IMG/M metagenome (GOLD analysis project Ga0114922, IMG submission 100975) | Deep subsurface microbial communities from Aarhus Bay to uncover new lineages of life (NeLLi) - Aarhus_00045 metaG | ecosystem: Environmental > Aquatic > Marine > Oceanic > Sediment | place... | reverse complement strand
GCCATTGCAACTTCGCTGCTGAATACATGGTGGCGGCTTTGCCGTTTGTGACGGCGCTGTTCTTCAGGTTGCGTAACAACATCGGAAAGGCGGGGGTTCTCCTCGCCGTGCTTGTAATACTGCTTCAGCTTTTCCTGGCTGGTTCACGCGCGAGCTGGATCGCCGTCTTATCGGCGGCGGCGTTTTGTATCATCGCTATTGCGGTTGCCACGTGGCGCAGCCTCGGCCACGCCCGACGACGTGAGCTCTTTGACGCATTCGGAAAATATTTCCGAGGCTGGGAACTGCGAGTCGTGGCAGGATGTGCGGTCGTCTTCTTCGTCGTCGGGCCGTTCATGCTTCGTTCGGATTTCAGGGATTTCGTGAAGGACGTGCGAACAACGTTTAGTCTGGAACGCGAGTCAAACCTCATACGTCTCGCCACTTGGCAGAGCTCCGCACACCTCGCTCTTGCCCACCCTGTGCTTGGCGTTGGGTTTGGCAACTACGAGGTTTTCTTGCCCGAACACTGGAATCTGGTTGATAAGCAGCGGTTCGCGGAGAAGAACATGCTCTCGGACAAGGCGCACAATGCGTACTTGCAGATTGCCTGTGAGACTGGGTTTCTGGGGCTTGCCGCGTTTACATGGGTGTTGGCGACTGCGTTTGTGGTTGGCCTGAGGCTTGTAACCGGGGGGTTTCCCAGGCAAGCGCACGGCTTCGTCCTGGCGGCTCTTTGCAGCATAGTTGCCGCGCTTGTAAACGGGTTTCTCGCCTTCAACCTGATCAACCCGGCAACACGGATGTTGTTCTGGTTTTCGCTCGGTTGCCTGGGTGCTGCGGAAAGGTGTTACTCGCAAGTCGGTGAACGCAATCGAGGAAATACCACAGCGTGAGTATCACCGTTAACGAGCCAAATTGGACAAGAGGTGACGAAAGATGAAAGTCCTGATAACAGGCGGTGCGGGATTCATAGGCTGCAACACAGCAAAGCGGTTCATGGATGAAGGGCACGAGGTCGTGGTTCTCGACAACCTCTCGCGTCACGGCGCTGACGTGAACCTCGACTGGCTGAAATCCTGCGGCACGCTGACGGTCGTGATTGAAGACATAAAGAACTCTGAGGCGCTGAACGCGACCTTACGGAAGTATAGAGATCTCGACGTGATCATTCACTTGGCAGGTCAGGTCGCGGTGACCACATCCGTACAGAATCCACGCAAGGATTTCGATGACAACGCGCTTGGGACGTTCAATTTGTTGGAGGCTGTGCGATTGAACGGACTCGACCCCGTGTTTATCTTCTCATCGACAAATAAAGTGTATGGTGGCCTGGAACACTTGGATGTAATAGAAGAAAAAAGCAGATACCGATTCAAATCGTTGGAGATGGGAGTTCCCGAGGAAACGCAACTTGATTTCCACTCGCCATACGGATGTTCTAAAGGGGCAGCAGACCAATACGTTCGAGACTACCACCGGATATACGGGCTTCGTAGCGTGGTCTTTCGTCAGTCCTGCATTTACGGGTACCGTCAATTCGGGATCGAGGACCAAGGCTGGGTGGCGTGGTTTACCATCGCAACGTTGCTCGATAGGCCGATCACGATTTACGGCACAGGTAAGCAAGTTCGTGACGTACTTTTCATTGACGACCTTGTCGATGCCTATGGCGCAGCAATTGACAAGATTGACAGCGTTGCAGGCAGTATTTACAATGTAGGAGGAGGGTTGGGTAATGTTATCTCGCTGCGCGAACTCCTCGAACTCCTTGAAAAGATTTCGGGAAAGCCAGGCAGGTACTCGTATACCGAGACAAGACCGGGCGACCAGCCTGTGTTTGTGTGTGACCTCAGGCGCATCGAGGCTGAGTTGGGGTGGCGACCGAGAATAGGTGTGGAAGAAGGTGTGCGCAAGCTCGCAGCATGGGTGGATGCGAATAGGGAGCTTTTCGGGCAGAACGAACCGGTAGACAGATAGGGTGGTGCTTCAAGATGAAGCCTAGCAAAAGCATTTTTGTTGTCTGGTTGTGTTTGATGGTCCTCTTTGTAGGGTTCATTGTCTTCTTCGACTGGTACGGTGAGGTGCTCATGTTGCGTGCGCGGGAAGCTGATCCCGCCAACGCGTACGAGTATGGAATGGAATACCTCGAAAAGGGGCAGTTGAAGAACGCGGCCGAGAAACTTGAGATATCGCTGGAGTTCGCCGGAAAAGATACTGTGCGCTGGCCGGCGTACATGCTGCGCCAGGCAAGGCTGAACCTTGGTGAGATATACTACCAACTCGAAGAGTACGATAAAGCACGACCATACCTCGAAAGACTGCTTTTGACAGACAATGCCCCTGGTTTGAAAGAAGGTGTTCCGCTTTTCCACCTGGCGGAAGTATACCTTAAGCATGGAGAGAAGGAGAAGGCACGACAGACGTTCCGGATGACGACTGAATGGAACTTTGGGCCCGGGTCTGCGGTCGCCTTCTTTAGGCTTGCCGAACTGGCTGCCGATGCCGAGGACTACAACGCGGCTGTTCGGGATATCGATATGGCGGTAACGGTTGACGCCGGAGAGACGCTCGACGCCCAGATGTGGACAAGCGCTGCAAGAATTGCCGCGGATGCCGTCCGCAAGACGACGAAGGAGAACGTTCCTCTCGCACGTGAGATTCTGGGCATAGCTCACTATCGGCTCAACGACTACGCGGCGTGTGCCCAAGACCTGGAAGAGGCGTTGAAAGGGGGCCGCGACACTGTGCGCGTCCACTATTACCTTTGGAAAACGTACGAACAGCTCGGCGCTCATGACAAGGCGCAACGACATCTTTCGGCCGTTCCGAGAGGCAAGGTCACCACTAGAGCGGCAGATATGATCCACACCTTTGGCGAGCCAAGAGGGAGTGCGTGGACGCTGACGCGAAACGGCAGCTTGCGAGCAGAAGTGTTCTTCGCCAGCCGGGTGAGCAAGATCGAGATACTTGCCAAGGGCTACGTTGCCCAGTTCGTTGGCACGAACATGGTGGTCAGACTGGGAGGGCACGAGGTGGGCGAGGTTGAAATCAGAGATCCAGAGTTCAAAACGTATACGTTTGAGCCGTCGGTTTCAACTGAGCGAGGACTTCTTGAGATAATGTTTACGAACAGCTATCGAGACCCGGACACGGGGGAAGCAAGGGGGTTGTATGTTATAAACGCCACGCTCGTGTATCGAGACAATGCAGAGAAAGGCCTTTCAACCTCAGCGCCGCAAGCACGCAAGGCCAGCAAAGACCCATTGAGCATTGCTCTCCATACCGACAAGGGCAGCACCAACCAATATCCCGCTGCATCCCATGCGGCTGACCAGCTTATATCGCCCATTGGGCAAGGTGCGGGTTGTTTCGTCTGCCATACACCTCTCGGAACAGGTGCCGTATCCCTCGTTCGAGGTCGTGGCGGTGAAGTGTTGACTGGAAATCAAAGAGAAGGCCGAACACCCCGTGAAGTACTTGAAACCATTAGCAAAAGCGGTCCTGCCAAGGCACTATCATAACACGGCAAAGTATGTTTACCTCAGGTTGCGAGCATTGTTGTATCTGGGTAATGAGCTTACCCGCACTTGCTGTGGCCAACAGTTACGAAAGTTTCTGACGCGTGGAATTAAACCGAGACCGAACGCTGAATGCCCCCGATGTGGGTGTTTCGAAATGCACCGTTTGTTGTGGTTGTATCTTCAGAACAAAACGAATCTCTTCTCTGATACTGTCAGAGTCCTGCATTTTGCACCCGAACATGTTTTTCAGAAAACCTTGCTCGCTCTCCCAAACCCGGATTATCTGAGGCCGATCCAGCGAGAACCACCGCAATGGTCAAAATGGATTTGACGAATATCGACTGCGAGGCAAACTCGCTCGATGTGGTTTTGTGCAATGACGTCCTTGAGCATGTTCGGGATGACCGAAAGGCCATAGCAGAAATATTTCGAGTTCTGAAGCCAGGGGGTGGATGATCTTACAATCCCTACTCGATCCTGAGGCCGACGAGACTTCTGAAGATAATACAATTGTATTGCCAGAGGAGAGGAAACGTGTCATCGGCCATCCGGACCATTTCAGAGTGTACGGTCGAGATTACACGGATAGATTCGAACAGGCGGGGTTTATTGTAAGAGTGGATAGATGGGCGAAAGGGCTGGGGCCCGCTATGTTCAAGAAACACGTGTTGATGAAAGATGAGGACAAATACTTCTGTCTCAAGCCGAAATCGAAAGAACGTTGATGAGACGTGACGGGATCTAATGGTCAGTGTGAACGCATCTTGTGAGGAGGCAGGACTCACCCCTAGTGCCGAAAAGACTTGTCCCTTGTCCAACCCGGTACTGAAACGACCCCTCCTGCCCCGTGACCACTTGTACCGCAGTATTCGGCAAGATCCCGCTCTCCCGGGACACATTGCACCTTCTGGAGAGACTCTTTCACCCCTCTTTCGGGATCGTTCCGCTGAAGAGGCCATGAATAGGAAAGTGCGAACATTAGTGCGTAGCTCCCCGTCTTATTACGACGTGCCGTGTAATGAATCGCTTTCCACCCCAGTCGGAGCGGGGCAAACACCGGCAGCCGGATTCTCTGCGCCCGCTGTTCTCACCAAACGGTAATGCGCGATGTCTGACAATATCCCGAACATAGGAAAGGCGGTTCTGGTTGGACGTAACACGGCGTTCCTTATCGTGTCCCGCGTGGCCGGATTGTTGCTATGGTTCGTGCTGTTCGGCACCGCCAAGCGGATGCTGGGAGAGAACTTCGGTCCCTACGGCCTTGTGCTTGTCACGATAGGTCCTCTGTACCAACTTGTTCTTGACTTCGGATTCCGCCATCTGACCGTGCGCGAGGTCGCTCGTGACCACACGCTAACGATGGAGTATCTCCTCACAGGCATCGTGCTCAAACTAGCACTTGTCCTGCCTTCGTTCGGTCTGCTGGTTGTGTCGTTTCATTTCATATACCCTCCTGCCACGAGAATCGCGCTTATCATCGGCACAGTGGCCTTCGTTGTGAAGAGCTTCACGCTGTTCCTGACGGCACTCTTCGACGCACATGAGAGGATGCACCTGACAGCGCTCGTCACCACGACTGAGGCAGTGTTGATCTTTATTGTGTGCATGCCGCTGCTGTATCTGTTCAAGGGGGACAATATCCCGGTGCTGCTCGGTGAAGGATGTGCATCTGCTGTCTCGATGCTCCTGGCGGCGGTGTTCGTATTCTTTGTATTCAGGTATTCGGGTTGGAGACCACGCATATCCCGCCTGTGGGACTTTTTCAGAAGCGCCGCCCCATTCGGGATGTACTTCGTGTTTGGCACCATATATGGTCACTCAGGCGTGCTCCTGCTTTCGGCCATGAGCGGCAAGGAAACATGGGGCCAGTACGTTGCTCCTTTGGCGCTGATTTTGAAGATAGAGTTGTTGGCCAGGTTTTTCGCCAGCGCCCTCTATCCTACAATGTCCAAAGAATACCATTACTCCTCGGATAGCGCCGGCAGGATGTACGATCACGCCGTCCGTTTGATCTTCATGTTCGCGCTCCCCGCAGCGGTCGGAGCATGTGTGCTTGCCCCTGGCGTCATCGACTTCGCATTCGGAGGGGGCAAGGAGGAAACCGCTCTTCTCAGGATCCTCGCGTGGCTCATCCCGCTTCGGTTCTTCGGCTACGTGCTGAACACCACCGTCTTCGTCGTCAACCGGCAGAAAGCGGGAATGGTTATCATGGGAGGTGCTACTGTTGTGAGCATAGTATTGAACGTGATACTTATCCCCAGGTTCGGTGCGCGAGGCGCGGCAGTTGCAACCCTTGTCACGGCACTTTTGGTTCAAAGCGCTCTTGTGTGGCAGGTTCGCAAGTCATTGCGGTGTTCACTGGTACCGCCAGGCATTCTGCCGTGCATCGTGTCGTGCGGTGTAATGACCGCTACTCTCATGATGGCCCGTCCTATGCCCTTTCTGCTCTCCGTCCCGCTGGGTGCGGCGGTTTTCTTCGTGTCCGTACTTGCGCTGGGAGGTATACCGCGTTCTGATATCAGGGTTATAAAGGCCCTGGTCTCTCGGAGGGTGTTCTCCGAGAGCGGCGAGGCGAAATGACGGCAACCAAATTATCCGCAGTCCGCCAGTCTCTAGCGCAGATACGCACGCAATGGATGTCCGCCTCTGTGGCTATCCTCGTGATGGCGGTCTGCAGCACGGCTGTCGCCATGTGCCTCGGTTTCTTCCCTGTTACCGCGCTTATTCTGGCGGTCTTGCTATGCTATGTGATCGCCTGCAAGGTGTTCTCCGCGCGATTCGTGACTCTGGCAGCCATAGTCGCAGGAACTGCCTTCCTGTTGCGGCGGTTCGACATACGGTTCGGGGTGACGTGCCTCGACACAGAGTTCAGGCTCTCCTTTTTCATCGTTCTGGCGGGTTGTCTCGCGTTGCTTGCGCGCGCAATAATGCGCCGAACCCTGAGAATAGGGAGCGATATGTTGCTCCCCTTTGTCGCGTTGATTATTGCGTCCTTGCTTTCGATAACCGCAGGAAGCGTGTCCGGAACAGGCCGCGCCACTCCGGCCGGACAGCTTGGCGAGATGGCTAAGTTTCTCGTGCCGGTTGTGTTCTGCTTTGCGATAGCGTGGGGCGGGCTGAGTAGAGAGGACATTCGCAGGCTTCTGCGTATCATTGTAATGACAGCTGTCGCGACCGCTCTTATGGTGGTAGTTGTCAGCATATTCTCAGACTGGTTCGTGAAGACTTTCGGCTGGAAGCACGTTTGGTACGGCAACGAGTCGATAGCGCGTGCCCACGTCCCCCTTTCCGGCGGGATTCAATCGGGCGCTTTTCTTGTGATGGTCTTCCCTCTTTGTCTCCAAATGTATTATGGCTCGAGCAAACGGCGAGACATCCTCTTTTTCTTCTTTAGTGCAATTGTCATTGCACTCGGCATAGTGTTTTGTTTTTCACGCGCCATTCTCGTTACCGCCGTGTTGACGACCTGCGGAATGTTTCTTGCGCGCACAGAGAGGAAAGGAAAGCTTTCGAGAGGGAGCAGGAAGTGGATATTCGCACTGCTGCTGGTTGCCGCCGTCACGGCCGTTGTGTCTGCGGTCAGCTTCGAGCGTTACATAGCGCGAGGCAGACGAAGCCAGTCTATAGAATACCGGCGGAAAGGGGCTGAAGTGGCGCTCACGGTCATCAGAGACCATCCTGTCATCGGTTCGAGTTTTGCCACGGTCTACCCTCGACAGGTCACCGGTTTTGTACCTGACGCGCACAGAGGAGGACGTATGGCAGTTATCTTCTACAAGGGCGAAGTCTCACCCGTTGATCCGCACAACCTTTTCCTCATGATTGCGGCGGAAATGGGACTGTTTGGGTTGGCAGTGTTCTCGTGGTTGATCTACCGAATATTCAGGAATCTCAACAATTACGCTAGTTCCGCTCGTCCATCTCCGGCTGAAAAACTCATTGTGAACGGGTTCATGTGGGGCATATTTGCGTTCTTGTTCCAGTCCCTTGGGGCGTCATTTCTGATGACGGATCTCAGGATTGCAGTGTTGTTCTGGACCTTTGTTGGCGTCTCGCTCGCGTTCGTCAACGGGACATCAGACTTCTTCCAGGAAGCCGACGCGGCTGTGGGAACGGAACGATGAAGACAGTCTGTCTCATACACAGAGGCGGAGTGCCGTGGATAATGCCGATTGTGCGCTGGGAGGCTGAAGCGCTCCGGGATGCAGGGTATCGAGTGTCCATGTCCACGATGGCGCCCAAGCAGGGGACGGGCGAACACATACCGGGCATACACCTCAAGATGCTCGGGCTCATCACACGGCGGCTTCCCAAGCACCCTATCTGTTTCGTAATAAAGTACGTCGAATTCACGGTCCGAAGCATCGTGTTCGGGTTGAAGAATCGGTCGGATCTCTACGTTGCACATGATATCGATACTGCCATTCCCGGTTATATTCTGAGCAAGTTGACGGGTGCACGGCTCGTCTACTATTCGATCGAGCTCTATGCCGAACGGCCTGGTGTACCTTTGCGCAAGTTGGGCCGTCTTCTCGACAAATGGTTCCTGAAGCGTGTCGACACTACAATTGCGTGCGAGCCAAACAGGGCAAAGTTCATGGCCGAGGAATACGGCGCTCCTGAGCCTCCGCTCGTCGTGATGAATGTTCCACCCTACGAGACGCCCAGGACGTCAACGAAACTCAGGGACGTTCTCAAGGAGAGAGGAATCGATGCAAGCAAGATTGCGCTCTACCAGGGCATGATAAGCGAGATACGCTGCGTCCGTGAATTCATTCAGGCCGGCAAATTCCTGGACGACGGCATCGTGCTGGTGATCATAGGCAGAGTCGTCAACCATCCCATCGAGTATTGGACCTCTACGATAGCGCGGGACGGTGTTGAGGGGAACGTCGTGCTGCTGCCGCCGGTCTTACCTGAGGACCTGAAGGAAATAACGGCGTCTGCGGATATCGGGTTGCAATTGCAGTACAACGTTGGCGCGAATTCCTACTGCTGTGCCCCAATAAAACTGTTTCAGTACCTCATGGCGGGGCTGCCGGTGGTAGCGTGCGATTTTCCCGGCATGAGGCAGATTGTCGAGGGAGAAGGTGTGGGTATATGCGTTTCGCCCAAAAACCCTGAGCAGATCGCTGCCGCCATTAACCGGTTGTGTGCCGATGAAGCTCTGTACAGTCGAATGAAAGGGAACGCGTTGCGTGTCGCCAAGGAGAAATACAACTGGGGTGTGGAATCACGCAAGATACTCGATCTCTTTGAGAGACTCTCCTCATGAACAAAGCGAAGTCTGCTATCAAGATACTGATGCTTCTCACCAATCCGTTCCGACCGGATCCGAGACCGCTGAAAGAGGCGCGGGCGCTCGTTGGAGCAGGCAATGAAGTGACCATCCTTGCGTGGGATCGCGAGATGCGGTTTCCGAAAGAGGAAACAGTTGACGGGATCAAGATAGCCCGCATCGCATGGAAAGGGTCGTACGGTCGCGGTATTGCACAGATACCAGGGTTCGCTTACTTCTGGTTTCGCGTGCTGCTCAGGCTCATGACATGGGAATACGATGTCGTGCATTGCCACGATCTCGATACGCTCCCCCTTGGCTGGCTCATCGGCCGGCTGCGTCGCAAACGTGTGGTGTTCGACTCACATATCCCGTTCCCGGACCGGGTGGCGCGGCTTGAAGAAAACTCGCGTGTGACGCGCATCCTCGTCCGCATACTGGAGATGACGGAGCGGTTGCTGGCGAAACGTGCGGACATACTGCTGACGGACTCAGAGAAGATGGTGGAGCGGTTTCGGCACATGGGAGTGAAGAAAGGGTTCGAGATACTGAACGTGCCCCCGGCCAATTTTGCCGACACCGTCGCGAAGAAGAGCAACGGGCCCGTGATTATCGGTCGGATCGGGTTGATGTCCCGTGACATGGGACACGGTGTTGACGACACGCTCGAGGCGTTCGAGCGACTCCTTGAGGAAGGGCACGACGTGCGGTTGGCGCTGCTCGGAAACATAACCCCAGGCTCGTACAAGGAAGAAATCTCGGCGCGCATCGAGAAGCTCGGCGACCACGTAACGTTTAGCGATTTCATACCGTATAACGAGGTAATGGAATGGTACAGCAGGCTCGACATCTCGGTCATCTTTTACGACATGCGGATCCATCGGTGCATGTATAGACCCGGGTATCCGACAAAACTGTTCGAGTCGATGGCTGCCGGTATACCGATCGTGTTGCGCAGCAACGACCATGCGCAACAACTGCTGCTCGATAACGAGTGCGGCTTGGTCGTCGGATACGAGCTCGACGGTATCGTGGACGCGTTGCGGAAGCTCGTTACAGACCCCGCGTTGTGTGCCAGGTACGGTGCCAACGGGAGACGCATGTTCGAGGAACGGTACAACTGGACCGTCGAAGGCAAACGGCTGCTCAAGGCATACGCAGATATGACGGCCAGCGGCGATGTCGTCAGAGGGAAGGGTGCATGAGTCTACTGAAGACGAGAGTGAAGAACGTCGTTTTGCGGCGGGAATTGTTGTATCGGGCTTACTTGAGATACAAAGGGGGAAGGGGCAGGCCGTCAGGGCTGCCTGCAACTGCTAATGAAAACGCCGTAGCAGTATTGCAGTGCCGCCGAGAATGGGAGGAAGCACTAGAGCAAGTTAAAGCATTAGGCCTTCCGCCCCACCCCCATGCATTCAAGAATTGGGACAGTCTCATAGCGCTTGACCGTGTGTTGAGAAACACGAATCCGGCGGCACGGATCCTCGATGCGGGAACTGAGATCTATTCGGCGATTCTGTCCTGGTTGTATATGTACGACTACAGAGACCTCACAGGGATAAACCTGACATTTGACAGACCCGTGAGACGTGGGCCCATATCGTATATGTATGGGGACATAACGCGAACCGAATTCGATGCAGACAGCTTCGACGCGATCACGTGCCTCAGTGTGATCGAGCATGGAGTTGACCTGGAGGCGTTCTTCCACGAGATGTCACGTATTCTCAAATCGAACGCGATCCTGGTTGTATCAACTGATTACTACGCTGACCCCATCGATACGGAGAATCTAGAGGCATACGGAGTTCCCGTTCACATATTCTCGAAAGATGAAATCGTGGCAGCAATCGAGACGGCAAAAGAGTCGGGCCTGGAAGTGACGGGCCCTATAGACTTGGAGTGTAAAGAGAAGGCCGTAAGGTGGCAAGAAATGGGGCTGGACTTCACTTTCTTATCCATGAAATTCAGGCTCGCCTGACGAGAAGGGATTGAGAATGGTTCAGGTGCGGGGTGAGCACCCATTGAGAATCCAACTCTACGCTGATCTGATGGGGCAGACCTCGCTCTCGCAGCTCTACTGGCGAGGGAGGCGAATCGCGTGGGAGAAGGTGGGTTGCAAGATCAGCGAAGCCTTTTCCAAGCCGATCACTGACGAGCGAACGTTGTTCTCTGCCCTCCGGGAAAACGCCGGCGAGTTCTCGGATGCCGGTGCACTGGCTGCCCATTTCAGGAACAAGCAGTTTCGAGTTTGGCCTCTATCGGAAGGGTGGCTGCGCGACACTGCACAGCTAACCTTCCAGCGGCTCCCGCGCGTGGCTGAGAATATCTGCTTCCAAGCGGAGGAATCGCTTGAGCACACGTTTGAATTCGAAGGTTCCGGGAAGGTTGATTTCGGCGAAAAGATCGATTGGAACCCGACCGCATTGGTCTTTCACGAGCAGGTGTACGCACTAAACAGGCTCTACCATCTGCCGAACGTCGGCAGGGCGTACCTTCTCACGCGCGAGCTGCGGTATCTACGCGAGATCGAGAATCTCACCGGCCATTGGCTGGCTGCGAACAGCAAGCCGGTGGGACGGCCGTGGAACGTTCTCACGACCGCGCTTCGCCTTAACGCCTGGATCGAGGCATACGGGTGTATCAGAACGAGCGACGACGTCTCCGACGAAGCACACGTTAACATGGCGAAAGCCGTAGTCTCACACGCGGGTTTTCTTGCACGCCACATCGAGTACGACCTGCTGAATAACCACCTCGTTTTTGAAGGCCGGACGTTGCTTGCAGCCGGTATCACGTTCCCGGAGTTTCGTCAAGCGGACGTGTGGCGCGAGTTGGGCATGGAACTGCTCGATAGCGAGCTGCGACACGAAGTGCGGCCCGATGGGTGCCACGCCGAGCAATCGGCGGCGTACCACCTGCAGGTCATGTGGGAATACCTGTGCGCAATCGCCATCTTGGAGAGTTGCGGGGAAGAGGTACCTGAGATCTGGCGAGATTCTCTCTCGAAGATGGCCGACTTTCTGCTCGACATCCTCCGGCCCGACGGTACCGTTCCGATGACCGGCGACTCGGCTCTTCACGATCCACAAACCCCTTACCCCGCCGATGTTCTCGCAGCGGCATCGGTGCTTCTGCATCGTCCGGAACTGCAGCAACGAAAAGACGATCTGACCGAGCGGACCATCTGGCTTCTTGGGCCCCGGTCGATTGATGCCTTGGCAGGCGACTCTACGTGCAATCGGCGTGATTCCACGTTTTACCGCGATGGCGGATACTGTATACTCAGAAGCGCGGATGCGGGGGCAGACTGCTATGCGATCTTCGATTGCGGTCCGTTTGGGCTCGAAGACTCTCCTGCACATGGACATGCTGACGCGTTGAGCTTCGAGTTCTCGGCCTTTGGCAAAAACCTGATTGTCGACCCGGGAGTCTATACCTACGAAGCAGGCCCATGGCGCAGTTTCTTCAGGGGTACGTGTGCGCACAACACCATCGCGATTGACGGGCGGGACCAGGCGTACCTCTGGGGCGCGTTCCGCGTATACAAGCCCCGTACAGCCGTCCTGAACGTGTGGCAGACGGGTGCCGGGCGAACGTTTGCGGATGGCTCTTACCAGTGGACTGAAAACGGAGTC
>Ga0114922_10004871_pt1 | contig 12425 bp, 10 predicted proteins | sample AartaG_FD_100975 | JGI IMG/M metagenome (GOLD analysis project Ga0114922, IMG submission 100975) | Deep subsurface microbial communities from Aarhus Bay to uncover new lineages of life (NeLLi) - Aarhus_00045 metaG | ecosystem: Environmental > Aquatic > Marine > Oceanic > Sediment | place... | reverse complement strand
GGCAGCCTTAATGGGGATGATATGTGAGGACAAGCTGAACAAAAAAGCTGTTGTTAGTATTAATATTTGTAGAATTAAGCGTCTCATTGAAGCACCATTGCAAAAGTGTAGCTTTGTTATACTTGAGTGTACTATGGTTTGTCGTTCACTTGTTAAGTGTTTAAATGATGTGAGATTATAAAGGATTATCGTGAGTAATTGATGAGAGAAGATAGCGGAGGTTCAAGCCACTTAATTATCTGGATGGATGCCATACGTCCAAAAACACTGCCAGCCGCTGCTGCTCCTGTGACCGTAGGAACGGCTCTTGCTTACCGGGATGGTGCTTTCCAATTCGGACCGGCTTTCGCCGCGTTGTGTGCGGCATTATTTCTTCAGATTGGTGCCAATCTTGCTAACGATGTTTTTGATTATCGTAAAGGAGCTGACACAAAGGAGCGACTGGGACCGGTACGGGTGACACTGGCTGGTTTGTTGATGCCAGAGCAAGTACTGAAGGGTATGTGGGTGTCCTTTGGAATCGCGGCATTATGCGGTGTTTATCTGACTTTCGTTGCCGGCTGGATCATTATTTTGATTGGCGTACTATCAATAGCAGCAGCGGCGGCATATACAGGAGGTCCATATCCGCTGGGTTACTATGGATTAGGAGACCTGTTTGTGTTCATTTTCTTCGGCTTGGTTGCGGTCTGTGGTACGTATTATGTCCAGGTGGGTGGAATTACTTTTTCTGTATTATGGGCTTCTATTCCAATGGGGATGTTGATTACAGCAATTCTAGTTGTGAATAATCTAAGAGATATCGACACAGACGCGGGTGCAGGGAAGAAAACCCTAGCGGTACGGTTGGGGGTTACAGGCACCCGGCTTGAATATTCGTTTTGTATTTTCGGAGCATATGTGGTCCTTCTCTGTATATGGATAGTCGGGATGGAATCTGCTTGGATTTATCTTGTTTTACTTTCCTCACCACTGGCATTATCATTGGTGCGAAAGGTCTGGTACGAAAGAGGCCGTGATCTCAATCCTGCTCTAGCGAGAACGGGTCAGCTAGCTTTGCTATACAGCGTATTATTCTCAACTGGGGTTCTCATACCCTACTTTATTAGATAAAAATAATAACTTACAGTTAGGCTTACTGCCACGGGCAAATCCGTCTTTCGATCCAGTCCACAGAAAAATATAAGCCAAGTCCCATAAGGATCGAAGCAATAATACCGGCATACGTTGCGGGATAGTAAAAAAGGGAACTTCCAAATTAATAAATATATAATACCCCAATCCTTTTTGGGTAGCGAAAAGTTCGGCAATGTACAATACTGCTACTGCAGTATCCACTGATTGCCTTAATCTAGTTAGAATCGCCGGGAGACTGGTGGGTAGATAAACAAACCGGAAGAGAGCTCTACGCCCTGCTCATAGACTGCGGACTATCTGTATCAATTCAGGGTGAATACTAGCCGTCCGGTCGTGTACAAGTACTAACACCTGGGAAAGAAAGGATGAGAAAAATGACGAAAATTTTTGGAAAACCCCCAATTCTAAAAAAAATGAAGCACAATCGGCACAAAAATTATTTTAGGGATGGGATCTAGCAAAAACATGATCGGCGAAAATATATTATTGAATCGCTTCGACTGACCTAATAACAGTCCAAGAGGTGCCGCCAGAGCAATTACCAGGAATGTGCTCGCGAAGACACGCTACAGGCTAGCCGTTAATTGCTGCGCCAGTTGACCGTTCTCCATATCAGTCATAAATATTTTACTAACTTCGATCGGTGAAGGTAGAATCGGGCGCTGTACCACCATTGCTGCTACTTGCCAAACAATGATAAACACGAGGATAGCTAGAAACAGGTCGCGACGATTCATCTTTCCACCATTTTTTTCGCGCAGATGACGTGTCAAGGCAACATACTCATATGTATAACGGAAGCTGGGTCGAGCTGCTCAAAGATTGTCAGAAATCGCTGGACTTACGTTTGGCGGATGACCCAGCAATAGGATTTTTTGTACTAACACAGCAGCTTCTTCGATTGCGTGAGTGATCAAAACGAGTGTCAGGTTTTGTTCTTTTCAGAGTTCCATCGTCAGGTTCTTTATGCTTTCTCGTGCAGGTGCGTCCAATGATGAGAAAGGCTTGTCCATTAATAGCATATCAGGCTCGAGGACTTAAGGTCGGGCAATTGCAGTGCGCTGGCGTTGTCCGCCAAAAAATTTATGCGGGAATTGGTCTTGAACTGGACTCAGACCGAGGCGTTCCAGCCACGGATCAACATTCGTCGCAAATTAAAAATTATCTGGGGCATGTTTCCCGTCTGGACCGTAAAAAACTGCGGATTTGCAGACCCAATTCGGCGTTTTTATGCACGGTTGCCCGGGGAAGCAGGTCATCGTCTTACATAATTAATCCTTTGTGGGGTCTGGGGCGAGGCAAAGGTTTTTCATCGATGAAGATCTTTCCTGAAGCAGGAAAACGAAGACCGGCTAAAAAATAAAGCAGGGTTGTCTTGTCGCACCAGAAAGTCCCAATACAGCCCAGGCTTTACCACATCCGACTTTCCATGTTGAAATCTTGAAATTCAGTGGTTCCTTTAGGATAGGTATACGAAAGGTGCTCTAGAAGGGTCACGGTAGGAATTCTGGATTCACCGATTCTTCATATGAGACATCGACGTTGAGGATACCCTTTTCCTTTGCCCAAGAAATCACATCGTTCCATTGATCTTCATCAGGTACGCCCGCCGTAACAAAGGGCGGGACTGTGAAAGTATCTAAAAGCGGCGGGGGAACCAACTTTAATTCGCTCAACAATGTGTTCCATTTTTCAGGATCAACGTTGATCTTTTCTGTTGCCTCTTCAATAGCTGAGAGAAAACCATTTATTGCTTTTGGATGTTTCTCGATGACTTCTTTTCGAAATGAAATTGTAGAGAAGCTGTATTCTGGGTAGCTAGTGTCATCCAGGATGATCTTAGCGCCATTTAGCACAGCTAAGGAAGAGAGGGGTTCTGGCAGCATTGCAGCTTCTAACTTTCCATTTTCTAATAGCGCCATTCTGTCAGGAATTTTCGGAACTGCGATTGTATTAATATCGGATTGTGAAAACCCCTGTGCCTGGAGCAGACGATCAGTTAAATAATCGATCACCGTACCTTGCGATATCCCAATTTCGACCCCTTTTAAGTCAATTGCGGATTCGACATTGCTTTTGCCGGATGCAAGAATGCGGAACAGAGCATCTTTGGGAGTAGCAGTCCTCGCAAATCGCACAATCTGGACCTGGATCTGGTCTTTATTGTAGAGCATCGTTGAAGTGACTTCGTTGATCATACCATCAGCTTGACCAGCGGAAACCAATTGGTCGCGTTCAGCCCCAGAAGCTACGGGAATGAATTCAACTTGTACTCCGTTTTCCTCGAACAGACCTTCCTGCTGGGCGACATACATCGGTAAGGTGTCTAATATGGGTAAGACAGCTATCTTGAGAGTAATGGGTTCAACTGTTGACGTCGTGAGGCTGCTCTGTGAACATGCTCCAACAATTATACTAAAAACGAATAAGCAGGGAATGAAAAAGTGAAGGTGTCTAACTAGTTTTACCATTGTTAATTATCCTGCAAGAATGATAATCAATCCAAATTGCTCGTTTCAATTTGAAGCGCAGAGATTATAGCATGCTCTAATCGATCATCAAAATGGTTTGCGCGAAATCCCCTGCGAATAATTCAGAATGTAATTGATATTGGAGCTTGAGGAATAAGCTATATAGATGTCGCTCTATCACATCCGCTTTAACTGGTTTATACCTTACTTCTGACTTAAAAATTGCATGGCTTCGGCTGCTGTCATCTCACCCTTCATGACAGATTCCACTTGTATTGCAAAGAGGCGTGGGAACTCAGGTTGGTTAAAAAAGCCAACCCGGTTACCATCGTTAACGATAGATTCTACTGTTCGCGAATATTCTTCTAACAACTCTGGAGGAGTATTGCTTTCATTGATGCGTGGGACAAGATGGTCAATTGCATACAGACCTGTTGAAGCAACATCCTCTCCCACTAAGGCATAAAAACCGCTCGATTTTGCAACTGATCGTCTGGCGGGTAACCCTTTGCCACTTGTAATGCTGCTGAGAAAATTAATCCACTCCCAAGATTCGTTTATATGCTTTGTGTGAGCTGTGATGTAATATCCTTGCGCTCTGTAAAGCGTCGCTTCAAGTTGATCCTTGGGCAATGGTGCTAAACCCCATTCAAATTCCCACGGTGAAGCCAGGTGGTGAAAACCCTTTCCATCACGGTCAGCCAGGAATCCGATCCACATAGCGGCTTTTTCCTCTCGAAAATAGCCATATGTATCTCCATAAAAAACACGCTCAGGTTCTGGCATTACATTGTGAATCAGAGCTAGGTCGGCGTACCATTGTATAGCCTCAACAGTACGGGGATCATCTGTAGCCAAGATGTCGCTTCCATGCTGGTATATAAAAGAGATGTAATCACCCCACCTTGGATTTGACACCATGCCATAATATCCATTGTCAGTACTGGCTTCTTCATATGTAACGGTCAACTTCTGCGCAGTTTCAAGCAAGTCATCCCATGTCCAACCAGCCTGTGGATAATCTACGCCATTTTCATCGAAGAGCTCTTTATTGAAAAATATAACCTGCATATCAATCTCTGCAGGCAATGCCCAAAGCGATCCCTGCCATGAAAACATGTCGAGAGTTGGTGGAAAGAAGTCGTCTGAAGTTATTTCGGAATTGTGTTTAATTAGAGATAATATTGGAGTTATGAGAGGTTTTTCGCCATAAATAAGAGATGGATCAGGCCACCATAATATTACATCGGCCTCGTTGCGTTCATCTCGAGCCCACTGACCAGTTGGATCTGGTCGTAGGTTGATGGTGATGTTTGGGTGAATCTTTTCAAATGAATCGGCAATTTCTCTGTAACGTCTCCGATCCGGTGATTCGGGGAACGCGAAGGTAATCGTGATTGGTTCTGTTTTAGATTCGTAATTTAAACAACTTGATAGTCCAAACGATAGGACCAGGATGGCTGATATGACTGCAAATAAGACTCTTACTATCATTAATTGAATTTCACTTCATAGTTGTTTCGTTTTCAAGTTTGTTTACAATATCTGCCAGTACACCCCATTCTTCCAAGCTTAAGGTCTCTGCTCTGCGCATGGAATTTATACCTGCTTGATATAGGATATCCTCTGATTGCGCTGGTTTCCAGCGCATCCCTCCTGCCAGAGAGTTGCGCAAGGTTTTCCGTTTTTGACTGAACCCGGCTTTAACCAATCTGAAAAAAGTGGGTATTAAACCAATGGGGATTTGTGGTTCCGGATAGCGATCTACACGCAGGATCGCGGAATCAACATTAGGCTGCGGGTAAAAAGCCGCAGAAGGTATATACGCCATAATATCTGGTTTCCCGTAAACCTGCACACTGAGAGCTAACACGCTCAACTTTCCCGGCGAAGCACATATGCGCTCTGCAACCTCGCGCTGAAGTGTAAGCACCAATCTTTTTGGGGGATAACTTGTTTCCAGTAAATTGCGAATGAGGGCCGATGTGATGTAATAAGGGATATTAGCAATGACCAAGAATCCCGAAACGTTCATCAATTGGTTGAGATTCAAGCGTAGAATGTCCCCTTGAATGATTTCGACGTTTTGAAAACCGGAGATTACTTCCTCAAGAGGGGGGATCAATTTGAAATCTAACTCGACTGCCAGGATCTTGCGTGCATGGATGGCTAACAGGCGGGTCAAACTGCCAAGACCGGCTCCAATTTCTAATACCTCGTCACTTTTATGTACATCAGCAGCTTCAATAATTTCCTCCAGAGCAGATTGGTCGATTAAGAAGTGCTGCCCCAAACGCTTATCTGGGCGAAGGTTATTACGTTGTAATATGGTGGAGATATCTAGGGGTGTTAATGTCACGGGCAGGTTGATTCCTTCGGTTGGGAAGGCCAGGTCCCGGCTTTAAAATGATGAAAGTAGTCACGCACAACTTCCATATCGGCTTGCGTGGCGAAAGTCTCGTCTCTCATCTGGGGACTGTAAATGCGGTCAGACTTGAGGATTTCTGGAGGTAGTCCTGTGAATATCAGGTTTTCGCTTTTCACATTCGGCATCAGGCAAGCCAACTGGCTGAGCTGCTCTAAACTGAGGTCAGTTATCACAGAACCCTGAAATGATGCTATTATCTGGGGGATTTTTGGAAGCACTGTGGGGCTGAGAATTTTTTCCCTCAGAGCGCAGATAACCATATTTTGATTATCCATTCGCTGATAATCGCTGTAGCGTTTACGAATGCGAGAAAATCGCACTGCTTCGTCTCCGTTGAAGTGCTGCTGCCCGGCATAAAAATACCCCATATCATGTGTACGTCTATCTGTTGGAGTTCCGTCCACATCCGTGGGAAGGTATATATCAATTCCACCGACTGCATTTATTATCTTTTCGAAGACTAGCATGTTTAGAGCGCCGTAGTGATCAACCCGCATGTCGAAATTTTTTTCAAGAGTGCGAGCAAAAAGACCTGGTCCCGCCCCAGGACCATCGTATGTATTCATCCCGGGACTGCCGTAAAAGAATGCCTGGTTGATTTTTCCGTGTGTAACGCCATAATCTTCAATTTTTGGAATTTCAACCCACAGATCACGAGGAATTGAAAGCATCGTTACTTTTGGAGTATCGAAATCAACCCTTGCTATTCGGATTACGTCGGCTAATCCATAAGTGTATGATTCATCTTTAGTATCAATTCCCAATCCCAGGATATACATGATAGGTGGACCGCCACACAATGGCTCACGAGATGCAGTCGGTTGTAAGGTTGCAGATGGTACGGTTGTTGGTGTAAATGATTTGGTGTCTTGGGGGGTAGGAGATTCAAGGGGTTTCGTTGCTACCGCGGTTGGAGAGTTAGTCAATCTACTCGCAGATAGATAAGGATCGGTAGGTGTGTAAGTTGGCAACTCTAAACCTGGACCTAAGGGGGCTGTCCAGCGCTGTTTTGCTTTTGGGTATGCGACTAGTCCCCCCACGACAAGTAATAGAATTACGCCGCCAACCAGAAGTAATAATAATCTAAACTTTGAGGATTTCGTTGAATTATCCATATAAATCGGATCGCTAATAAGAGTCTTATTTCAGCCACAATAAATCGGATTAGATGTCATTTGGACCATAAACCTGTTCTTCACGAGCGATGCGGAGGAAGAACCTCATCTTTGTGGATTTCAATGCGATACATCAGGATCATGTTGTCCTTGTAGTAGTTATTTCAAGGACAAATAATTCTAATCCAAACCCAGAAGATTATATCACCGGCGTATTGATCTGTAAGTATCTACTAAGGTATAATTTTTTTTAGGCAAACATAGATGTCAAGGAATCAAACTGGGTCTGTAAAAAAACCGGCACAAAAAACGCAAAATCAGCGCACTATAAAGAGAATCGGTTTGAGGTTATCGACTGGTTTGCTGATGATTTTTGGTTCCTTATTTTTTGTGAGTATTGCTGCAACAAGACCACTCTCTGCGGGGGTTTTGGTTTTGATGTTGGCATTTCATGCAACCCTCACTATAGCAATCGCATTTAGTTTCCCCGATACAGCTGTAAGTTATGTTTGGCGCTATCGTCTTGCGTATTTAATAAGTGCCTGCTTGCCGCTTATAAATTGGAGCGTTGTGGGATTCGTAAAATTTTTTAATCAGGATCACAATATGTTTGGCACAATCCCGCTTCTAAATATAGCGATTTTTTTGGTCATAGCGATCATAGGAGCGTTTTTAGGCGGATTGATCGCCACAGCCATTGATGAAGGTCTCTGGGAGAACAATTCGCCACCTCCAGAACAAATACAAAAGGAAGTAAGGAGGAAGCACCTTGAACTAATCGGTAATCCTGGTCCTGAACCGATCGCCAAGCGCCTGTTTGATTATATCTCTGCACTAATCGGAATACTTCTTTCAATGCCCATTTGGAGCTTTATTACATTTCTAGTGTGGTTTGAAGACCCCGGTCCAATCTTGTTTATCAAAAATTCTGTTACCAAAGGGGGAAATAACTTTCATCAATTCAAATTTCGGACAATGGTGCCTGGTGCCGAAATTGAGACCGGTCCTGTTCAAGCAAAGCGTGTAGATGCACGTGTACTCGTCTCAGGTCGATTTTTGAGGAAGACTGCATTGGATGAATTACCTCAATTAATAAATATCCTACGCTCCGAGATGAGTTTTGTAGGACCGCGTCCGCAGCGTACAGTTCTAGTTCGTGGTTATCTAGAAATGCTACCAGATTATGCCGAGCGTCATCGTGTTTTACCAGGGTTATCTGGATTGGCACAAGTGGCAGGTGATTATTACCTGACTCCCCGACAAAAACTTCGTTTTGACAGTTTATATATCCGTTACAGAAGTATGGGTTTTGATCTAAAACTTATAATGTTAGCTTTCCTGATCACATTCTGGTATCGCTGGCAAGATGATTGGAGCGGTCGTTTGCCCAGGTCTTTAATGCGATTTGGAACCAACAAACCAAGAAATAGAACTTGATTTCTCCTCACAAAAGCAGATATTACTGTATCTCGGAATCAATTCTTCTTTTCACTATCCCCCAAGCAGTCCATAATATTATACAAACAATCAGTGCACTAACCACCTGCCCTGCAAGTGTTCCATAAACACCCCATTGTAAGATAAACCAAACACCGAAGGTTAACATAGCTGTGATGGCGATCAAATTGGCGATGAATATTGGTTGACCAATTCGAACAGCTTTGAGTGCTGTTTGGGCTGGGGAATACAGGTATAAGAGCAAGTAGAAAATCACCATCAGTAAAATACCGTTGCTGAATTGCAGATATGTTTCTCCGTAGAATAATTCTAAGAGATACTCGGGAAAGATAAGAGCAATCGTAAGCATGGCGATAATGGGAATCCCGAGGGTTAAATATGTGGTTCGCAAAATTCGAGAAAGAGCCGGGATTCCCTTCTGGTCATAAATCTTGGCAGCACGCGGCGTGAGAAAAGTATCTGTAGCTAGTAAAAAGACGTGGATGGGCGCCACAAGGTTTTGAAGAGCCCGGTACGCACCTGCTGCCGCGAAGCTAACAATTCCGGCGGTGAGAACGGGATAAAATTCCACTGCGAACCAGTGTGCAGTTGAACTTCCAAGTATCCATTTCCCGAAACCCCAATTTCTTTTCCAGGTCATGCGCAAATCCATTTTCTTAATACTCCAATAGCCGCGCGTTTGCCACATACCGGGGAAAAAACTGATCAGAGATCCCATGGCAATTGTCGAAATTCCAGTTGCTCCAGTCAATTGGTTCTGGTTCGCCAATACAATCATCATAACCAAGCGGAATAGATTGCCAATAGAGGTGTTAAATACGGCATACGCAACCTTTCCGCGTGTGTACAACGTTCGGCGGATAAATTCCGCTAGCTGCCACCAGAGGAAAACCGACCAAAGTGAATAAATACCCGGACCAGCAGTATCATTGCCCAACAGGATGAGAACCCACCCGAGAAGCGCTATACCAGCAGCGGAAGCCAAGGCGAGCATTAGCTGGATAAATCCGGTATTGGAGGCATAATACCTGAAAGTGGAATCGTCCATTGCTGCCCCGTAAGTATTGAGCGGCTGTATTATGATCCCTTCCTGGAAGGCTCTGACGAGACGCAGAGTCGTAAACCCAACAGCATAAACCCCTAGTTCAGTAGGGGTGGCGTTCCTTGCCAGGATGAGGGTTGCAAGGAAGTTTGAAACGCTGATGATTCCCTGATCTGCAGCCGCCAGGTATCCTTGTCTCGCAGCTTCTCCAGAGAAAAAAGAGATCAGCCCATTCACCGAGTTATTCAATTCCAGACGGGGTTTGTCATTATTGGTTTTGTTCGAATGGGGGATTTCTTTCTGTGGAGTTGCCATGGAAGCTGGTAGTTATTTGCCTATAGAGGAGGATGATCCAATTATGATTTTATCAGTGAATAATTTACCGTGTGGCTTTTTTAGGATGATGAAAAGGATATAGAGATATAAAAAATGCCCGGGCAGGCTATCCGGCGGCACCCAGAATTACCCGTTTACCGCTGCTTCCTCTCGGATCTGACGGGGTTCGCAGGATTCCGCCGCGCCGGACCCACCCGGACACGGTCGGAAGCATACCGCAGGCAAGGATGATTGTCAATATTAATATATTCTTGTTATATTCTCGGAAGTCCTCCCATGATTTTTCTGGTTGAAATTGTTATAACACCGGATTGATCAATAAATGTAAGATTGAAAATATTTATGTACAATAACCTATACTGACCTGCCCCCCAAAAACCGATCCACTTTATAAGTTAGGACGATGGGTAGGGCAATATGGATTATATCGTCAACGTTATTTGGTATTTGTCTGTGTATATCTGGTACCGATGAAAAAGCCAAGGTAAGAAGTCCCATCAGCCCTAAAATGATTATTTTCATTTTAATCTTATTGTTCCTCCTTTCACCCCTCATATTACCCGCATCGGAGTTAGATTACCGGAAGGGGCCGATTTAGCTAATGTCCTTGGTTAGCACCGGCTTACATAACACCCCTAAAAATTAATGGTCAAGATACTAACACAACACAGCACGTGTAGTCCACCCCCGGATCATCACTTCCCATACTTAATAAATTTCTATTAGATTTTCCGCGCTCTTATCCAATTGTCCTAAGAAACACAATTGCTAGATATTAGAGCCGCCAGTGGTCTCCCGGAGAGGCGTGCCGCTGGATGTCCGCTATGTCGCTATTGGTGATTTTTATTGATTTGAGTATCAGGATCTTGTAGAATGTATACTCGAGGAAGATGAAAAATGATTTTCCAACGCACGCGACTTCCCGTAAATAATATAAATGGCAAAAACACCAACCCCCCACATCTGGGGTCAAATCATTGCCAAGGCCCAGCTATGGGGGAAAAGAGATGAGCGGAGAGGGTGGGATTCGAACCCACGGAGCCTTGCGGCTCACGCGCTCTCCAGGCGCGCGCATTAGGCCAGACTATGCAACCTCTCCAATAATAAATATTACTATATTGCTTGCGAGCAGAATTATACTATAGGGTTTTTAAAGCCGATAGCCGATATAATTTCTTAGATTCCCTTGAATTGGGAAAACTACATTTGAGTGCATATTTTTAATCCATAAACCCCATGGTGGGGTGAGGCAGTCACATCTGGGGTATCTTTGATTGGAACTGGACGACAAATCACATTCAACCTTTTTCTTGTTTAACAACTCTGTACAACCTGGAATTGTTTTATTGCTTTATCCCGGGAACATCTCTTCATATATCTCAGGCGCAAATTGGGCGACCATATCTGAGGAAAGGCGATTTTGGCGGCAAATTTCAGCATACAAGTCAGCACTGGGGCGCTTATTACGCGCCTGGGTATGGAGATCCAACTCCCATAAACCGAATCGCTGGGTCCAGCCGCGCTCCCACTCGAAATTATCAACCAACGTCCAGTGAAAGTATCCTTTGACGGGGAAGTTGAAATTCACCGCACGCCAGACCTGGTGCAAGTGTTGGATCAGGTACTTTCGCCGGAGCTGGTCATTTAGGTTTTCTACTCCATTTTCGGTGATGATAATCGGGATGTCAAACTGGGTTCCCCATTTAAGGGCATTGAACATGAACTGGGGCGTATTGGCAATAAATTTAGTGTCACTTAATTCATCATCCGGTTTGTAGAATCTCCGGACGAATAGACTGTTGGTTTTCAACAAATTGAATGCCACCATATCGCGAGTATAGTAGTTGATTCCCAAAAAATCTTGAGTTCCCTTTGCTGCTTGAATTCGCTTGAACCAGGTCGGAAAACGCAAAACCCCACTTGTAAATGCGCACGGGAAAAAATTGTTGAACTGGCTTGCGAGCATACCGGCTGCTACTCTATCAAAAGGGGACCAGGACCTGAACGGTACAAATCCGCGGTAGTTGTGCGCAGCACCTACTCTGGCCATTGGTTGTATGCTGTGTATAGCGTGATATGCTCCTGCGTGAGCGCGCACCAGATTTATCATCACAGTGATTGTGGATGACAGATTCCTTTTCCCTGGTGGGAAAATTCCAAGTAAGTATCCATTTATCGCAAAAACATTAGGTTCGTTGATTGTTATCCAGTAATTTACGTATTCTTTCAGTCCAAAGACCACTCTTTTTGTGTAGGCTGTGAAGTATTCGCGCACAGATGGATTTTCCCAACCCCCAATGTCAGCCAGCCAGAGAGGGTCGCTGAAGTGATGTAATGTAACGATGGGCGTCATGCCGCGTTCACTAAGGCCGCGCACAATTTCACGGTATCGATCTAACACAGATTCATCCCAATGATCGGGAGAGGGTTGCACTCGG
>Ga0114922_10004870_pt1 | contig 12426 bp, 13 predicted proteins | sample AartaG_FD_100975 | JGI IMG/M metagenome (GOLD analysis project Ga0114922, IMG submission 100975) | Deep subsurface microbial communities from Aarhus Bay to uncover new lineages of life (NeLLi) - Aarhus_00045 metaG | ecosystem: Environmental > Aquatic > Marine > Oceanic > Sediment | place... | reverse complement strand
GTTTATGGACAACCACGTTACCTTCCACAAACAGCCGTTCTGCGCGGTCAATGACGATAACATTTACACCTTCTGGGCCCCCGGGTTAGACGTCCGGATCGGCTCATACCCGCTACCTAACGCCAGTGAGCCACAGGACAGACTGGATTCATACCTCGTAAACGATGCTGAAGGTGGAGCAGCTCCACCACCAAAGGGCAGAGGTTGCTTCCTTGCTGATACACCGGTATGGGTAGATGGCGCAACGGTGAAAATCTCGGAAGCCGTAGCAGGCCAGACAATCGGCAAAGCCAACTGTCTTGCAGCAGCAAGCCTGGAGAAACTCGAAGAGCACCAGGGTTCCTTCGTATGCCGCGACATAACGCTCGAAAACGGCAACAGCATCAGCGTCGTGGATGCACACTGCTTCATGCTTGATTCAGGCAAATGGGTTGCAGCCCAGAACCTGGAAAGCGGCATGAACCTTAAGTCATTAAACGGCACAGTTGCAATCAAGAGCGTTGTAACCAGGACAATGCCTTTCGTCGGCAAGGTTTATAACCTTAAGGTCAGCAACTCAGAGAAGTACATGGTAGGCAAAGACGGAGTAGTTGTGCGTGATTTCTAAGACGGCGTCTTAATACGGTCGTTGACAGAACACCATATTGGATGATAGCCTGTAGAGCACAGATTATTCCAGCTTCGGTTGTTTACAAGCGGCCTTATGCACAATCGCATAAGGCCGTTTTTTTATTGGCATGCGCCCGGGAGTGCATACAGAGCGGTTCTTGCAAAAATTCCTTCCTTTCGCTATCATAGTTCGAATGGCAGCTAAATCACGAAAGGACAAGCATAAAGCAGGCCCGGTGGCAGTTAATAAAAAGGCTTACAGAAACTTCGAGCTTGTCGAGAAGTTCGAGGCCGGCCTTGGACTGCTCGGTACTGAGGTCAAGTCACTGCGGACCGGAACCGCCGACCTGAATGGTTCGTACGCGCGAATCGACAGCGGGCAATGCTGGCTCGTCGGCGCAACAATTGCGCAGTACCAGCAGGCGGGGGCCAATCAGCATGACCCGACGAGAAAAAGAAAACTATTGCTGCATAAATCAGAAATTCACAAAATAAGAACAAAGCTCGAACAGCGAGGTTTTACCTTTGTTCCCCTTCGAATCTACTTTAACGACAGGGGGCTGGCAAAAATAGAATTAGCCTTAGCAAGAGGTAAAAGGCAATACGACAAAAGAAAAACAATTACCGAACGCGACCAGAAACGCGATGTCGATAGAAGCATGAAAAAATATCGAAGATAACAGAATATTCAGAGGGATTAAGCTATGGCCAAAGAAGAAAAGAAAGAAGAGAAAAAAATCATAGTCGATGAGGACTGGAAAGCCGAGGCGCAGAAAGAGAAGGAGATATTAGCCGCACAGGAAAAGGCCGAGAAGGAAAAGAAGCAGGAAGAAAAGCAGGCCCGCGGCCCTTTACCGGAAGGTAATTTTGCCGCCCTGGTCAGCATGCTCACCACGCAGGCATTGTTCGCATTGGGCCTGCTGCAGGTGAAGGGGCAGGAACAAAAAGAGCCTGACCTGGAGATGGCAAAATACAATATCGATATACTCGAAACCATCCAGAAAAAAACCAAAGGCAATTTAACTAAAGAGGAAGAAACGGTTCTGGCCAATACACTTAATGAGCTTCGTATGGGCTATGTCAGGGTCGCGGGATAAGTACATTGGCAAACATATTAGACAAAATAATCGCCGACAAAAGACTTGAGGTGCGCCGCCGAAAAGAAAAGACAAGTCTTGAGCAACTCAAGGAGCAGATTCGCTCTTTGGCCAGGTGCCGGAACTTTTACAAGGCCGTCACCAAACCCAACCGGCGGGGCATAAATGTTATCGCAGAGGTCAAAAAGGCCTCACCATCGGCGGGGGTCATAAGCGAGGATTTCGAGCCGGTGGCGATTACGCAAACCTACGAGAAATGCGGCGCCGATGCAATCAGCGTTCTTACGGACGAAAATTATTTTCAGGGTCGTCTTGAATATGTAAACCAGATACACCGGGCGGTTGATTTGCCTGTTCTGCGGAAGGATTTTATCATCGACCCCTGGCAGGTATATGAATCCCGCGCCGCCGGCGCCGATGCGATACTGCTAATAGCAGAAGCTCTTAAGCCCGGCGAGCTGATGGACATGATGATAGCGGCAGCCGAGCTTACTTTAACGGTTCTTCTCGAAGTCCACCGTGCCGATACGTTAATGGCAGTGAGAAGCATGATTGGTTTTCCTGAGAAAGGATACAGCGTTCTCGGAATCAACAACCGCAATTTGACAACGATGCAGGTCGATTTGAACACAACCAGCCGATTAGCGGAACTTGTCGAGGATAAAAACGAGCTTGTCGCTGAAAGCGGGATAAAGACACGAGCCGACGTAGAAAAACTAAAGTCAATGGGCGTTAGAGCTGTCCTGATCGGGCAGACGCTTTGCGAAAGTCCCAGCATAGAGGATAAATTCAAAGAACTCTTCGGCTAAAATGGCTTTCTAGCAGGTGTAGGGGCCATGTTGGTGGCCGGACGTGTTGAGAATTGAAGGTCCTATTGTGGTTTTTTTGGTCGTGCGGCGTGCAGGAGCACCCGTTATGAAGTTAAATGGAAAATTCCGGTTAAAAATGTAAGGATTTAGCCTTGACAACATGGAGTACCTCACAGATACTAATATATCACGGTAGAAAGGAGAGGCCTTGTGGCGGATGTCAAAGAAACGATCTTGAGAAACCTGATGACCAAAGCCAAGGATGCTAGCCAACATGCCTACTGTCCATACAGTGGATTCTCAGTCGGGGCAGCAGTCCTGACCGAAACGGACGACATCTTCACCGGATGCAATGTCGAGAACGCATCCTATGGACTGACCATCTGCGCCGAGCGCAATGCGGTCTTTCAGATGGTAGCAAGGACAAAACAACACATCAAAGCGGTTGTCATCTATACGCCGACTTCAAAGCCGGCTGCTCCGTGCGGAGCGTGTCGCCAAGTCATAAACGAGTTCGGACCAAATGCGTTGATCATTTGCGTCTGCGACGGACCCGATGTGCTTCGCAAGCAACTGTCCCAACTGTTGCCGGATGCGTTCGGCCCCGCCGACATAAAGTGATGGGAGGTAAGCAATGGCCAAAAGAGAATCTAACCGTAATCAGAATGGTTCTGAAGGAAATTCATCAAAAGGCGGCTTTTGGGCTAACTTGAATCCCTTGAGGTCGCTTCAGGAAGCTGGCCGTGTTGTGAGGGACGGTATAGGAAACGCTCCACGGGAGCAAGTCGGGTTTATTGTGATCTCGTTCCTCGCTCTCGTTATCGCAATCGTGGTCAGCCTGGCGTTGATACGGAAAGAAGAGTACGTTCTTGGAGGCGTTTTGGCTAGTATCGCCTTAGCGCCCCTTTTATTTGGAATGTGGTGTATTAGCCGGATGAGTAAAGTCCCTAGTGAGCCGAAGCTATCCCGGCAGGCCAAAGAGGGCTCCACCGAAAATTGGTTACGAGTGACGGTGAAGGCACGCATAGGCCAGATTATGCCCCAAGAACTGGCTCTGCAGGTGCGGGCGATTCGGGACCGGGCGCAGACGAGATACTCTGCTTTGCTCAGAAAACGCAAATCTCCTCCGAGCCAGATGGACCCGGATAGGGTCCGAGTGAACGTTTTCCTGCCCGACACAGGGGACGTCGGTGAGGGCGAGGTGTGTGCCCTGTTCATCCCGCCGGATCTTCACACCGGCATGAGGAACGAAGATGAGAGAGGCATGACGTTCCGCCCGAATCAAGGCGTCACTGGCCGGGTGTTCACGCGACAGGAACCCATCGGAACGCGCCGGACATCGGCGACAGAGGAATGGGAATGGATTTACCTGGAGGGAAACCCTGGGCTGGGTGACCGCAAGTTCCAGTTGACCCAATCGCAAATGCGGCAGATTGATGAGAATCTTCGCTGGATTGTTTCGTTCCCGTTGACAGTGACCATCGCTGGTAAGCAAGAGACTGTAGGCGTGTTGAACATCGACGGGCTTTCCGAAGTGCTCACTCCCGAAGAGATGCAGACCATCTACAGTACGCAGAAGCCGGAGGTCGCGCGCTTCTCGGAGCGCCTGGCTGAATTGGAAAAGTGTAAGATAACTATTACTGTTGAAGATGTTGCAGACGAAACGACAGAGCCCACGGGATGACATCACCCGGTGCGCCTCCGCATCGACATCTATAATATGATGGATATATAATACATGGAACTGATTGGAAAAGTTACGGTCTATCAACGGGAACAATTAACAAGGCTGAGGTGTGAGAATGAAAAATATTCAATAAGGTAAAATTTACTTTTTCTGCTGTTTTTTTTGTATTTTTGCCCACGTGTCGCGCAAGCTTACCGTTCGATTAAATATAAGTTCGCCATCGGAGCTATCCGGATCAACACAGAAATAGCCCAATCTCTCGAACTGATATCGGCTGAGTGGCGCAGCACCTTCCAGAGAGGGTTCAACCCGGCAGGAATTGAGGACCTTGCACGAGTCCGGATTCAGGTTTGATTTGAAATTCTCACCTTCGGCTGTCTGGTCGGGATTTTCCTTCGTGAACAAATGGTCATACAATCGCACCCGTGCTTCGAGCGCGTGGCCGGCTGAAACCCAGTGCAGCGTTGACTTGACTTTTCGCCCATCGGGAGCATCCCCTCCGCGTGTGGCGGGGTCATAAGTGCAGTGCAGCTCGATGATTTGGCCGTTCTTATCCTTAATTACATCCGTGCAGGTGATGAAATACGCATATCGCAGACGTACCTCCCGGCCGGGCGCCAAGCGGTAAAATTTCTTCACAGGCTCGGCCATAAAATCATCCTGCTCAATATACAGCTCACGTGAGAACGGGACTTTTCGCGTACCGGCGTTCGGATCTTCGGGATTGTTAACGGCGTCAAGCTCTTCGATGTGATCCTGCGGATAATTATCAATGACCACTTTGAGGGGCTTGAGCACGGCCATCACGCGAGGCGAGGTCTTGTTTAAATCTTCCCGCAGGCAATGTTCCAGCAGTGCAATATCGACTGTGCTGTTGAATTTGTTGACTCCGATGCGTCTGCAGAATTCCCGAATTGCCTGCGGTGAGCAGCCCCGCCTTCTCAGGCCGGAGATGGTCGGCATTCGCGGGTCGTCCCAGCCGCTGACGTGGTTATCCTGGACGAGCTGCAGCAGCTTTCGCTTGCTCATTACGGTATATGTCAGATTTAGGCGGGCAAATTCTATCTGCTGCGGGTGATAGGCCCCGAGCTCGTCAAGGAACCAGTCATACAGAGGGCGGTGGTTCTCGAACTCCAGTGTACAAATAGAATGGGTAATTTTTTCGATGGAATCTTCGAGCCCGTGTGCCCAGTCATACATCGGATAGAGGCACCATTTATCGCCGGTGCGGGGATGCGCCGCGTGCAGGATTCGATACATAACAGGGTCGCGCATATTAAGGTTGGGGGCTGACATATCGATTTTAGCCCGCAGGGTGTGAGAGCCATCTGGAAATTCGCCTTTTTTCATTCGCTCGAACAGGTCGAGATTTTCCTCGACGGAACGGCTGCGATAGGGAGAGTCTTTTCCCGGCTCGGTCAGCGTGCCTCGATATTCTCTTGTCTGCTCTGCAGTCAGGTCACAAACATAGGCGCTGCCTTTCTTAACAAGCTCAAGGGCATATTCGTACATTTGCTCGAAGTAGTCCGAGGCGTAATACAGATGCTCGCCCCAGTCCCAGCCCAGCCAGCGAACGTCTTCTATTATGGAATCGATATATTCCTGTTCTTCCTTGACTGGGTTGGTATCGTCAAAGCGTAGATGGCAGAGGCCGCCTTTATTCTCAGCGGCGATACCGAAGTTCAGACAGATGCTCTTTGCGTGACCAATATGCAGATAGCCGTTCGGCTCCGGCGGAAATCGCGTTACAACCCGACCGTCCCATTTGCCGGTTTTGAGGTCTTCGGCCACAATCTGCCTGATAAAATCAAGCTTGACATTTTCATCTTTGTTCGGTGTTTCCACGGTCTATATTTCCCACTTTTTGAATTCAATACAGCAACGTTATCAACGACGATAATTTATCATATAGACGTTGACTCGTCCAGTATGTCGTTGCGAACAAAGTAGCGCCAGAGGAAAAGGAGGATTATTGAAGCGCCGGCGGCAGCAAAGCAGATAAGCTGCGATAAAGTAAGGGGGCCGAAGTATAAATGGTGGTCAAAGTCGCCTCTGAAAAATTCAGTAGCCGCACGTCCGGTTCCATAGAGGGCCAGGAACCATAAAAGCATCGCTCCCCGCCATCTGCCATAATCCAATTTTTTGAAGACTACCAGAATGCAGACAACAACCAGGATTTCGTAAATCTGTGTCGGGTGCAGCGGTACGCCGGGCGGTGCGCCCCTTGCCCCTTCAGGAAAAGTTATCGCCCAGGGCAAAGAGCACGCTTTGCCAAAACAACAGCCATTAAATAAACACCCAATTTTAGTAAATATCCAGGGGAGGGGAATCGACATCGCTACAAGGTCAAGTGCCGCACGTCTGTTTTTAGCTAAAATCAATGTCAACGGCACAGCTAAAATAAAGTACGCCAACAGCCCGCCCCACAATCCTCCCTGCATATAGTGCCTGATGCTCAATAGGGCATGGATATCAAATTGTGAGTTTTGGATATCGAATAGTATCTTAGCGCCAACGGTCATACCCTCCATATAGCAAATGCCGACAACAATCCAAACACGGTGCCGGAGCCCCAGCCGTTTGGCGATAAAGTAACAAATCAGAAAATGGGTAACAATACTCAGGATGTACAGGATGCTATATGTCGGCACCAGTCCGATTCGCGGGTACATTTGTTTGAGCCTCTACCAGAACTGACACGCAGATTTTATTGTTTTCGAACTTTAGTTCTCAGTCCGGGTGTTTATTTAAAAAATTACCTGTCACTTTGGCCAATTGGGGCACTTTATTTTGAATGATGTCCCAGAGAATGTCATTATCGATACCAAAATATGCATGCGCCAACATATCCCTGAGCCCAGCAGCTTTTCTCCATTCGATATCCGGTAATTGCTTTCTGATATCTTCGCCAATATGTTTGGCCGCCTCGCCTATAATCTCCAGATTACGGACAACAGCATCATAGGTCTTTTCATCCTGTACCAGATCCGACTGAGTCAAGCCGGCGCAGAACCGTAATATCTTCTCGCAGCTTTGAGCAATATCCTGCAAATACATTATTTCGTCACGCGACATCGACCATCTCCTGCTCAATCGTTCGTCGGACTTGCGGACGAAGTGCCTTTTCGGTAACCAGGTCAACTCCCATTCCAAGCAGCTCTTCGAGATAAAACTTCAAATCCATAAAGATATCGAAATTCGCTTTCTTCTCGAATGCAACCAGCACATCCACGTCACTACCCTCACCCGCCTCGCCACGAACCACCGACCCAAAGACAGAAAGCCTCTCAACGGAAAACCGCTGTCTGATTTGTTCGAGATTTTCTTTTAATTGCAGTAAAACCGTTTGCTTATCCATAAAAAAATCTCCCAGTTATCAATAAGCTATTTTAGCAGATTATGCTTATCTCGGACAGCTAAAATGTAGCTTTAAGATAAAAATACAAAATACAGCAACAATCGAACCAGCAAATATTTATCTAACCTTTACTTCAAGCATATAAATCTGCTAATACCATTGCCTCATCCTTGACAAACATACAGGTATGACTTATTCTTTTTACTTACGTATTTTCCCGAATTAACGAGGTTTATAATGGTCGTAACACGTTTTGCCCCATCGCCAACGGGTTATCTGCACGTCGGCGGAGCGCGTACAGCCCTTTTCAACTGGCTCTGGGCCAGACGGACGGGCGGAAAATTTATTTTACGCATCGAGGACACGGACCAGAAACGTAACACCCCGACGGCGGCCCAACAGGTCATGGACGACCTGCGCTGGCTCGGAATCCAGTGGGACGAAGGGCCTGAAGCAGGCGGACCGAACGGGCCGTATCTGCAATCTCAGCGAATGGACATCTATGACAAATACATAAAGAAACTGCTCGATGAAAAAAAAGCCTATTACTGTTTCGACACCACCGAAGAGCTTGATGCGTTTCGCAAAGAAGCTGAAGCTCAAAAAAAGTCCTTTTCTTATCCGCGTCCCAAAGAGTTCCCGAGTGAAAGCGATGTCGAAAGGGCAAGAACCCAGGGCCGAGACGTAACGGTCCGCTTTGCTGTGCCGCAGGACGTACCTTTGGCGGTTACCGATATTGTCCGCGGCGAAATTACATTCGCAGCGGGTGAAATAGGCGACTTTATAATTCAGAAAAGCGACGGCTTCCCAACGTACAATTTTGCCTGCGTGGTCGATGACTATCTGATGAAGATTACGCACGTTATTCGCGGCCAGGAGCATCTTATGAACACGCCGGGCCAGCAGGCACTATGGAAAGCCCTGTTCGGCGATACCCCACCGCCGGAGTACGCCCATATGTCCGTCACCGTCAGCGATACAGGAGGAAAGCTTTCCAAGCGTGAGCGTCCAAAGGCCCTTCGCAAGGCAATTAAGGCTATACAGGATGGTGGCACGGCCTTCCAGGCCGTGAACACGAGCAGGATGCCCGTGCCACCTGCAAAGCTCGCCGAGGCAGCCGGCATTACTCCCGAAGAGCTTGATTCTTTTATTAAGGGCAAGATCACTCCTGATATGCCTGCTATTGATGCAATGGCCGAATACCTCGGTGTTGCTCTACCTGAAATAAACATTGTAGATTTTTTCAAAAGCGGCTATCTGCCTGAAACGATGGTCAATTTTCTTGCGCTTTTAGGCTGGAATCCGGGTGACAATCGTGAGATTATGCCGATTGGCGAGCTAATCGAGTCCTTTGACCTTTCTCGCCTGAGCAAATCGAACAGCCTGTTCGACCGAAAGAAGCTTCTGGCTTTCAATATGGAACATATAAAGATGACGCCGCCGGAGAAAGTCTTAGAACATTTCAGAGCTTACCTGAAGGCCGTCAACTCTCCGGTAAACTCCACGGATTATGAGATTCTGCTAAAAATAATTAAGCTCTGCGAAGGAACGAGGACCTTGGTTGATATCGAGCGCAAAAGCAGATTTCTCTTTTTGAACAACAATAAAATTCAATACGACGAAAAAGCAGTCAAGAAGATTCTGCTAAAAGGTGACGGACTGGCGGTTCTGGCAATCGTGTGCAACAAACTGGCCGCGATGGAGCAATTCACAGAGCAGGGGATCGAAGATATGCTGCGCTCGCTGGCGGAGGAAAAGCAGGCAGGTTTAGGTAAAGTCGCCCAGCCTTTGCGTGTAGCCATTTGCGGGACCACTGTCAGTCTGCCTATCTTCGAATCAGTCCAAATGTTGGGCAAAGAGAGCACACTTTTTAGAATAGAAACCACACTTAGAAAATTTGCAGCGAAAAACTAAAAGGAGAAAAATACAGGAATGTCATTATTAGTAACCGGCTCTATAGGAATTGATACAGTTAAGACACCTTACGGTGTGAGTGAGAACTGTCTCGGCGGTTCGTCAATTTATTTCAGTATGGCGGCGAGCTTCTTCGCGCCCGTCCGATTCGTAGGTGTTATCGGGGCGGACTGTCCATTTGACCTGGCAAAGGTATTTGACGGCAGAGACGTTGACCTTACGGGTCTGGAGGTCCGAGAGCAAAGCAAAACCTTTCGCTGGGCAGGCACTTATCACGAAAATATGGACGACAGAACCACAGACTCTACAGAACTAAACGTTCTCGCCGAGGCGCCGCCGAGGGTGCCAGGAGAATTTAAAGACAGCAAATTCGTTTTCCTCGCAAACACAGCTCCCGCCCTTCAGCAGCAATTGCTCGAACAAATCGACGAGCCTGAGTTTGTGGCCGTTGATACGATGAACCTCTGGATCAAAGGCCACCTCAAAGACTTGAAGGCACTTTTGAAAAAAATCGACTGTTTGATAATCAACGAAGACGAAGCAAGGATGCTGACGGGCCAGAGCAACCTGATAAAGGCGGGGGAAATAATTTTGGATATGGGGCCGAGTGTCGTAATTCTTAAAAAAGGTGAATCCGGCTCAATAATGTGCAATGCCAGCGGCGATAAATTTATTCTACCCGCCTATCCGGCGAAAGATTTCAAAGATCCGACAGGCGCCGGTGACAGCTTCGCGGGCGGATTTATGGGCTGCCTGGCGCAAAGCGGCAAAGCAGATTTCGAGACACTGAAGAAAGCGATTGCATACGGCACAGTGGCTGCCTCATTTGCTATTGCGGATTTTTCGCTGAGCGGATTAACCTCCATAGACAGGGCCGATATTGACAGGAGATTAGAAACTCTGCGAAAACTGACAACTTTTTAACCGGCAAAAGTCAAATGCGAGTATTTATAGCAATAGATATCGACGAGCAAATCAGAAAGGCCCTGGGCAGACTGCAAAACGAGATGCGCAGCAAAGTTGATATTAAAAAAGGCGATGTCAAATGGGTAAATCCTGATGTGATGCATCTGACATTGAAATTCTTAGGTGAAATTAAAGACGTGCAGGCCGTAGATGTCTGTAAGATAACTCAAGAGGTCGCGAGCCGGCACAAGAACTTCGAGCTGGAAGTGGAAACGGTCGGCTATTTCGGCGGCAGAAGCGCCAGAGTTTTATGGGTTGGTACGGGACAGAACTGCGAAAATCTGCTACAATTACAAAGCGACCTTGAGCAGGAACTGGCTTCGGCGGGCTGGCCCAGGGAAACAAGGAAGTTTTCCGGCCATCTTACTCTCTGCAGGGTGAGAAACTCAAAAGCAGGCGTTAAACTGGCGCAAATAACCGAAGGATACAAGGATTTCAAGCTCGGGACCGTGTCGGCTGATTCAATTTCGGTTTATCAAAGTCAGTTGACACCGAAAGGCCCCGTTTATACTGTGCTGGGAAATTATAAACTGCAATAATAAGACTAATATAAAAATATAAACCCGTAAGCGAGATAAGAAAAAGGAGAAAAACAAAATGGCAAAGACAAAAAGAACACAGACAACGTCAAAAACATCAAAAGGCAAGATAGAGCGCCTGAAACCGCAGTCAACCGACAAGGAAGACGCACTGCAGCGTGTAATCGCACAGATAGAAAAGCAGTACGGCCAAGGCGCGATTATGCAAATGGACGAGCACTGCTACGCTAAAATCGAAGGCATACCCACCGGCTCATTATCATTGGACTTAGCCCTCGGAGGCGCAGGTATCCCGCGAGGCAGGATAGCCGAGCTGTTCGGCCCGGAGTCGTCCGGCAAAACGACACTGGCACTTCACGTTATTGCCAGCGCTCAGCGGGCGGGGGGTGTTGCGGCGTTCATCGATGCCGAACACGCCCTTGACACGACCTGGGCCAAAAGGCTCGGCGTCGATGTAAGCGGTCTGCTGGTCAGCCAGCCGGACACAGGCGAGCAGGCACTCGACATCACCGAGATGCTGATAAGGTCCAATTCCGTGGATGTCATAGTAATTGACTCAGTCGCTGCACTGACGCCGAAAGCCGAGATCGAAGGCGAGATGGGTGACGTGCACGTGGGACGGCAGGCAAGGTTAATGAGCCAAGCGATGCGCAAGCTGACCAGTATCATCAGCAAAAGCAAAACCGCCCTTGTTTTCATAAATCAAATCCGCATGAAAATCGGTGTTATGTTCGGCAATCCGGAAACCACGCCCGGCGGAAGGGCGCTAAAATTTTACACCTCCGTGCGAATCGACCTGCGTCGGATAACAACCATAAAGGACAGCAACGGCGCTGTCGGCTCGAGAGTAAGGGCAAGGGTGGTAAAGAACAAAATCGCACCGCCTTTCCGTGATACCGAGTTCGATATTATGTTCGACAGCGGAATCAGCTATGAAGGTGACTTGCTCGATTTAGCAAGCGGCTGTGATGTTGTTGAAAAAAGCGGCGCATGGCTGAACTACGGCGAAATACGGCTTGGACAGGGCAGGGAAAACGCCAAAAAATTCCTGATCGAAAACAAGGATTTGTGCGAGGAAATAAAACATAAAATCCTGGTCGCCAAAGGCTTAATAATCGACGATTGATCAGCAGTTGTTTCTGAAAGGCTATGAAGGACAGCCGCCAGGCAATTGTCGAGGGAGTAAGCGAAATACCAAATGTCAAGTGCAAAGCAAATAAGAAGCGGCTTTATAGACTTTTTCAAAAGCAAAGGCCATGAATTTGTCCCCAGCTCGCCCATAGTTCCCATCGGCGACCAGAGTCTGCTTTTTGCCAACGCGGGAATGAATCAATTCAAGGACATCTTCCTCGGTCTGAGCCCTCCTGAGTATCCGAGAGTAGCGAACACTCAAAAATGCCTGCGAGTCAGCGGCAAGCACAATGATCTCGAAGAGGTTGGTAAGGAC
>Ga0114922_10004869_pt1 | contig 12428 bp, 10 predicted proteins | sample AartaG_FD_100975 | JGI IMG/M metagenome (GOLD analysis project Ga0114922, IMG submission 100975) | Deep subsurface microbial communities from Aarhus Bay to uncover new lineages of life (NeLLi) - Aarhus_00045 metaG | ecosystem: Environmental > Aquatic > Marine > Oceanic > Sediment | place... | reverse complement strand
TTGCTAGCCCAGGAGGTACTGAGCTCGTGGCAGGACGGCCGGGTCAAGCTCTATGTAACATGCAAGGCATTAAACGCCCGCAGCGCCTGTAAAGACGTGTTCCGGGACGGCCAGTATGTCCCGCTTAAGGTTGCCGGTCGTAAGCAAGGTCATGTAGTGTCTTTTGCCCGACGTAATGATGGGACATGGGTCCTGGTGGCAGTCCCCCGACTGCTGACCAGGCTGGTGGTTCCCGGGACACCCCCGCTCGGTAAGCAGGTTTGGGGTGATGACCGGCTGCTTCTGCCTGATGAAGCCCCGGAGAGCTGGCGTAACGTTTTTACCGGTGAGAGCCTGAAGGTATTTACCGTCGGGGAAAGAGGACTACCTCTTTCCGATATGCTGAGTATCTTTCCCGTGGCCTTACTGGTAAACGACTGAACCGGAACCCGACGCCATACCACCCAACCAGGTTCTAGGGACTGTGTATCAGGCGCTCTTCAACGCTCTTTAGCGGCTGGCCGGTACATCCGCTCGGCGTACTCCTTTAGCATCCGCCGGGCACAAAAGGCGGGCGCAATGGAACTGATTGCCTCCTTGACCATTCGCACCCAGCCGTGAGGCACACCGTCTCGGTCTCGGGTGTAGTAGAGAGGTATAATCTCCTCTTCCAGCAGGCGGTAGAGCGCCTCGGCATCCGCCTGGTCTTCCTCCTCCGGGCTGGACGGAGTGACATCTGAACCAATTGCCCAGCCGTTGGTGCCGTTAAATCCTTCATGCCACCACCCTTCGCGGACGCTTAAATGAAGGACGCCATTCAGCGAGGCCTTCATACCGCTGGTGCCACAGGCTTCCTGCGCACGGCGTGGGGTATTTAGCCACACATCCGCCCCATGCACCAGATAACGGGCCAGGTGCATATTATGGTTCTCAATAAAAGCGATGCGTCCCTGAAACTGGCGGTCTAGAGCCAGATGATAGACCTGTTTAATGAGGTATTTCGATGGCAGGTCGGCAGGGTGTGACTTTCCGGCAAATATGAACTGAACCGGGCGCCACTCGTCGGTGACGATTCGCTTCAGCCGCTCGATGTCCTGGAAGACTAGCGCCGGCCGTTTGTACTCCGTGAAACGGCGAGCAAAGGTGATGGTCAGTACCTCAGGGTCGAGCAAAGTGCCCATGGCCGCTAACTCCACCGGCGCCGTGCTGTCCTCGAGCCAGTGCTGGCGTGCCCGGTGTCGTGTGGTGTCTACTAGCTTGTGTTTAAGAAGCTGATGAACTGCCCAGAGCTCCTCATCGGGAACATCGAGCAGGCGTTGCCACAGTTCATAATCGTCATGCCTGTCTATCCAGTCCTTGCCCAGATACCTTTCCAGGAGACCATATAGCTCCGGGGCAATCCAGCTCGGAACGTGTATCCCGTTGGTGATATGTAATACCGGAACCTGGTCCTCGGCCACGTCGGGCCAGAGCCCGTGCCACATCCTTCGGGTGACCTCCCCGTGAAGCTGACTTACGGCACAGCGGAGGCTGGCCATTCTCATGCCGAGCGCGCTCATGTTAAAGGTTTGAGTACTGGAGCCGGTCTGCTGCCCGAGCTGAAAAAATGCCTCCCGACCGATGCCGAGGGATTCACAGAAGCCCTTGAGGTATTTATCCATCAGCGGGGCCGGGAAGACATCGTGACCGGCCTGAACCGGGGTGTGCGTGGTAAAAACGGTCGCTTGATGCACCCGGCTCGTGGCTTCCCCGAAACTCGCCCCGTCCGCTACCTCTTCTCGGATACGCTCCAGCGTCATGAAGGCCGTATGGCCCTCGTTAGCGTGCCAGACCGCCGGATTAATATTGAGCCTTCTCAGGACACGTACCCCACCAATACCCAAGACGATCTCCTGCTGCAAGCGCTGCTCGCGGTCAGCGACATAGAGCCGGGCTGATAGTTGACGATACGCCGCCGGGTTCTCCTCAAGATTGGTATCCAGCAGATAGATGTTGGTACGCCCCGCGCGAACCAGCCATACCCCGATATCCAAACTAGTATCGCCGAGTTGGACACTAGCCACCGCAGCCCGGCCTTCTGGGGAAAGTATGCGACTTATCGGTGCCCTGTCGAAGTCAAGCGGCTCGTAGACCTCCTGCTGGCAACTATCCAGGCTGGCACATAGGTGCTGGTGAAAATACCCTTGAGGATACATGAAGCCCACGGCGACCAGCGGCAGGCCCAGGTCGCTCGCCTCCTTACAGACATCGCCCGCCAGGACACCTAATCCACCGGCATAAATGGGAAGGGAGTTATGTATGGCGTATTCCATGGAGAAATAGGCGACCGGGCTATGAGCCAAATCAGGATAGTTCACCGCAAACCACGTATCACGAGCTGTCATTTCATTATCGAAGGCAGACATTACCGAATCATACAAGCTAAGAAAATTCGGGTCAGTAGCGGCTGACTGCAATGTATCACTGCTTGCCCGGTGTAGCTCTCTGACCGGGTTATGGCCGCTCAGCTTCCATAGCTGGTAGTCCAGGGTGCGAAACACGTTGCGTGCTTGAGGATGCCAGCTCCACCACAGATTGTTGGCAAGTTCGCTAAGTCTGTCTATGCGCGGTGGTAAGCTTGGGTTGGTCATATAGGTGTTCTCCTTATCCGCTCTCTTTCTCGTTAGGATTATACGCTATCCCGGCACAGGGTAGCTAGCTCAAATACGTATTGGTAATGAGAGGCTTGAGTTACCGGTACGACTGGAGCCTTCTCCCTTCGTTGCTGCTCTAGCCAGAGGGCGAAGCAAACAGGCCGTGGTAGACCCCAACCATGCCCATAATATATAAAGCCACGAGGACGATGCTGTGCCAGCTGATGATACGAAATATCTTACGTTCAGGTCTGGAGCGGAGACCGGCTATCAGGATAAGATTCATGACAGCAAATGCTAGCAGCGTGGTTAGATGAACCCGCGACACTACTGAGAAAAGAGGAGCTTCGCGGTAGGCAAAGTCGGTGAAGCTGATAATAGCCAGGTCAAACAGGTTGCTGCCCAGTATGTTAGCCGCCGCCATGTCCAGAGATCCCAGACGGACAGCGGTAACCGTAACCGCTAGCTCCGGCAGCGAGGTAGTTATGGCGACGAACAGACTGCCCACAAAGCTAGTGTGCAGGCCGTAAGTTACCGAGATTTCATTACCGATGACAGATAGCCAGACGGCGGCAGCAACGATAACTACCGATGCCAGGCTGAACCTCAGATAGACTGTTCTGCTGGTTAGCTCCGGGTATTCTGGAGCTAAACTCGTTGTTTCTTGCTGATGCTCCACATGGGAAATCCTCCAGACACTGGCTAGGTACAGGATAAGAATCGCGAGGCTCGGGATGCTTACCCAGCCCAGGCTCAAGCCGGGAGACTTCTCTTTAGAGAGTATTCCTCCAAAAACGATGGCGGCGAGCAGCATGCCAAAGACCGCTGACAAGCTGTGTCCGGGACTCAATTTGCTTAAGGTCGGCCCGCCACGGTGGATAATATCAGCCAGGGCAAAGAGGGTGAGATTAAAGGTGCAGCTTCCCAGCACGTTGCCGATGGCTAAATCGGGGAGTTTGACCAGGGTGACGGCACTTACCGATGTGACCAGCTCGGGAATAGAGGTGATTATCGCAATGAGGACAAGGCCAATCCATATCCTCCCCAGCCCCGTCTTCTCAGCAATAATGTCTCCATATCGGGCAAGTCTACTGCCCGAAAACAAGACGATGGCGACACACCCGGTAAACTTTAGCCAGACCAAGCTTTGCTTCCTAAGAATTTAGATACGGGTGCCACCCCTGTTCAGAGAACCTACTATGATGAATAAGCGCCTGCCCAGAGCCCTTCGAAAAAGTGACGGGCGTTGGTGCCCAGTACCCTGGTGTCGTAGCCTCCTTCCTGAACGACAATGGTCGGCAAACGGAGCGAGCCAATCATCTTTCCCATAGTCTGGAAGTCCTCGCTCTGCAAGCTCCAGCTACCCGTCGGGTCTTCTTTAGCCGTATCCAGGCCGAGGGCAATAATGAGAAATCTGGGCTGAAATCTGGCTACTCGCCTCAGCGCTCTAGCCAGCACCCCGAGATAACGTTCATTGCTAACATGCTCGGGGAGAGGAATGTTTATGTTATACCCCCTGCCGGAGCCGCTGCCTTTCTCGTCTTCAAAACCGCTGAAGTAGGGGTAGGCAAAGTTGGGATGGCCGTGAATTGAGACGGTCAGCACGTCGGCACGGTCGTAGAATATGTTCTGCTGTCCGTTTCCGTGGTGATAATCAATATCCAGCATGGCAATCTTACCATGGACACTCAAATACTGGGCAGCTGCGGCTGCTGAGTTAAAGTAACAGAACCCGCCGAAGGCGCGCCTTTCGGCATGATGACCGGGTGGTCTGACCAGGGCATAAGCCAGACGGTAACCCTCCAGAATCTGTTTGGCTGCAGTCAGGGCACAGTCAACCGCCCTTTTGGCCGCCAGATAGGCATTGCGGTTTATCGGGGTGAAGGTGTCAATGCAGTAGTATCCTGCCCGAACAGAAAGCTCCTTAGGGGGGCGGGCAACATTGCGAATGGGAAAGACATAGGGATAGATGGACTTGTCCGGGTCGAGACTGGCGCAGACCCTCTTCAGGTAGTCAACGAACGGGCTACGGTGGACGGCCTTGATACGCTTTTCGGCAAAGTGCCGCGGGCTAACCTTGTGAAACAGGTTGGTGGTCTCCAGCTCCTCCAGAATCGAGTCTATCCTTACCGGAGATTCGACATAGCCACGCTCCTCGACATGATGAATGCCGTGCCGGTCATTGATAACCAGCCTGATACGTTTATCAAGCGGGATAGAAATCTTGACCGGTATCGGTGGTCTCTTTCCAATATACCTCGGTTTTCTGAGCTTTACCGGGTCGTCCTGAAACGATTCGACCACCGTCTCAATGTAACTCTGAGGGCAGACACCTTTGTACTTACGCTTCAGAATCGCCCGGACAATGGCCCGTGCCTCATCTAGTCCCAAAAGTCTACCCTGCCCCAGGTCGTCATAAACCAGGTAAGGGGGGTTATCACCTCCGGGTTCCAGCGGCGTTTCGTAGGCGGTGTTGGCAACGGGCCGGGCACCGTACCTTTCATAGAAGCGCAGTCGGGCGGCGTTCTGCTTTCTGATTTCGGGGTTGCGCGATAGTTTAGGGTCATCCGGCAGGCATTCGCAGAAAAGCCCGATCGTCTTCAGGAAGAGTGCCTCCTCTCTAACCCTCTCGTAGAGGGCACTGCCGATGCCTCGGCCGGTCTCCTGTTCGGCTGCCGAGATAAAATCAAGATAGCCGAAATTAAGGATTGGCGCGTGAAAGAGAAGGGCAAACCCCCTGACCCTCTCCTTGGAATCCTCAGCCACAAAGAGGATGGCGCGAAAGCGGTACTTCAAGGGATTGCGTAGCTGCTTGGGCAGCTTCGATATGTCCCTCCGGGACAGACCCGGGAACTGGGTGCGCAGGATTTCCTGAACCTGGCTAATTGCCTCTCTGTTCAGTGGGGTCACATCGTCATAGACCCTGCGAATTCTAAACATGCTCTCATCCCGCCGTTTTTCCGGGGCTACCGATTATTCACCCTATTTTAGCACGGGGCTTATGTCTTTTAGTATGCCGACCAGGCCCAGCCCGCGAATAATCATGGTGACCGCTATCGCCGCCAGCAAGAGGCTGAATACCTTTGATACCGCCTTAAGCCCACCCTGCCCCATAATCCTGACGAGCTTATGGCTTAACAGGAACGACCCCCAGGATATAAGCAGATTCAGAAGGAAGGAAAGCAGCACCACGGCTAGCGGGAACTCAGACATCAGTAACAAAAGGGTAGTGATGGTAGCCGGGCCGACCGTTAGCGGCGTGCCGATGGGTACCACCGCCATCATCTCTTCCTTGATTAGCTCCACCATGCGGCCGGTCGTTATATACTTGATGGACAGCACCAGGAGGACAATGCCGCCGGCGATGGCAAAAGAGCCCACGGAAATCCCTATAAGATTCAAGATGAAGCGGCCGAAGAAGAGAAAAGCAAGCCCGACAACCGCCGCGGTGCCGACGGCGATATGGGCAGCCTTATGCTTTTCAGCGAGGGGCATGCCCTCGGTCAGGGACAGGAAAAAGGGGACATTACCCAGGGCGTCAATGGCGATAAACAGCGGCACGAAGGTAAGCGGCAGAGATTCCGTCCAGTTAGTCATGAGTCCAGCCCTCAGATTGCGCCCCCGGGCGTTATTTTAATCGCTTCTGGTGGGTGAGCTTATCATCCCCGGGCGCATAGAAGTCGGAGAGGCAGCCGACTATGCGATAGCCCCGGTTAAGGTAAAAGCGCCTTGTTTTTTGGTATCCCGGTTTGGAAGATGTTTCAATGATGATGAGTCTTCCCTCAGCCCTTCTTATCTCATCTTCAGCCAAGGTCATAAGGGCGCTGCCGATACCCTTGCCCTGCTTCTCAGTGGAGACCGCCAACCAGTATACGTCCCAGGTGCCTTCGGTCAGGGGGGCAGGGCCGTAGCAGATGTAGCCAGCTACCCTCGAGCCTGCTTCCGCCACCTGGATGTAATACCCTGACCCCGACGGGTTATCAAGGTAACTGTCAACGACCTCCTCCGCCACCGCCACCTCAGGCGGCTCAAACTCCGGGAGCGTCCGAAGCAGCCTGATTACCTCCGGCTTGTCATCACGGGTCATGGGTCGTATCCTGACTGTCACGGCTGGCTATTCTCCCAGGTAAGCTCGATAATCTTCTCGATAAACCGGGTGTAACTCATCCCGGCGGCTTCAGCCTGGAGCACCGCCCCGGAACCGGGAGCAATGTCGGGGTTTGGATTTACCTCTATAATCTGCAGCTTTCCATATCTATCTCGGCGCATATCTACTCTCCCGTATCCCCGCTGGCATACCAGGTGGAAGACCTGCTGCGCTGTCTCGATAATGAGTTCTTTCTCGTCAGGCGGGATTTGAGCCGGGCACACTACCCTCGTTCCCTGAAAGTAGGGGCTTTCCGGCTCCCATTTGGCGGCGAAGGTGAGAATCTCAGGTAGACCCGGGGGCAATGAATAGGCGATTTCCGATACCGGTAGCACGGTGCTTTTGCCATTCCCGAGAACGGTAACATTGAGCTCCCGACCGTCGATAAACTCCTCGACCAGCGCTTCCCCGCCGTAGAGCCGGCACACCCTGGCGACCTGTCTTGCTAGAGCCGCAGAGTCACCTGCCACGCTGTCTGGCGACAAGCCGTGGCTCGCATCCTCGTTACCGGGCTTTACGATGCAGGGATAACGGAGGTTAAACCGGGGGAGGGTCTCTGGAGTAAGCAATTGAAAATCGGGCGTCCCGATGCCCGCCGCTCTCATAGCCTGCTTGGATTTTGCCTTGTCCAGCGCCAGTGCTAGCGCCGCCGCCGGACAGCCGGTGTAGGGCACGCCGACCTGAGCCAAAACCTCCGGCACCAGGGCTTCGGTCTGCGGCTGGCCACAAAAGCCCTCGAAGAGATTAAAGACCAGGTCTACCTCTAGAGACCGGAGCCTTTCCTCGGCTGCCTCGATAGGTAATGCCAGAGGAACCGTGAAGGCATCATCACCCAGTTCAAGCAGGGCATGACAAACTGCCGCTACCGACTCCAGGATACCCAGAGCGGCCCTCGCTTCTCCGATGGCGTCGTAGCGTGAGGGGTAAGGCTGGTTATAGACGATGGCAATCCGTCTTCTCAATGTCAAGACCCCCTCACCGTATGGGAACATGCTGCGCGTGTCTCTTTACCGCCGCCCGGAGCACGGCGTCGATAAGCTCTTCATAGCGCCAGCCCAGCTTGAGCGCCATGATGACCAGGTCGCTGTGGGTGCCCAGTCCGGGGAGGGGGTTTATCTCCAGGAAATAGGGTATTCCCTCAGGGCTAACCCTGAAGTCCAGCCGGGCAAAGTCCCGGCACCCCAGCGCCGTAAAGGCTTTCAGGCTGGCGGTGGCTATCCTTGCCAGGACTTCCTCTTCAAGACGGGCCGGACACTCGTAGCTAACCAGATTCAGGTAATCACGTTTTATCTCAAGCGAGTAGACAAAACAGTCAGCCCGGTTCCTGGGGAGTATCCTCATCATACCCAGCACCGTGGGCGGAGCGTTCCCGATTATGCCCACGGTGACCTCGTCGCCGGTGATAAACTCCTCGACCATCATCGGTTGCTGGTAGCACTTAAGGAGCTGGCTTATCGTCTCGGCGGCTTCCGCCGGGCTACTCACCACTGAGCTAACCCGGATACCCTTACTTGAGCCCTCGCAAGCCGGCTTGACAATCGCCGGGAAGGCTAGCCCGTTCCAGGATACCTCGGAGAGCTGCTCCAGGTTATCGATAAGGCACCACTGCGGGGTAGGGACACCGGTAGCTATGGCCAGCTTCTTACTCAGGGGCTTATCCAGGCAGATTGCCAGGCACTGCGGACTGGAACCGGAGTAGGGTATGTCCAGCATCTCCAGAACGGAGGGCACCTGGGCCTCACGGCTCACATAGTTACCCCGCCCCTCGGCGATGTTAAAGACCAGGTCAACCTTTTCCCGGAGGATATTAACAAGGAAATCCGCCCCTCCACCCAGCCTGACTATCGAATGCCCGGCTGATTTAAGAGCCATTTCGATAAGCTCAACCGTCTCGCTGGAGTCATACTCTTCGAGGGCATCCTGAGGGCTGCTTATCTCCAGACTCACATCTTCTTTGAGGTCATAGGCCAGACCGACACGCATCACTAGCTCCTTATATTATTTATAGACTCCCGTTTCCACCAGCAAACCGGCATCGGAACCACCTAGGGGGCTCAATGCTTTCGGCGCCGGCTCTGCCTGAACCCTGGGGCTCCGGTAGTGAAAGAGCTGCCCCTCGTAGTTCCGGAGCAGCAGTTCTCCCTCCTCCTTTGCCAGGACGTAGTTCGGCTGCAAGGGCACCTTGCCGCCCCCCTGAGGCAGGTCGATGACAAAGGTGGGCACCGCCAGCCCCGAGGTATGTCCGCGCAGCCCTTCAATGATGCTAAGCCCAGTCTCTACCGGGGTGCGCAGGTGCTCGGTGCCCTGTACCTCATCGCACTGGAACAGATAGTAGGGGCGCACCTTAATTCTTAGTAGCCCATGGCACAGCTTCATCTGCTCGGCCACACTGTCGTTCACCCCGCGCAGGAGCACCGACTGGTTATTGACCGGCACCCCGCTGCGTAGCAGCCGGTCGCAGGCGGCGGCCGCCTCCGGGGTAATCTCGCGGTGGTGGTTAAAGTGCGTGTTGAGCCATATCGGGCTGTATCGCGATAGCATGGCGCACAGCTCGTGGTCAATACGCTGCGGCAATACCACCGGGAACCTGGTCCCGATACGGATGATTTCAACGTGTTTTATGGCCCTGATTCCGGAGATGACCCCCTCCAGGCGTGGCGTGGAGAGTGTCAGCGGGTCGCCGCCGGAGATGATGACGTCCCGGATGGCTTTATGCTGACGAATATAATCAAGCATGGCTCCGACCTCGGCCGGAGTCCGCACCCAGCCACCGCTCTGCCACTCCCGCTTGCGGGTGCAGTGACGGCAGAACATAGGGCAGATATCGGTGAGCACCATTAAGACCCGGTCGGGGTAGCGGTGAACCAGCCCGGGAACCACGGAGTCTCCCCTTTCATCAAGGGGGTCCTCCCGCCCCACCATGCCCATGGTGAGTTCCAGGATGGAGGGTACCGCCTGTTTTCTAATCGGGTCGTCAGGGTCATCGGGGTCTATCAGTGAGAGATAGTAGGGGGTTACCGAAAGGGGATATTTTAAGGTTACCAGCTTGAGCTGTGCCTGCTCTTCGCTTGATAGCAGGATAAAGTTTGCCAGTCCATCAACCGTGGTGATGCGGTTACGAAAATGCCACCTCCAGTCGTTCCAGGCGCTATCCGGTATGTGACCGAAAAGCCTGCCCCTTTCGGTGGCGGTTCTACCGGGGGGTTCTTCGTCAAGATTGCTACAGGTACCAGCTTTGCCGGGAGGTTCCTCTTCGGCGACGCCGTCGCTGTGAGTTTCAACAGCAACCTCGGCTCGGGAGCCGAATACTGACCGGCTTTTAATGGTTCTCGATGCTGCGTTCACTTTATTTTCTTTTCTCCTTTTCTCCCTGTGTTGTTATGGTAGGTCGCGTCTAATCTCGGTAACCAGCCAGCTCTTAAGCTATGTGCCGCCTGTTTTTCTCATCGCCGCCCGCCGGTCGGCAAAGTAGATTTTGCCATCCTCATCTATGTGCCCCTCGAAGGCCAGTATCTCTGGGTGGAGCTCCAGGTCTGAGCTGGTGCGAATAGCGAGATTGTTTTTCTTGGCTAGAGCCGGGCTGAAAACGCGAATCCGCCTTACTGGTTGCTCACGAAAGAGGCCATCCGTTTCAAAGCACCTTAATTCTTCAACATATTCTCGCTGAAGCATAAACTGTCGCCTCAGATAATTCTGCACCGACTCAGGCAGTTTCTTACTCCCGGTATTCTTTCTAAATTGCAAGCGCATCTTTTACTGCTTTTGTTTAATCGTTCTCAGGAGTTACGGCGCCAGCAGGCTCAAACCGAGGCTGATAGCTACTGCGGCACCAATCGCCCCAAGCACAGTGATAACCATAACCAGCAGAAACTCCCGCGACGATAGCACCTGCTTCACCAGCTTTGGCACCAGGTCAACCTTGGCGATGGCTTCCTCTGCCTTGGCCGCCGCTTCCGCTGCCGCCGCTTCGGATGCCCTCACGGCCGCCTCAGCCGCCTCTCTTGCCTGCCTGGCTGCCTCCTCAGCCCTAGTGCCAGCCTCTTCAGCCCTGGCGGCGGCCTCTTCCCCGGCCTTTCTTATAGCTGCCTCAGCCGCCTCTCTTGCCTGTCTGGCTGCTTCCTCGGCTCTGATTCCAGCCTGCTCGGCGGCCTTCTTGGCCTCTTCAGCCCTGGCGGTGATTTCTTCCTTAGCTGCTCTTGTAGCCGCTTCGGCAGCCTCCCCGACCACCCGCGATGCCTTTGTCGCCGCTTCGGCCGCGGCCTCGGCTGCCCTGGCCAGCTCTTCAGCTCGAGCCACCAGCCGATGAAGAGCCTGAGCGGCAGCCTCTACGGCTTCGTCTCCCGATAAATCAGCCTGCTCAGCCTTCTTGCGAGTCTTATCGGCAACCTTTAAGCCTCGGGATGCCGCCTCTTTAGCCTCGGTACCAGCCTCTTCAACCCGCTCAGCAATCAACCCCGATACCTTACTGGCCGCAGCGATAGCTTCCTCTCCAGCGATTTCGGCAAGCTCAGCTTCCCGACTCAGTCCCTCAGCAGCCCGGAAGGCGCTAGCCGCCGCCATTTTTGCCTTTCTACCCACCCTATCCGCCTTGGTAGCCTTGTCCGCAGTTGGCTGCTTGGCGAGCTCGACAATGGCTGCCTTAGCCTCCTTGGCGCCTTCATCAGCCTGCCTGCCAGCAGCCTCGGCAGTTTCCACGGCTAAGTCCACGGCCTGAGTAGCTGCCCTGGCGACCTCCTCAGCCTTGGCAGCCGCTTCCTGAGCGGCTCTAGCTGCGATTGCAGCCGCCTCCCTGGCGGCTTGGTCAACCTCGTCGGCTTTCCTGGTAGCCTCTTCGGCAGCATCCTTTGCCGCTCTCGCCGTCTCCTCAGCCGCTCTCGCCGCCTCTTCCGCCCTCTCGGCAGCTTCCTCAGCCGCCCGACCAGACGCCTCAGCCGCCTCTCTTGCCAGACGGCTTGCCTCTTCAGCCCTCTTTGCTGCTTCTTCGGCAGCCCTGATGGCTGCCTGCCCCGCCTCCTCAGCCTTAGCCGCCGCCTCCTGAGCCGTCCGCGTTGCTTCAGCCGCCACCGCCTCGGAGGCTTGCATATCTGCTTCAGCCGCCTCTCTAGCCAGACGGCTGGCTTCCTCGGCCCTATTTGCCGCTTCATCGGCAGCCTTCTGGAATGCCTCTACGGCCTGACGGGCTTGCCTGTCAGCTTCCTCAGCCTTGTGAGCGGCAGCCTCAGCCGCCTCCATGGCCGCTCCCGCCATCTCCCCGGCCTTGGCGGCGGCCTCAGCGGCGGCCCGTGTCGCCTCCTCAGCCGCCTCAGCGGCAGCTTTACGAGCCTCCTCAGCTTTGGCTTCCGCTACCTCTGATGCCTTGCTGGCAGCTCCTGCCGCCTCTCTGGCTGCCTTGGCGGCTTCCTCAGCCCGCCTGGCAGCTTCGGCAGCCGCCCTGATGTTGGCATCCATCTCATCCAGAATATCAGGCAGTGGTTTAACATGTATTCTATCAACACGTTCCGGTTGCTCTCCGCTAGGTGTACCACCTTTTTTCTCGGTCATTTTAACCCCCTTTTTCTTGCTGGCGAGTGATTAATAAACTAAAAGCAGCTTAGTCAGCTACCTTCTGCTTTCCCGAAAGTCTTTTCTGGTAAGCATTAGCCGCATCCATGCCCGCCAGCTTCACGAGT
>Ga0114922_10004868_pt1 | contig 12428 bp, 6 predicted proteins | sample AartaG_FD_100975 | JGI IMG/M metagenome (GOLD analysis project Ga0114922, IMG submission 100975) | Deep subsurface microbial communities from Aarhus Bay to uncover new lineages of life (NeLLi) - Aarhus_00045 metaG | ecosystem: Environmental > Aquatic > Marine > Oceanic > Sediment | place: Aarhus... | reverse complement strand
TTATCCCTACATCTTTAGCTAATTGCACTATACTCTCTTGTCTAAATGCACTCACCATAATTATTGTTGGGGGTTGAGATGAGGAGTTCTTACAAGCTTTATTTATTAGCTCTGTTGTCTCTATTCCATTAAGATTAGGCATATTCCAATCCATTAAAATCAAATCATATCTATTTGTACAACCTTGCAGTATATCCAGTGCAGCATAACCACTATAGGCTACATCAACACTCATATCAAAATTACTTAAAAGATTTTGAAGTACTTCATGCCACGATTTATTATCATCTACTATGAGTACTTTTTTATCGCTAAACTGAGTATAAATTTTCTCTTTTGCCTCATAAGATTTTAATTCAATCTCAAATATAAAACTACTTCCAATACTTTCTTTAGATTCTACCCATATCTTACCATTCATAAGTTCTACAAGTTGCTTAGAGATAGTAAGTCCTAAGCCCGTTCCACCATATTGTCTAGTAGTACTTCCATCTGCTTGTGAAAATGATTCAAAAAGATTCTCTTGTTGTGCTTTTGTAAGTCCTATCCCTGTATCTTTGACCTCAAATCTATATCTATTATCATGAACTTTAGCGATATATATCCCTATCTCTCCACTACTTGTAAACTTTACTGCATTAGTTATTAGGTTTGTAAGTATTTGAGAGATTCTTAAAGAATCTCCATAAAATTTGTTATTTATATCATTATCATAACTTACAATAATCTCTAGGTTCTTTTCATGTGCTTTTAACTCTATAATTCCTATGACAGAATCTATCACTTTAAAGAGGTTAAACTCTACTTTTTCTATGCTGAGTTTCCCTGCTTCCATTTTAGAAAAATCCAATATATCATTTATGATTCCAAGAAGTGATTTAGCACTATTATCAATCTTTTGTATATAATTTTTTTGTTTATCATTTAACTTAGTTTGCAAGGCTAGGTGGGACATTCCAATAATTCCATTCATTGGAGTTCTTATCTCATGTGACATATTTGCTAAAAATTCTGACTTAGTTTTTGTAGCTGTTTGAGCCTTTTCTTTTTCCACTTCAAGCTCTTTGGTTCTTTGTGTCACCTTTTCTTCTAAAAATCCATATACTAAAGCGTTCTCTATTGAGATAGCAATTTGTCCACCAAGATGTTGTAAAAGTTTGATTTTATCATCTGTAAATATTGCAGGAAGAAGGTTGTTTTCTAAATAGATAATACCCTTTAGTTCCCCTTGTAACATAATAGGTGCACATAAAATTGATTTTACATCTCGCTCATAGCTATTAGATACATTAAACACATTGTCCTCATTCAAGTCATCAATGATTATAGTTTCTTGTGTTCTTATTACATAGTTAATTATTGAACCTACCACCTTATCACAATTGGCAAAAGGGATATGATTCATAATATCTATTGTTTTTTTATCAACTGAGGCTGAAGCTTCTATAAAAAATTCTTTATCTTTTTCTAATAATAAGAATCCATGCTCAGCACTGGCATTTTCTATAATTATTTGTATTAGTGTTTCAAGAAGGTGTGATAACCTTTGCTCTTTAGCTATCACTTGAGATGCTTTTATAAGTGTACTCACATCAAAATTTATTGTATTTTTAGATTCTTTGTTTAGCCCATAAGGGATTCCCCATTGAGTAAAATTTTCTAATGCTTGTGTTTTATACAAAGCTGCAGCTTTATTCTGAGCTAAACTTTCATATAACTCTGAAATGAGTCTGTTTGCAATTGCTTGAAGATGAATCTGTCCATACTCGTTTGCTTTTTGAGAAGCTTTTTCATAATAACTAAAAGCTTTCGAGATATTTTTATTTAAACGAGAGAGTTCTCCTTGAAGAACATAAGCTCTTACTAAAAAGTTTTCAGGACAATCTTTTGCCCATGTTAAAAATTGATTCTTTGCTTTTGTTATACTAATTTTTTGAAGTGTTTTATTTATAAAATCTTCTTGGTTTTGTAACTTGGCTAAGATGAGAGCATCATAAAATATATGTTCTGTGTTATGGAGCATCCCTTTAGAGGATTTAAAAAATACCCTCCCCTCGTTTGAGACTTCAAACCCTTTTTTATACTCTTGATGAAAATAAAGTGAAATCATTTTATTGACAAAATAGTAGTGTGCAAAGTGCTCAGAATTATAGTTTTGAAGAGTTTTTATATAACTCTCTTCATTGAAGTTTTCAGTATCATATATAGTCTGCGATAAGGTTTCATTTTTAAGATTTAAGATAGTTTGCTTTACACTTTGTATGGCTCCATTTTGTTCATCTGCACCAATGCTTTTTAGTAAAACCTCAAAATGCTTAATCTTAGCTAATATTATATCAAATGCAACACCTCGCATAAACATACTTTGAACAATCCCAGCTGCTGCACAACCAGTATGAAACCAGTCTCCAATATCTAAGCCATTACGATAAGCCTCATCCCAATTCTCTTCTGTTTGTTTTGATGGTTCAATCCATGAGTTTGAAAAATAGTTCGAGACAAACTTCACTTCAGCGTGTTGTATAGTATTATCAAAGCGCTCAAGCATCTCTAATGAAAACTTACTATATTTAAATCCTAAGCGATGATTCCCTAAAATTGCACCTTGAAAAATCACACCAAACACAGTAAAAGCAATAACAGATTCTTTAGTCAAGCCATGTTCTAGACATAGTTTCACAATTATCAATGAGTTTGCTACACAAAGTTCTGGTTTAATCTGATAAGCTGATTGTAAAGCATTTGCTAAAATGCGAATCATCATCTTAAACTCTTCATCTTGTGATTCTTTAAGTTTTATAAACTCCTCAACCTTATGGTTTCTAAATTTAATTTTGAACTTAATCAACTGAGATACAAAGAGAGGTGGGATAAAACTTTTTGGAATATCTAAATCAAAGAGTTTTACAGCTTCAAAAGCTGTTGCATACGCTTTTTTAAACTCTGAAATATCTGAATAGAACTTAATAATCTGCTCATATATTTCACCTTTTATAAGTTTTGAATCAGTTGCTTCTAAGGCATGCTCATAGTACTTTATAGATTCTTCACTATTATGAGTGAGGTGTTCACATAAAGCTCTATGTTTGAGTAAAAAAACATACTCTTCATCTTGATTCTTATCAAACAACTCCATTGATGTTTTTACATAAACTAAAGCATTCTCAAAATCACCACTATTTTTAGCATGCAAAGATGCTCTAAAATTCAACTCACTTAATAATTTTTTATCTTTATTATACTCAGATCCAATATTGAGATGATTAACACAAATAATAAGATTTTGATTACTTAGATTCTCATTTTGATTGAGTATGAGATTCCCAATATCATAATGTATTTGGGAAACCATCTCATCTGCTATAGATGCATATACCACACCTTGCATCCTTTCGTGAGAAAAACGGTATCTATTGTTTTTCTCTCTTTCATCGATTATCCACTCATCTTTAAGTGCTATATCTAGAGCATACTCAAAAGATGTATCATTATTATAAACTCTCTCTAAAAGCTCTTTAGAGAAGTGGTTTCCAAGACAAGAGGCAATATTGAGGAGGTTTTTCACATTAGAATCAAGCATATCAATACTTTTTGATAATATCTCAAACATGTTATCACTAATCTGTAGTTTATCAATCCTCTGTAAATCACATTCCCAAGAAAGAGTTTTTGGATCAAACCATACTGCCCCATTTTCATACAACTGTTTTAAATATTGTTTTACATAAAAAGGATTTCCCTCTGTTCGTAGATAAATAATTTTTGAAACCTCTTGGATTTTACGCAAAGGCATATAATCAAAAATCCATTGATCCACCATCTCCTGAGACAAGGGGATAACATTTAACTCTGTATAATCAATCGCAGAGGTGTTAAATTTATTTAGCATCATCTTTAAAATATATTTTGGTAAAACTTTATCATCACGGTATGTCATAAATACTAAGAGATTATCAAGCTTCAAAATTATATTTTCAATCCATTTTGCTGTAACTACATCTGCCCATTGTAAGTCATTTATACATATACACAGAGGTTTTTGAGGATTAATAATAACTTTCATAAAACTAAATAGTAGCTTATCAAAACGGGATTTTACATCAGATAACTCTTCTATTTTAATCTTGGCTTGTTTGCCTATAATAACCTCTATCTCAGGTATAACATCTATAAGTATCTGAGCCTGTGTTCCCAAGACTTTTTGGAGTTCCCTCTTATAAGTTTCTAAAGAATCTTCATCTTGTGTAATTATCTGCTTTGTTAAATCACGAAGTGCCTCAAAAAGTATCTCATAGGGTGTGTTTTGTTTATTATTTTCAAGTCTAAATCTTAATATATGGCTAAAATTATTTTTATTTTTTTCTAAAATTTTATCTGTTAATAAAGACTTTCCAACACCAAAAGCACCATAAAGTGAGATGATTTTATTCGATTTATTAAGATTTGAATCTATAATCTTTTGAATCTTCTCTACCTCATCAACTCTTCCATACATAACATTAGAACTAAAAAAACTTTGTAAATTATCTATTGTAGAGTTTTGAGAAAAAGCTTTAAGTAGCTTAGATAAATCTACATAAACAGATAAAACATCTTTATATCTTTGTGCTTGATTCTTTGTAATCATTTTATCTATTATTCGAGATAAAACAGTGGGTATCTCTTTGTTTTGATTTGAGAGTAAGGGAATTTTTGTTGTTACAATAGTATGGGAAAATTCAAGGGAATCATTATAAGAGTAAGGGAGTTCACCATTTAACATCTCATAAAATATAATACCTAAAGTATAAATATCTACAGAGCTATTGATTTTTAAATTTGCTCTACTTATCTGTTCTGGTGCTTTGTAGATTTCAAGTAGATTTTCTTTAGAATCTACTATATTGGTAGTTTCTATCTCTACATCTTGTGAATCATTGCATAATATAACTGAGGGGTTTAAAGCACCGTGAATTGTACCTTGTTTATGAAGGAGATGAATAGTATTACATAAGTTAAGAGATAGATTTAAAAATGTTTTTAAATCTATCTTATTTTTCACATAGCTCTTTAATGGGTAGTATTTATTATTCACTTTGTTTCCTCATTAGTCATAGGTTTAATTATACTTAAAATACTCAATAATTCTATCCTCTAGCCAATATTTAGGTTGAAAAAATGTGCCACTTATAAACCCTACATGTCCACCGTTTGGATAAAGTTCTAACTTTATAGATTGGGAAAGTTCATTTTGTGTTGGTAAAACTTCAGGGGTCATGAATGGGTCGTCCATGGAGTGGATAATGAGTGTTTTAGTTCTTATATTTTTTAGATACTGTTTTGAAGAGCATCGTGTGTAGTAATCTTGAGCCGATGCAAAACCGTGTATGGGAGCTGTGTAAATGTTGTCAAACTCCCAAAAAGTTTTTATCTCTTTTACATCACTTTTTTTGATTCCTATGAGTGAGTGCATATCGTGTTTATCAAACTTATTTTCTAGTTGATTGTTGAGACTTTTGAGTAGATGTTTTTGGTAAAACTTAGAAAAACCATTATCCATTTGGTTTGCACAAATATCTAACTGCAAGGGTGCTGAGATACTTATAGCTCCATCTAGTTTAGAACTGTCTCCGTACTCCCCTAGAAGTTTTAAAAGCATATTTCCCCCTAGAGAATAGCCAATTGCGAAGATTTTTGAGTTTTTAAATTCTGATTTTAGATTCTTTATCCAAGCATAAGAATCACCACTATCACCACTATGGTAAGCTCTCTCTAGTCGATTGTTTTCACCTGAACACCCTCTAAAATGCATCACTACAGATGCAAAACCATTCTCTGAGAGTTTCTTCATAGTGCCTTGAATATAGGGGGATTTATATGAACCGGCGAGACCATGGAAGAGAATCACTATAGGTTTTACACTATCTTTTTGAGGTTTACCATACCAATAACAATCTACAAAATCACCATCAGATAGCTCAAATCTCTCAATCTCAAAATCAAGTTTTATAGTACCTCTAAAAAAAGAGGAGTATAGCGTTTGTGCGTGACGGTTCTTTAGCCCATAGGCTGCTTTAAATGGCTGGCTCATTTTAAAATAGGTATCTAAGCCCTAAGCTATATGTTTGATTCTCACTCTCAATATCTTTAATATCTAGGTAGCGATATTTTATAGTCCAAGTCCAATCTTCATCTACCATATATCCAAGACTTACACTCCCTTGATAAGTCAAAGAGGGGTCACTTGTTACATCTGTAGTAGAATCAACAGTTTGAACCTCAGTAGCACCTACACCTAAGCCTATCGTACTTACAAGCTTTGTATCGTTGTAGGCACTGTAGTAAACATTTACTAGCCCACCTTTTTTAAGAACATCACCAGAGCCTAACTCAGATACTTTATCTTCAAATGCTGAGAGAGCATTTTGGGAATAATTACTCTCAAGCTCAAACCTCCACTGATCCATCTGGTAGCCTACAGCTACAGTTCCAGATGTTCCTTTGTCATAACTATATTCAGAATCTTCAACAGCTATATCACTAGAGCTAGGATTATCAAAGTTTACCTCAACATAAACTCCACTAGGTGCAGAAAATAGAAGTGTATAAAAGAGTAGTGGAAGTAAGAATCTCATAAGAATAAGCCTTTATTTTTCATCATTATACATTAATATTCTATTGACTAATAGAGACTTGATTCCTACCAGAACTTTTTGCCACATATAAAGCTTCATCTGTTTTATTGTATATCTCATCTGTCGTATTTATATCATCGACTTCAATAATATATAAACCTGATGATATGGTGACATACGAAGATGCTGAGTTTCCACTATGTTCTATTTTTAGATTCTCAACATTTTCTCTAACCGTATTTGCAATAAATATGGCATCATCTTCACAAGTAGTATGGTAAAGTAAACCAAACTCCTCTCCACCAAGTCTAAAGGTAAAATCGTCAGGTCTTTTAAGAGTTTTACTCAAAGCTAATGCTACTTTTTTTAGTGTTGTATCTCCAGCTTGATGTCCATAAGTGTCGTTATATTGTTTAAAATGATCAATATCTATCATTAAAAAAGCTAAAAGAGTAGAGTTTCTTTTTACAATTTTTATCTGATTTGGAAACATCTCATCAAAATATCTTCTATTATAAAGAGAGGTCAAACCATCTACTTTTGATATCTCTTCAATCTCTTTTTTACTAGATATATCATGTAAAATATTTGTGTATCCAATCACCTTATAATCTTCATTAAAAAGAGGATGTATATTTGATTCTAACCATTTTATCTCACCACTAGAATCTTTTTTCTTTATCTCCCCAATCCAATCATCTCCACTTTGTATGATTCTCTTAATAGTGTTTTGTTTATCAACTGTGGAATCTTCATATAGAAAACCATTAGATTTATTTAAAATATCCTCTTTTGAGTAACCTATATGTCGTGCTAGTGCATTACTAACCTCGTTGATTTTAAGGCTACTATCCATAGTCGCACTCATTATATTTTGGTCTATTAAATGAAAATATTTTTTTGTTTCTTTTTCAGTATGTTTTATATTTTTTATTAAAAGAATTAAAATTGTTAAAATAATTACAATAATTACTACTAAAAGAGAGCCAATTATTATAATCGAATTTTTCTTTACTAAAAGTGCATTCTCATTAAAAAACATAGCCTTGTTAGATGCATAGTTTATAAGTTTGTTTACCTGAGTGTTAAGGTTTTTTATATGTTCTGCACCCTTACCTTTGGTTATAACTGTTGCTTTATCTCTGTTAGAAAGCTCCTCTTCTATTTGAGGAATATGTACCTTTTGACTTAACTCAATTTGCACCAAGCTGATAACTTCATCTCTAATAGGTTTCCATTTAACAAAAGCATCATAACTTTTTTGGATATCTTGTCTATCACCAAGATACTTATCAAAAATAATATCAAACTGTCTATAAACTACAAGTTCATTTTTGTTTACATTTTCTATAGCTTTTAAAAGCTCTTGAGTATTTTTAGCTAATGCCACATCTTTCATATATCGGTGCATTGAAACAACATTTGTTTCCAATGTTTTTGTAGCAGCAGTAACCGTGTATGGATGCTCATAAAGATTCTCAGATAGATCAGCCAACTCCAACATCTTCACTATAGAAGCAACACCTAAAAGTACCAAAAATATCAAGGTAACACTAAAACTTAGTAAGACTTTTTTATACATTTTTTTATCCTAATTTTTTATGCTTTTATTATACTATGAAGTTATGAAATAAAAGTAATATTAGTTTCATTTAAATACTCTTGATAATCGAGCATATCATTATTTATCTATATTCATTAAGTTTTTAAAGTCTACATCTTTTTAGTAATGGCAGTTGATATAAATTGGTTCATTGAAATATATACAGAACTAGAAAATATTTTCTAGTTCTGTATATGGAATTATTTTTATAGAAGAATACAAAATAGGTTTATAATGGTGTTCTAAATTATTAGCTAAAAAAGATAAAGCAACAACATCAGATTGGTTGCTTTGACAGATAACAAGTAGTGATTTCTTATCTGCCATTTTACTCTCATCTATATTAAAACTTTTACACATTTCATTATAAATGTGTATGCTATCTGATAATTTTAAGCGAATCCCCTCTTTACACTTTTTTACAGCTTTACTTCTATCTAATCCATCATTTTGATAATTTGAAATTTCATATTTTAAATCTGATAGTTCTATAAAATATAAAGTATTATCTTTTTTTCTTAAATAATCACAAGATTTAAACGCAGAACAATTTAATATATTCTTTAAACTATTTGATTCTGGGGCATCCAGTTTAATGGCTTGCGTATTTAAGACAAGATAATCTAATACACTACAGTCAGTATGAATTTTCTCTCTAAATTCTAATAATTTCATTTAAATGTCTTGCATATACAAATTATAAAATGGACGACTTAAATCATCCAATACTATACCAACCTTTTCAAGTTCACTTAAATCTGAAAAACTTTCATCATAAGGCATTTTATTTATTGCAATAATATCTTCAGCATTTTCCTCTTCATTTTTTAAAATAATTTCAAATGCCTTTAGGAAATCTAAACTATGTGTAGCAATAATAATATTAGCTCCATTTTTTGCGATCTTATACAAAATATTTGCTAAAGCAACTTGCCATTCAGGGTGAAGATGAACTTCTGGTTCATCCATTATTAAAAATGAGCCTTTATTGATAACATTATTTCTAAGTAACAAGTCTATTAACCCTATATTACTGATTCCCATTGCTGTTAAAGAGAGAGGGATTGTACTTCCATTGTTATCTATATAATTGATATCTCCACTTTTTGTTACATCTAATTTTCCGGCAATTATTTTCTGAATATCTTTACTAATCTCATCAAAATCAGCTATGTCTATATATTCTTTATCTATGAAGTTATAAAGTTTATCTAAATACTTAGGGTAACCTTTCAAGTATTTACCATCAGTTAAATCGATAAGACCATTATTAATTTTTTCTAAAGCTTTTCTTATTTTTATATAAACTGGTGAATCAAAAAATACAATATTTTGAACTTTTTGAACTTTTTCCATACCATTAATATCAAAATCAAATTCCATAATTGATTTTTGATTAACTGTTACTTCGCCAATAGTTTCTATATCAAGTTTTAAATCTTTTTTCTGTGCCCTATTTATTAAGCTTTGAAGATTAGTTATTTGATAATTCTTTTTCATTCCTGTCTCTAATTGTAATGATATACTATTTGTAATAACTTTAGTATGATTATTTATTGTATTCATTAACTCATCTAAAGATAACAATATTTTATCTATCTCTATTGAGTATTTTTTAAATTTATTCGTTTCTAATCTAATATTTAAGTAAGTACGAATCATTTCATTAAATTCTTCAAAGAAGTTAGTATTTATTTTTAATAAGTTTTCTTCTTCTGTAAAAGTACTAGTTGATAGATTTATTAATAAATTAATAAATCTATCATTTACAATTTCAAAGTTTTTTTCAAAATCTAAATCTATTTTTACAGTAGATTGTAACTGCATTGTTAGAAGTTTATATGTTCCACTAACACTTTGATAATGTTTAACTAATTGCTTAAAAAAATGTTTTTGATAAATAGCATCTAATATAGTATATAAACTTTTTGTAACAAATGTTTTACCACTACTATTCTCTCCCGCAATTATAGTTAAAGGTTTAATCGTAATAGTTGCTTTGTCAATATTACCAACATTTTCAATATTATATTTTAGGTTAAAACCCATTTTTAAATTCCTACTTATTATGATAAAATTTTATACTAATAATAGCAAATTTTTGCTAAATAAATAGAAATATCATATTTAACTATCTAAGGTAGATAATGACACAATTCATCCCAAAAAACCTATCACTCCCACAAATCATAGAAACAAAAAAAGTCCTAAAAAAAACCATCTCGGCAAATAGGGCTTTGGCAAAACTAAACGGTGTTGCCAAGATTATCCCTAACCAAGCTATTTTGATAAACTCTTTGGTTTTGCAAGAGGCGAAAGATAGTAGTGAGATTGAAAATATTATCACTACTCACGATGAGCTTTACAGGGCATCACTTGATGTTTCGGATGTTTCTAATGATGCTAAAGAGGTTCAGAACTACTTTAAGGCACTTATGAGAGGGTATGAATTAGTCAAAGAGAATCAACTTCTTCTTAAAAAATACATTGTTGAGATTCAACAAGAGTTAGAACAAAATAATGCAGGTATTAGAAAACAGAGTGGTACGAATCTCAAAAATGCACTAACTGGTGAGGTGATTTTCACTCCTCCTCAAGATTATGAGACGATTCAGAATCTTCTTGATAACCTTGAAACTTTTATCAATGAGCCAAACGATGTTGACCCACTTGTAAACATGGCTATAATCCATTATCAGTTTGAGACTATCCACCCTTTTTATGATGGCAATGGGAGAACAGGTCGGATTATAAATATTTTATATCTAATTCTAAAAGATTTACTCGATATTCCGATTCTTTATCTTAGTCGTTATATTATTCAAAATAAGAGTGATTATTATAGACTTTTACAAGAGGTAAGAACTGAAGATAAGATGGAAGAGTGGATTCTATATATGCTTGATGGAGTTGAGAAAACTTCGTTAGAGACTATTGAGCTTGTGGAAAATATATCTTTATTAATGGAAAAAACTACAATTGAAGTAAAAGAGAAACTTCCTAAAATTTATTCTAAAGATTTAATAGAGATATTGTTTATGCACCCTTATACTAAGATTGATTTTTTAGTTAATAGATTAAGTATAGCTAGACAAACAGCATCTATATATTTAAAAGAAATAGAATTCCTTGGCATATTGCAAAGTATCAAAATAGGAAAAAGTAAATATTTTATTAATACTTCTCTTTTCAATATGTTAAGAAAAGGGATTTAATTTAACATGTTTTTATAACATGTTAGAAAAATGAAGAAAATCTAACATATAAAATTAATATGTTAGAAAAATTATAAAATTTCAACATATAAAAAAGGCAAAACAAAAAAATGAACTCACTAAGCATATTTGGCACTAGTAGTGACGCTGGTAAATCTACACTCTCTTTCGCTATCACTTACCTGCTTCATCACCGTGGAATCAAGGTTGCCCCTTATAAGGCTCAAAATGTATCTAATAACTCTCAGGTTACAGATGAGGGTGGAGAGATTGCTATCCCTCAGTTTTTTGCGGCGGAGGCTATTGGGCTTCGTACTACTCCTGATATGAATCCTATACTTTTAAAGTCGGGTGGGAAATCTAAGGCCCATATTATTGTGAATGGTAAAAGTGTGGGGGATAAGGATGTTTGGGGCTATTATAGAGATTTAGATTCTCTGAAACCTCATGCAAAAAAAGCTTTTAAGAATCTACTCAAAGAGTATGATTGTGTTGTTGCTGAGGGGGCTGGGTCTCCTGTTGAGCTCAACTTAATGGATAAAGATTTATCTAACATCTATATCGCTAAAAAGTTTAATACTAAGATTATTTTAGTTGCAGATATTCAGCGTGGTGGGGTTTTTGCTTCCATCTATGGGGTGTACAAACTGCTTCCTAAAAAGCTTCGTAAAAATGTTGTTGGGGTGATTGTTAACAAGTTTCAAGGGGATATGTCGCTGTTTGATGAGGGGGTAAGAATCATAGAATCTCGTTTTGGAATCAAGGTTTTAGGGGTAGTTCCATTTAAACCTTTTAACCTAGGTTTTGAAGATAGTGAATCTATTATGAATTATGTTCAAGATACTCATAAAGCAATCATTAAAGTAGGGGTGATTAAACTTCCACATATTAGTAATTTTACAGACTTTGAACCTTTGATAGTTGATTCTGAGATAGAGTTATCTTTCATCTCTAGCCCTAGTGAGATCTCATCTTGTGATGTTCTTGTAATTCCGG
>Ga0114922_10004867_pt1 | contig 12431 bp, 17 predicted proteins | sample AartaG_FD_100975 | JGI IMG/M metagenome (GOLD analysis project Ga0114922, IMG submission 100975) | Deep subsurface microbial communities from Aarhus Bay to uncover new lineages of life (NeLLi) - Aarhus_00045 metaG | ecosystem: Environmental > Aquatic > Marine > Oceanic > Sediment | place... | reverse complement strand
TCCTTGGTAAAATGTTTATCTTGGAAGACAAACTTATATCCTTGGAGATACCGGATGTCCATTCTATTTGAAATCACTACATATTTCCCTTATTTTTATCAACTAATCTGGAGATGATCCAAAATAACAAATAAAAAGTCGTTTGCCATAGCTATCTACAAATACAGTGTCATTGCGCCTTTGCTTGATCCGGATCTAAACGGAAAAGAAAAGCGTCATATGATTGAAAAAATCATTAACAGGAGCCATTACCCTCTACCAGGTATTACATTGACGTTCACTAAAGATTCTATTAACAGATATATCTCCAGTTTCCGAGAACAAGGGTTTGAGGGACTTTTACCAAAACAGCATACTCAGTATCTTAGAAGATATAAAAATATTATGTGGGCCACTTTTAAGATTAATATGAATGACCCTCTTGCATCTATGCAACAGCTCAGAGATATCATTGCCAAGGGGCCTGAAACATCTCCAGAAGCAAAAGATGCCTCTTTAAAATTCCTTGATCAATGTTTAACCAGTTTGGATACGAGGGTCCCGAAATATAAACCTATCTATTTGGATAGATCGCTCACTGATGATGAAATTGATAAATTGGAAAGCTATGTGCGAAGAGGGAGTAAAAATAACAGGAATCGTGCAATAGCTCTTTTAATGGCAAATGAACAGCGCACAATGCCGGAAATAATATTAGCCTCGAATTCTTCAGCAGCGACAGCCTACCGCTGGTTTAATAGATTTAAAGAGGAAGGAATTGATTTTATTGAAACAAAAATTAACAAGGCAAAGACTAATATTGAATTCAGGGAAAGAGTCCAAAGAATCACTAAGATAATTCACTGTCCTCCAGGGGATTATGGCATTAATAGAACTGCATGGCGGTTGGAAGACATAGCCAAGGTATATGAAAACAAATATCATAAAAAACTATCAATAGCATCCATCAGGAGAAGCATTAAAAAGACAGGGTATTCATATAAAAGGGCGATAAGGGTCTTAACCAGCCCCGATCCTGAATACCTGGAGAAAACAAAAAAGGTGTTGAAAACCCTCCGAAATTTAGGTCCTCACGATGCATTCTTCTTTATTGATGAAGGAGGCCCTTACCAGGTGAAAAAGTATGGTGGCAAAAGCTGGACCCCAAAAGGGGCAACAAAAACCTTCCCTCAATTTCAGACACCAAAAGGCCGGGTGACTTTTATCGGTGCCCTGGATGCTCTCAAAAATCAGGTTACCCTGTTTTTTACAAAGAGCAAAAACACTGCTGCGGTCGTATGTCTTATAAAGATTCTTTTTTACAGGTATCATGGATATTCAACTCTTTACCTGACATGGGACTGCGCATCATGGCATAGATCTAAAGGGCTGCAAAAGTGCCTGAATAAGCTGAATGCCGATGAAAAAGGCCCAAACATCAAAGTGGTCCCCTTACCAAAACAATCACAATTCTTAAATGTAATTGAATCCGTTTTTAGTGGGATGAAAAAGGCCGTAATCTTCAATAGCGATTATCAATCCGAGTATGAAATGAAAGTGGCCATTGACAGACACTTCCAGGAGAGAAATGAGTATTTCAAAGCCAACCCGAAGAGAGCAGGCAATAAGATATGGGATAAAGAATATTACAACCTTGATGAACTGGATAGTGGACTGTTTAGACGGATGTAGTTGAAGCCCGCGCTATAGATATGAATCTTTTCAAAAGGGCACGTCTATATAAAACATAATATCTTATAGATATTTTCAAGCTTGGTCGAATAGGCATATATTGATAATAGGTGCTCCTTAAACCTAGGATTAATTGAGACTATATTCTGCTCTCTCATAGTAGCACGAACAAAGTCTGGAGCGCTTTTTTCTAATGCTCCCAGTAATTTGATTTTATTCCATGATCCTCTGAAATCGATGCCCTTCTCTTTACAGATAGATATAAGATCACTTTTTGAAAAGCTTCTTAAAAGTCCAGCACTATCATCAGTTGGTATTAACAGTTCACTATCAAGTATTTCTTTAGTTGTCCAGGGTATGTGAAGACCAAAACTCCTTAAGTTATAATCAGTAAGCATAGTCAAGCTGCCTTCACCAGACGAGATAGCATAAAAAAGATGTAATCTGGCCCCTATAGAAAGAGTTAGAATTTTCTGTTTACATGCGTTTTCACTTAAGCCTGTAATTTTCAACATATCAGGCTCAAATAGGGGATAATCTTTCCAATAATCCGAATCCTTCCTCAAGTCTTTGATGGATCTATTCGCCTTTTTTAGTAACTCAATAAAAGCTGGAAGCAGTTCGAAATGATAGCAACATAAGGCTCTTGAAAACATTAACGGGAGTTTGCTATTCTCTGCTATCCAGAATTCTCTACCCCCTCCATCTTTTTCCGCTATTATCCACATGGCTCTTATTTCGAAAAGGGCAACCTCCTCAGTATATGATATGTATTTGTCGAAAGGTGCATTAACAACACTTTCAATCTTTTCGTCTATCCATTCTGGCCCGATTCCAACGCCAGGATTAGCTTCAAGAATCGCTCTCATCAATATGGATATCGCTTGAATATCATTTTGCCGTAATCGATCAACAATAAACGCTGTAAAATCAGCGCAAGGGACTCGTGAACTTGGAGAATAATCTTTGTGTAGAAAAGGATAGTTGGGATCTCCCAAGCTTTTTATACTCTCCTTCAACTCCGAAATGGGGCTTGAGATAGACCGCTTAAAGGATTGATTTTTTGGCCGGGCCTTGCGTCTAAAGAAATCAAAAAAACCCATGATAGATCCTCTAACAGAGTTTGGGCTTGATACTAGAGGTATGCCCTAGGCATTCTACCCATTGAGCTCCCTCTGCCAGCCCTCTAAGGATACCTTCTTTTTCTTTTATTAAATTCTGTAATAACTGTTCAGATTTTTTAGTATGCAATTCTTCGTCAAACCTATTAGTCGGAGAGCTTTCTTTTTAGTAAACAGTGCACCCCTTCAATGAATACGACTTCCCATCCATCTTTACCGAGATCATTTAATTCATCTATTTGTGAACTATCTTCCCAGTAAAAGATCCTGCCTTTGTGGAATTCATAGCTTCGGTACTCGTACTGTTCCACTCTTGCCCCCCTTTGTTCAAGTTTATATTGCCCCCATCCAGTTTATTTTCCATATCCTTCAAATTTGCCTTTAAGCGATCCTTTTCAGAATATGGATACTTTACTTATTCGATGGATTCTAAGACTCTTCCATTTTCTTGACGACGCCTTCAAGATAGCAGACTAATTGCCAGTGTTCCAGATAGGAGAGTTGAGCATGGGAAGTGGCGCCGAATGAGGTTTTAAGAAGTTCACGAAATTCAGGGCTTTTCATCGACATCCCAAAATGCTTAAGGAGTTCCACTTCTCTTTTGTAGAGCTGAGGTCCTGTGTGAATATACCCTTCCCTGCTGGCTGCTCTTTCGATCTTTCCTTGAATGGTGTTAGCATATTTCTCTTCCAAATAATTGATTATATCTGGGGCACATTCTTTCGGCCATGTCCATATGATGGTCCATCTGTTGTTTTTAATTCCAAAATCTCTTTTAAACTTGCTATAAAGAACAGTATATGCGCTCTTACCATATCTCTTCTCTCTTGCTTCCCCAATTTTATTAAACAACGACATAATCCTGTTTCTCAGTAATGTGTCAGCACCAATGCTGTCAGGAGGAGGCAAAATCTTTTTCTCAGGTTGTTTCGTGGTGATGAAAACATCACCGGCAACTTGAACATTTCCGTTACCTTTTACATTTATGGAGACAAGGGGGGCAAGTCTTTTAGATGGTTTTCGAGAGGTCTTTTTCTTAGGCTTTGCCTTATCCATTATCTGGATAACTTTTCCTTTGATATCTTCATCCTCACCCATAGGAACCTCCTTAGGCTACCAACTTCAAATACCTTGTGACTGTTCCTTTATTAACTGTTTTATTCGTTTCTACAAAATGCTCATATAATAGAGAAATAAGTTGAGCTTTTTTTGGTGGGGCTAATTCAAGGTCACTTCTGTTTAGGCTTTCTTCAATAGCCTCTATTATCTCCTGAAGTAATACAATGTTTAAATTCGGATGCCCTGATGAATCTATTGGAGTCTCACTGTATTCAATATTGCGATATGGTTCACCTTTGCCTAATATCAGCCAGATACTACTAACAGAAAACTCCATACATACCCTCGCAAGTAAATCAATTGACGGCGATGTCTGTCCATCCCTATAACTTACAAGGGTGTTTCTCGATACACCAACCTTCTTTGCGAATGCAGGGAGAGATAATCTAGAATCTTGGATGATTTTTTTTAGCTTCCCCGGAATTTCAGGCCAATTAAAAACTTCTGTTGGTGAACTATTTTTAATATCAGACATCAGGCAACCCAATTTTCTGACAATTAGTGTTTATACAGCCATGATTTAGACATTATCATCAAAATATTGGTTGACAAGCCACTATTTTGATGATAATGATAGCATAGGTCATCAATAAATTGATGGTAGCTTCAAGTTAGCATCATTTTCAAACTGAGTCAATGTCCGATTTTATGAAATATTCAGACAGATTGAATCAAAACCCCGGACGATAAAGTGAAAAATGCAACAACCGGTTCAAATGTTACTTTTTGACAAACCTACATTCAATATTTCGCGCGATTTGAAAGAAACAATGAACGCAGCGGCCAAACAATGCCCTCTTTCACGGGCTCAGATCACGGATAGAATGAATAAATTAGCTGTAAGATATGGAGTAGCCTTAGGCAAAGGGAATAGAAATGGATTGTCTTTAGAGACTTTGGAAAAATGGCTTAATCCATATGATAAAACCAGACAGATTCCAATTAAAGCTTTACCGATATTCTGTGCTGTAGTTGGTGACCACAAACTATTAGAGGTATTGGCAAACCCATTGGGTATCCAAATTATAGGAGAGGACGACCAAAGATTATTAAAATGGGCAAAGGCTTACCACATAGCGAGAAAAGCTCGTAAAACCATGAGAAAATATGATCCAGATGTTTAGGGAGAAAGGATTAGAATATGCGATATGGAAAAAGAAAGTCTGGGACTAAAATCCGCATATGGCTCCTACGCAAAGGAATTCGCCAGGCCGATATAGTGCAAGATTTAAAAATCGACCCAAGTGCTATTTCTCATTGGATCGATGGGCATATTTCATCAAAACGAATAAAGGATTATTTCATTAATAAAGGGTGCCCTAAAAAGTTACTGGAGAGATAGAAAATGAATAGCTATCGAAGAATTGCATCAGTAAAAACGGCCTGTGAAATATTAGAATTCCTTTCAGAGCAAGATGGGCCTGTTCCTGTGCTCGAAATATCAAAGACCCTGGAAATCCCTCAGGGCACAGTAATGTGTCATCTTATTACACTTGAAGATGTCGGTTTTGTGGAAAGGAACAACGATACTTATAAACTCGGTTACAAGCTCGGTCTTTTCTGGGCCCAGACCATGAATAAATTGCAGGCTAAGAAAAGGAATATAGAGAGACAAATTGAAATGTTAGAAACAGGAGTGAGCAATGAATAAGGACCTTCAAGATAAAGCGATGAAAAGCATGTATGAGATTGGACAAGAAAGAGCCAACCTCGAATTGGAAAAACTTAAATCTGAAATTGATGCTATCCGGGAAGAATCCGAATCTCTTGGGATACTGAAAAAGATTAAATACGATATGGCCCACAATGAAATGTTGAAATACACCGTTCTTTACCAGATCAAGGAGAAAAAAGAGCATCTTAAGGGAGGAATGACCTGGAAAGAATTCTGTGAGTCTATTGGGGAACCAGATAGAACTGTTGATAGAATTCTGAAAGAGATAAAGCCGATTGTGGAAGCATTTTCCGCCAATTTGGCGAATTTAATTGGTATGCCATTAAGTAAAATCAGGTACTTAGGTTCATCAGTTTCCGCCAATTTGGCGGATTTTGATGGTGAGTCTATTATTTACGAAGGGCGAAAAATCCCGATCACACCGGAGAACAAAGAGGATATCGAAGCCTTGATAGAGGCATTAAAAGAGACACATCAGAAAGAAAAGACAGAACTCCAATCTAAACTCAATCGACTCGAAAACAATAAAGACAGAATCATCAAAGAAGAAACCGAAACTCTTAAGACTGAACGGGATGCATTAATCAAAGAAAATCAGCAATTAAAAGTTTTCGATATAGAAGACAAAGATCCTGAATGGAGCCTGGAGCAGATTAAAGTGATTGAGAAAGCCGCTCATGATTTCAACCTGCTTTGTAGAAAATTCATCCTGGATGACAGACTTGATGATGATCTCCATCTTCAGGGGAAAGTTCAAGCATCTATGACTGAGGCAAGGAACGCGGTTAGAAACCTGGAGCAACTATGGAATGAACGATTCAATTCTTACGATGATATCCCATAATGCAAATTGAACTTAATATCTTAGATCAAATCCGGCAAGACTGGAAAACCGCTCCGCGTGGCTATAAGTCAAAAATAGTCGCTAAATGGTCTGAAACGTTAGGCTATTCATATAATTCATTATATGGGCTTCTTAATGCTGGTCGTAAACGGAAAAAAGGCGAACGAAAGATCGGTTGTATTGAAGATTATGTCAGGATCGTTTTTCAGATCAAAAAGAAAGTGCCTGAACAACATGGCGAGATCAGTACTGATCAAGCTGTACGCATCGCGATTGAAAACAATATTATCCCTGCAAACATGATAAATAAGATTTCTACAATCAACCGCATAGGTAGAGAGCTTGCTCTTAACAAGAAGATTAGGCGTGTGTCTCGATTCCAGGCGTCATACCCAAATGAACTTCACCATGTGGATGCGTCATCCTCCAAGTTCTTTTATATAGCACGGGAATTAGCTGGTGGTGATTGTCTCCTTAAACTTCACGCAGGAAAAAAAGGATACAAAAACAAACCTGTACCCACAAGATTACGTCCCTGGGTCTATGGATTGGTTGATGATCATTCAGGTTACTATGTTGGACGTTATATTGCGGCTTATGGTGAAACAGCCATTGATAATCTTAACTTTTTGGCATGGGCTTGGAGCAAGAATGATGCAAAACCTTTTTTCGGGTTGCCGGAAAAGTTAAAAGGCGACCTCGGCCCCATGATGAGGGGCAAAGATGCACAGGATTTTTTCAAACGACTTGGAGTAGAGGTAGATCCAAGCGAACCTGAAAACAAAGAAGCACATGGCAAGATTGAAAGGCCTTGGCGCACGATATGGCAGCGCTTTGAAAAGACATTCTTCGCCCAGACAGACTGGAAAAAATTTGAGGTAACAGTAAGCGAGTTCAACCGTCAATTCTTCATCTATCAGGAAGAGTACAACAGCATGTCTCACCGCTTTGAGAAAAACATTACAAGGTACCAGGCCTGGAAACGAATAAACTTCCGAGGCGGTGCTGTTGCTATGCCGGAAAGAGCCCTTACCACAGTAGCAAAGAGAATTGAACGAACAATAGGCGCTGATGGATGTTTTTCATTTAACGGACAGCAATATGAGGTTAAGGGCCTGCACAATGCGAAAGTCTTTATCTATATGGGTGTGTTTGATGACCGGCTTGTCGTTGAAGATAAAGAATCAGGCCGGAAATATGAAGTGGAAAAGTTTACCCCCAATCCAGTTGGGACATTCACTTCCCGTGAAGAAACACCTCACCAGAAAGCGGTAAAGGCTGGTGAGACGCTTCAACTGGAGAATACCCTCTATACTACTCCTAAAGACCAGGGCAATGTCACCCATTTCCCTGCAAGGATAAAAGAAACGCGAGATATCAAAGATCCCCTGGATGTCGATACATATCCCTCTTTGAATGAGGCAATGCAGGATTTTATCTCTATCTCTGGTGAGTTGCCGAAAGGGAAAGACTCCAAGGATCTTAAAAAATTAATCATAAAAAATGGCTTAAATAGGTCCTTTGTAAGGAATCTGGCGTTTGAGGTCCAAGCCGAAAATGAAAGGAGGGAATTATATGGCTAACATGTCCAAGTTGGAATTACTTGACCGGTTAGATTTCGAGCGCGACCCCTTTAAGGCAGTGAATTACAAGACCGGAGATAGTTCACGTATTCATCGCATTGTGAGTATGGCTGTCAAGGCTAGGGCTATGGTTTCAATCGTGGGCGAGCGTGGATCGGGTAAGAGCAAAGCGGTTATCGATGCACTAAAAAATTTAAGGGTCCGCCAGGTCGCGGTACGATCCTTAGACAAATTCAGGTTATTGATCAGCGGTATTGAACGGGCCATGATTCTGGATTTGAGCGACGAAAAGCCAAAACGAAGCGGTGAAATCAGGGCCAGGCAGTTAAGGCGTATCCTAGGAGAGGCTTCCCGGAAAAATGAAGTTGTATTGGTGATTGAAGAAGGTCATCGTTTGCATGGTATGACCTTGAGAGCCCTTAAGAGCCTGCGGGAATTAGACTGGATGGGAGAAACTGAACTGTTTACTGTTGTCCTCTTGGGCCAGTCTGATCCTATGAATAAATCGGGCATGGCTGAAGTTAAGTTAAGAACAGACACCATCTATTTGCAGGGCCTTACCCATGATGAAATTGAAAGATATATCCAGGGGACAGTGGGGAAGGTTTTCAGCAATGAAGCAATCAACGCTGTTAAGAGTTTACCAGAAGCCAGGAATTTTCTGAACCTACAAAATATGCTGGTATCGCTTATGGGGAGGGCTTTAGCTGACGGTCGGGAGAAAGTGCTGCCCGATGATGTAAAAGATGAATTTGGTGTAGGGCAAACCGATACATCCAAACAAGCTGACATCCACAACATTAAGGTAACCAAGAAGGAGGACGATCAAAAGGGAAGTCCAGCCCTTAAAGCTGTTTTGGATCGGCATTAAAGGAGAAAGGATCAAGCGGTTTGGAAAAAGGGATCAAAAATAGATCCGATTCAAATAGAAGCCTTTATCTATGCCAGAACAAAGCTATTCATAAGGCAAGAGCACAAATCGGCATGAGCTTGTGTGATTGTCGATTGCTGGCAAAGCAGCTTGGCAAAAAAACATCATTAAGCTCTCTTACTTTGAGGCGACGTTGGGAGTTGATAGAAATTTTGAAAGCTAAAGGTGCAAAGGTGTATAACCCGCCATTATCTCAGACTTCTATGGAAAATCATGGGAACCCTAAAGATGTTTATCCTGAACGCTTGGTTTACTGGAGTAAGAGATTTCCCAAAAGGAGGCCGGGTTTTGCTACTGTTAGCCAACTTGCATGGGTAGAAAGCCTGTGGTCACTGGATTTTGACGATGGACGCACCGGGGATCGAAATGGTTTAAGAGGCTTTATATGGCGGCAAACAAAAGGGCTTAAAGACAGGCCGGTCTCTGATCTTGCATTTCTTCGAGACAACCATGTTGCAGCCGTGATGACGCCTTTGAGGGCAAAAGCCAAACAACGGTTTGCTGTAAGGGCTGACAGTCACTAGAGAGGTGGAGAAATGAAACCTAAAAGAGAAATAATTCCAGGCCTTACTTTGGGCCAAAACTTTCGACTTGTGATGTCTCAAGAAGGCCTCACATTTAAGGATGTTAGTAAAAAATCCAAGGTGTCGAGTGCTACGACTTATCGCTTGGTTGAAAGAGCACCGGTTTTTGTTACTGATCAAGTCATTAGGTTCGGGAGGGTTTTGGGTTTTACTGAGAAGCAGATCCGGGAAAAATCACGTCAGGATCGGCTTGCAAGTAAGATCACCTACTCAAAAAAGGAAAGACTCTACCAACTAATAGCTGAGGTTATAAGTCTGTTTGACTCGAAATAAAGATAAGGAGGAATATTTCAGCAAATCATTTTGTACCGGATAGCCAAGGCCAGGTGAAGAGGCGTTACCTCGGACGCCCTGCCGGTACATTTTAAATCCGAGGTAGATAGTGGCGAGGGGCTGTCTTTCTGGAGAGACTTTGCGTTCTTCTGGATTGTCAGCCCTTTTTCATTAAAACTACTTTAAAAAACAGGGAGGAGGTGAAGGTAGGGAAGTATAAAGGTAATTTAAGGGCTAAAGAGTATGGCAAATCGTAAGCCAGGAAGGGAGGTAAACAAAAATGGAGTGCCCATTTAAGAGTATGGATTTTTATGATTTTGATATGTTTCAGATAGAGGCAGAATGCAAAATAGAGCAGGTCAAGAGTTTAATAGATTTTATTAAGCCTGAATACCAATGTGATATTGAACTTTACCCGGCTCTGGAGGCTCTCAATACCCTATTAAACGGACTAAAGGAATATATAGAACAAAAAAGCAAGGTCTATGATCTATTTAAAGAAGATTTCGACAAAAATAGAGCCCTTGCCAAGGATTGCAGCCAGGCAAAGGCTCTAAGGGTAGATCGAGTAAAATCGATCTAAAAATTAAACTAACATAATAGAGAATGAAAGTCAAGGAGGGAGATTTTCTATGAGTAAAATTAAAAAAATACAAAAGAAAATTGAATTATCGCGTCAGGACGTTAAGGATTACCATCACCTCGATTTAGGCGTTGTTACAAGCAAATTAGGGGCTATTAGTCAGTTAATGGTCATGTGCGGCGAGGCCGGTGATGCCCTTGATTTCCGAGCTGATGAAATTGCAGCAATTGGGCTTATATTGGCCGATCTCATGGCCGAGCTTAAGCAAATAGATGGATCGTATGCCGAGTAAAAGCAGGGAGAAGATAGCACACCAATATGAAGGTTAATGAAGGAGGTTCACTATGATACAAGAACAATTAAATTTTGATATTGTTGCTTCGATTCAAGAGAAATTAGACGCCCATGCGGGCGATCTTGAGGTTCTTAGTGACTTATTAAGGAGCGTTGATGAGGATGATAATCTCTTTGATAAACCGAACTTTGGACAAAACCTAGGTTCACTCATCTATACGTGGCTGGAAAACCAGAATAGACTTATTGAAGAAGCCATTGAGGAGGTAAAAAACGAGCCTGGATATGTCATACACAATGCAAATGAATTGCTGGGCTTAGCACGAAGATGGAAGGGTACGCATAAACTTTCCGATTTTATCGGCTCCGATGATATTATTGAAAGGCTAGAAAAAACCATTGACGTTTACGGTGACGCATTCCGCTCTGAGGCTGAAAGTTTGCTTAAAGCTTTAAGAGAAATCCAGGAAAAGGAGGCAGCAAGAGTAACTAAAGAATAATTAAGGCCTGCTCTGGGCTGGGGTCACGTGAAAAGGAGGGCTATATGGAAAATATTATAGTGGTAAAATTTACAGGCTTCAAAAAGGCTTAGAATAAGACAAAAAGCCTCAAGTTATTGTGGTAGATCTGATTTTGAATAGCCAAGCATCAAAACCAAAAAAGGGTGTATATGAAGGTTAAACCAAAAAAGGGTAAAGGAGAAAGATCCTTAGATTGCCCTCATTATGAGAGCTGCCTTGACTTTGCTGCAATACAGAATTGGAAAAGCTTTAATTGTGAATCATGTGGTTTTTATGTTGATTCCCTTAAGAAAGCTCGATCATCTCCGGAAAAGAAAGAAAATACGAAGATCTGTAATAAGTGCGGTAAGAATCCCACAATCCAACCTAATAGCCCTTTATGTGCAAGTTGTATTGGAAAGCAAGCATGGATGGATGGGAAAGCTAAAAAGAAAGTCCCTGCTTCCCCCAAAAGGAAAGAGACAACCCAGAATAAGGCCATCCCCGAAAAACCCCATCAGGATCTCAATACAGCCCTCACAATCAAATTTGGCAAGTATGCCTCGGTGTTGAGTGAGGTTGAAAAAATAGCGGAGGAAGAAGTGAGATCAGTTGATTTACAGGTGATTTATATTCTTAAGAAATATTTGAAGAATGTTCATGTGACCTAAAATCTACTTAAGACACCAGATCAAAGTTAATAATACCACACTTTGTTTGGAAACCGTAATAAGGCAACAAAGAGTAGTAAAATCAAACTATATTTGATAGTATCAAGATAATTTCTACGTTCACTTATAACGATTTTGATGACAAATTTATAATGATTCTCTACTGAGCTTCTTTACGTCGAAAGTATATGCTGGAATGAAGATTAATAACCCATCATGGCCAAGACTCTATCTTTATTGTGTTTGCCATGATATTATAATAAAAATATCATATTAGCAATTAAATTAAGATAAATTAATTAATATTTATTAAAATTAGATATCTAATCAGCTTTGAGCAACAGGCCGTCAAGATCTGGCACTAATTTTCCCTCCAGCCTTCGTGAATCATCTGGGGGAAGATTTTAAAGATATTTGCAATAAGTGCAAAAGGTAACAATGTCCAGCAAGTCGCAAATGCTGGTCTATAACTCATAATCCTTAATCTATAATGAAATTAATTCAACAAATTCAACAAGATTGTCCCCAAGATTTCCAGCACCTCCGAGGTTGCTCATGCTTTAGATGTCAGGCATGTGAGTG
>Ga0114922_10004866_pt1 | contig 12431 bp, 21 predicted proteins | sample AartaG_FD_100975 | JGI IMG/M metagenome (GOLD analysis project Ga0114922, IMG submission 100975) | Deep subsurface microbial communities from Aarhus Bay to uncover new lineages of life (NeLLi) - Aarhus_00045 metaG | ecosystem: Environmental > Aquatic > Marine > Oceanic > Sediment | place... | reverse complement strand
TTTGGCCACCTTTTTTACCTATTTTGCTCAGGTATTTTCTAACTCTCTTATCCATTACAATAGATTATAACATATTCCGGTTAAGATGTCAAGTGTTTTTTTTTATCAAAAAAAAAAAAAAATAAATTACCCTGGTTGCAATTTTTGCGGATTAGATACAGCTCCCCCCTTTGGGTTTCCGGTTATTGCGAGCCTTTCAAGGATTTTTCCGAGAGATTCAACGGCCTTACCGACCGGCGGCGGATCGGTACTGGTTAGTTTATTTAATTTTCTTGATAATATACAGACTAAATCAGGTGGGACAAAATCAGAACGTTTAAAGTCGATCGGCTTTTTTCTACTTATAAAATGATGTGCATAATTCCACCAGGACGGTTTTTCAGAATAGAAAACAATCCTTCTGAGCCGTTTTAAAGCGATATTTGGTAAATTTTGTTTGAGCCACACAAAGAGTCGAAGAGCAGTACTGGAGTCCAGCCGGAGCGCTCCCTTGATGTCCATATATGTAATTTCGCTTAATTCCTTCCTGGAAGAAGCGAGGAAAATAATAAACTGCATAAAAAAAGCGGTCCGCCTGTCTTTGACCAGGTGAAACACCTGCAGGTTTAAGGGCCGCGACTTCCGCTCGACCGACAAACTTACGATATTGTTGTGACGCCGGCGCACAAAGCCGGAGGCCTCCAGGTTTTTCAGGTTCCGGTTATAGTTCCGCTTCCGGATCCGCGAGATTAAATATTTTCGCTGTTTTCTCATATCGGCGAGCCGAGTGTTGAAGTTTGCGAGATAACAAACAGAGGAAAGTATAAAAAAGCTGGTAGGATTAAGCCTAACCGCGGATAATTTCAAACGCTGGTATTTTGACTTAAAAAACGGGGTATTATAAAAAAGATTAAAAAAACCTTGAAAATGTGACAGAAAGGGGGTATCTTTATACATAGCGTTAATCCCTTTTTTGCAAGGGTGAGCAGACTCTCAACATTTGCTTGCCCTTTTTTTATTCTGCGGTTGCCGTCTCGGGCTCAACAAAACTCCCAGGATCTGGCGCACCCAAAATAGATAAAATTTTATCAAGTTCTGTTTTAGACGTTCCTTCACCCAATAGTTTTTCGTATGCTTCTACATACCCCTGGGGATTCTCTAATAAGTCCCGATACCCCTGTGAGCTTTGCACCTGTTTTTTAAAAAAGCTTTGTGTGCCTCCGTTACCTTCAAGCAGGGTTTTTCCATATTGTAGAATTAATTGTTTCAACATATCGTATATATTCGGCTCCGGCTCGGGGTCCGGCCCTTCATCTTCCACCACGCCGGATTGATTGACTCTATTTCGCATCATATCATTGACCAGGCTGTTTTGGGTCTGAAAATTTCCAACAATCATTTTCGACATTGCGCTATTAAAAGACACCATATCGAACGACTCCGATTTCTGCGAATTTTGATTTTTAATAATGTCTGAAATTGTACCCATGAACGCTTGAAAAAGAGTCACAATATCCGTTGACGAAAAACCGCTTTGTCCGGATCCGGCCGGAAAATTTTGTTGTTGAGCTGCAGGACCTGCAGGTGTCATTCCGGAGATCTGCTCCGGCTCGGATTTAATAAAAGAATTGTCTATATGTACAATCTGGCTCTTTGATCTTCGGCTTTTATTTTTATCGGTATACGTTACTCTTATACGATAACAACCAGCTCCGAAACGATTGCCTATAAAATCCAGCTCCGGTATATCGTCCTTTTGTCCCCATAAATATTTATCGACCAGCTTGCCACTATGTCTATCTTCAATAACCCTGTATATCTCCATCATAAAACCTGTTTCCTGAACCTTTGCCTTTGTCAAAAAATCCTGTAATACTGTCGAATATTCAACGGCGTTTTCATTGTCGTCTAAAATATCGGGTGTCATTTTTTCCCCTTTTGCTGAGTAAGAATTATAAACAATAAGCCGGCAATACCCAGAACTGCAATAAAAGACAGTCCAGGAGCTAGTAATTTTGGAAATTTACTATCTACTTTTTCAATATAATCGGCAGGCGTTTTAATTCCAGGGTTTGAGTCCTGGACTCTTTTTGGAAAAACCCGCTCAGGTTCGACATATTTGTAAGCCGGATAAAAAACCGCCATGTATAAGCTTTGTTTTGTGGGAAATGGAGCCTGTGATAAAAGATAGGTCCGGACCGGAGACACTAATTGACTTTCAACTGTCGGGTGCTTTTGAATAAGATCAAGACTGTCCTTATATCCTAACTGTACCGCCGTTGAGTCGATAAATTGAAGCAGTCCCTTGGCACTGCTGACAGGATTTTCCGCCCCTGGGTTAAAACCGGATTCAAATTGTATGAGATTATAAAGCCATTCATACGGGACATTAATTTCTTCCGATAACGAGATTAAAAGCTGTTTTTCTTGACTTGTCATAATTAATGCAAAATAGAGAAGGAAATAAAAAACATTGTGTATCATACCATTGATTAATTCACCGGCGAGGCTTTAAAAGCGATTTTGCTATGTATCCCAAAGAGAAAACCGCCCCCATTGCCGGTATCATATATTTAAAGGACCAGGGAGCTAAAATTTCACCCAGGTTTAATTCTAATAGTTTCGGCTCCTTTTCAATGTCCAAAATACCGCCTATCTGATCGTCAAGCCATGACTGGATTTTACGTTTTTGTAAATCGGTATATCGTACCTCAACCCTTCCCTCGGCAACGTATATTTCCGGCTCCTCACCGATAATGTTTTTAATCCAGAGAGTAAACGCCTTTGCCTTTGCGTATGTTGTAAGATCGGGCATGGTTTATATAAACAACCAGAGGAGAAAGGGGGTGTGTGCCTAATCAGGGCTCACCCCCTTCCCCTCTTTCTTTGGGTTTTCTTTTTTGGAGCGTCTTTTTTTGTTTGAACTAACTCAAAAATACTTCTGATAATTTGCAGAAAATTATTTAGTAAAAGAGAAATATTTTCAATGTCCTCTTTACTTATATTTTCATTTTCTGCCTTGATAGACGATAGTACAGATTTCAGATTGTTGTAATGTTTTGAATTTAAAGACAAGTTATCCCCCTATGCTGTCGGCCATGCCGACACGTTACCCCAGGCTGTAGGGTATTGTTTATTTATCTCAATTAACCACAAATCAGAGCTTCCCTCATCGGTGAAATCTCTTTCCCTGTATAATCTCCAATGAGTCATTACATTTTTACCGAGCGTCAAGCCGCCATTAGAATTGATATTTGCAACCGGAAAAGAAAAAGAAGAAAGGCGGCTGGCTCCGCCTGATTTATAACCGGTGTGGCTGGTAGCAGGCTCACCCCTGAAGGTATAGGTAACACCGGCACCATAAGGAAGCCCGGCCTCGGTTGTTATATCTCCATAATCAAACATTCTTGCTTTTAATGTGAATTTATGATATTTGCCCGAATCGTTTACGCTCCCTATGAAATGAAACCGGAGTAATAAATTTTCAAGTGAGTAATCAATCCACTCTTTCGGTTGCCATGTCCACCAACATTCATCTTTGTTTACATCGTGCCATTGAAACCTCATACCGGCTATTTTATCAGGAGCGCAACAACTCATTTCATATTGTCCGGCATATTCCTCTTTCATATTTGATGCTCTGATAGTCTCCATCCAATATGCCGGCAACGCTCCGCCTGGCGCACTGATCTGTAGTGTTTCGTTTGCGCCTGGATTTAATACAGCGGTTGCAATACCGACACCGGCAACGATTTTATTATTTAGGACGTCCTCTGTAGTATCCGCTCCTGTTACTGTGATTTTTGAGTCTACGGAAACCAGGCCAAGTTGTTCGTTACCGCCTGGGTTCAGTATTACCTTGGCCATGTTCACACCGACAGCGATTTTATTATTTAGAACGTCTGTGGTAGTATCCGCCGCTGTGACCTTTGCCCGTTCATCTGTAGTGCTTCCGGGTGCGGAGATTTCTAATGTTTCGTTACCGCCTGGGTTCAATACGGCAGTAGCGATACCGACGCCGGGCGTAATCTTATTATTTAGAACGTCTGTTGTGGTGTCCGCCGCTGTGACTTTCGCCTTTTCGTCAACACCAGCCGCACCCCAGCCGCCACCACAATTAGCCACTGAATAACCGCCCTTTCGTATGTGGAATTTTACCAGCTCGTAATTTTTCGATTAGATCGACATTTTCTTCCTGGTATATGATAAATGATATATGGGAATATATCGTTGACACGCCGACAGTTTCGGGAACCTGGTCCAATATGCCCGACATAGAAACCAACAATTGATCGTTTGCCTTGTTGCTGTGAAACCAGAAATTAAATTCCAGGTTGTCTTTATAGTTTATTGCCGGTAAAGGATAGGGGTATAAGAAAGCCGATTGTAAACGTAACTGGAGCCGTAAATCAGGCTGTACGTCAATGCTTCTTAGGTAAACGCCTTCATCTATACTTGACGAAAAAGACACCCTGTCGATTAAATAAATATACCGATTATTCATCGGTATAACTAATTGTCTCCCGTTTGTCGGCTCCTCGGCTATGTCAAAACTGTATTTATTTGGTAAGACGTTAAACCGTGCCTGAAACCGATTGAATGTCTCGATGGGGAGTGCTTTATATGAAATACGCTGTTCGATTGACATATTATATAACCATTGGTTTCGTGTGAAGGATTTTGAAGGAAACCCATACAGGTAAAATTTCATCATTCAGAGAATCGGGTGCTCCAATTTGGGATATAGTCGTGCCGACAACACACCGTAAATACAACTTTGTTAAATTGGTTGCCGGGCTTGGCCAAGGTGAAAAAATGCTAAGCGGAATTTCGATACATTGCGTAATCATCCATATAAACCCAGAGGGTGAAAACTCGACAAGGGGGGACTTTAAAACGTCTGCTTCATCATACCATTGTAATTGTATTCGTATATTATCATCTGCCAAAATATAGGCATAAGGTAAACGAAGATGAAATGATTTTATTAATAGATTGTCCTGTGGCTCAAAATATTTCATTTGTACCGCTGGCTCGGCGTTCTGCATGAAATGCTGAGGCGTTACCGGCGCATTAAGGGTGACTTTATTAACGGCATTGTTACCAGTAAACGTATAACACTGATCTCCTACCGACTGCAAAATGTCAATTATTCCTTCTTCGCTTGGCATATTTTCCTCAATAAATTGTTCTGTATTCTCTGGTTATTCTCAATCCCTCTGTCATAATGTCAATAAATTCTGGATTTTGTCCGCTTTGTCCCTGGATAACTATTTTTATCATGGCCGCCGGTGCATAAGTAATGTTGAGCCGTACCATATAGTAACGGTTTAACTGGTTAGAGCCTGGGGTTGTAATGAGCCGTAAAGGTATTGGATTATCTTGCAGTTCTCGGTTCCGGTTAGTCTGATATAGCTGATAATATATAACCGGTGATAAATTTTCCCCCTGTCCATAATACGCCCGCAGTCCTTCCAGGTGATACCCGTAATCTTCCGGCAGCCGCCATATTATCGTAATGGGAAAAACTCCCGTAGTAAGATCAATCCGTTTGTAAAATGAAAATGAATGATTCTGGTTGATCTGTGACAGCATATCTCCGGTTATTTTCTGAGTTAACAGTGCTTGGTATACACTATACGGAAAAGGAAAGGTTTTCCCCTCCCTGATAAATTCCTGCATTGTTCCCGCCTATCTATAGGTCTTGACGTTGGATATTGAAAATCCGGATACCCTTAAACATAATCCGCAAAGTATTCGCATAATCAGAGTCATTGCGGATCCGTACTAATATCTGACCGTTCAAAGGGAATGTATAGATAAAAGGATATTCAAGAAACAACGGGCTTGATACCGGAATGTCAACGCCTGCAAGCACCTTTTCACGTCCAGGAGATAGAAACAGGTTTGCCGGTATGTAATCGTCAAAAAGCTCCCTGTGGTTCGCACCATCAACAAGCTGGACAAACAGATGATTTATGTTATCGTCCACCGCCGGAGAGTCCGCAATCTTTGTCGTATAGCTTCCGGTCATTGACAACAACATAAAATGCCCGATACTTGTAATACTTACCGCCGCATCGAGCTGGCTCGATGCCGGTACTTCCTCTTCAAGATACAGTGCATTTTGATACTGGTAATTTTGCAACTGTATAATACGGGAAATGTCAATTTTTTCATGGTAAGGATTAAGCATTTATTTTTTCCTCTCTGTTTTTTGTAGGGGAGCCTGTTTTAAACAAGCTCCCTATATATATAAAAAGGCTCCAAAAAAGAAAAAAGGCTAATTACGATAGACGTTCAAGGATACCGTTGAGCCCGACCTTTATTCTGTCGGTGTTCAACGTATCCGCCGCCGCCGCATGGTGCTCAACCTGCACCTGAAATGAAACCTGAGAAGCCAAAACTATCGGCAAGTTTAGCGGATAAATGCCGACGTATCTGTTTTGACTGATTCCAGGAGCCACCACCGCCGCCAAAGGCTGACCGGTGACACAAATCCCGAAAAGTTCATCAAGCCCCCACTGACCGTATGAATACTTTCCGTAAATCGAAATGTTGAAGGTTGTTTCTTGAAGCATATCATAGAAGTCCTGCATGATTGCCTCTGACGGCTCGGCATGAAACTGGTAAAACAACTTGATTGCCCGTACATACAGCTTTGAGCCTAACGGCATTCCCTGGTTTCCTTCAACGTTTGTGTCTGCCATGTCTTTAAGCGCACCGCCTGGGAATGTTCCGCCTATGCCATTGACAAAAAGCACATGCCGATTTGTGGTGTTCAGCATGACAAGCCTATCCCACAAAGTCCAGTCGATAATGTCCCCACTGCCTTTATATGTTCCCTCTTGCAGTGACTTGATAGCGTTATAGTATCCCGCCCGCAGGTCTACTTGTCTTGTAATCTCTGGCATTATTGCCCCCTTTTTAAATTGTTAAAAATTGTTTTTTTCCATACTCAATATCAATCTGCGATCGCAGATTAACAACCGGCATTTTTTAGTTGATGTCTGCCGGAGTCAAAAACTTGTTACCGTAACCATTACCGGATAAAGTCGGCTGGTATTTTGTATTGATACCCATTGTTTCATATCTGCTATTAATACCCATGTTTGCCATCACTGCCGGCTTTCTGTAATAGGATATTTTTTTCGGTGCTGTATCTCCGGCAAGTAAATACTGGCCTACCTGCGGCATTGCAACTTTTGTCAAAGCGATTCCACCGGCAAGAGAACTGCCGATCCCGGCAATCCTTAAAAGCCGCTGTCGTCTCGGTATCAATGCCAAAATACCGACACCCAGGCCAAGCTGTGCAAGTGCTTTCGATTGGGGAGTTAAAAGAGGAAGCATTTTAACTACAATGGCACTGCCGACCGCTCCGGCAACACCCACCGCCGTTCCCATTGCGGCATTGATCGACTTCCCGGCAAGTCCCCGGGTCCTCCTGGGTATAAGTGAAAATGTCCGCCGCCGCTTACGTGTATATACACGTTTTGCCGATGCTTTCCGTTTTGCCGGTGATGGATTTCTCCTCCGGCTTATCTTTCCACGTCCCCGCCGTTTACGAGTCCCGCCGCCCGCTCTTTTATACGCTTTCCAGCCTTTTTTAAATCCCAATTTTGCGTATTTTTTTGGTAGTCCTGCCATTTCTTACCTCCTTTTATTGTTTTTTTTAATTCAATGCCTTTATCAGTTCTCTTGACTTGCGATTTGCTTCATTTTCTTTTTTATATTCCCAGTGTCGCAGGGTTCCTTTGTCATAATATCTTACATCTTCGGTCTTATAAGGTAACAACATGACTCCTGTTTCAGGCGGTATAGTTGATAACCATATATAATAAGTACGACCGTTATATCCTCCCTTGATAAACAGTCCTTTTTTTTTCATTATGCTATCCTAATTCTCGGCAATATGTTTTTAATAACCACGTAACCGAGCGCAACAACAACACCGGCAACCAGAATTTTATTGAAGCCACGTTCCGCCGTTGTGGTGATAGTCTGCAAAACTCCCTCCGGCGCCGGAGCCGGTGAAAGAAATGGTATTATGCTTTTTTCCCTTTCTTCTTTTTCGGCTCTCTCCTCCGGTGTCCCTGGCGTTTCCGTCTCGGCTTTTATGCCCTCAGTTGTCGGGTTCCAATGCCAGTAGTCAATTTTTCCGCCCTTTGCCGCTCCCTCGAGGGCCGCTAAATAGTTAATTACAAATTGCCGGTCCAGTCCCGTCATGTTGAGAGTGTAATTGAGTGTACTTATACTGTCGGGATCCCCGACCTGGTATATCGGCAACATTTCAATCAAAATTGCGTCTTGATAAATCGGCAAAATGATTTTTGACAAATTGACGATTTCGGATTTAGTTTTGAAAGCCGTTAAATAATTTTCCTCCATATATTCGGCGATTTCATCGTGTATCGTTTTCCACCATAAAAAGCCCGACATTTCGGCGGCTTTAATTGGTTCCTGGTTAATTGTGTTTATCATAGTAATCTACTTATCGCTGTGAAAGCTCCGACTCCGGTAATGACCGGCATGAGATACTCTTTTATTTCGACCGGTTTTTTTTCCGGCTCTATACCTGGTGGCGGTTCCCCTGGTTCAATTCCCTTCGCCTTTAATCTATAATATTCCAGGATTGCTTCTTTCTCCTCAATTTCCGATAATACCGCCTCCTCAATCGGCATTGTCAACGGGGACACCTCCTCAAAAGTCAAAGCCGGTTCCGGTGGTCTAATGAGTCCAGCCGCAATATCATATTTGATAATTCTTTCTTCCGCTTCGTCATGGGTAATCGTCTCGAACTCTACCGGCATATAAATCGCTTGACGTACCTTTAATCCCTGGTTGTATACAGATTGACGATAGGCAGTGTCATTGATAAATTTTTCCTGATTTATTCTTTTAATAAAATCATCCGGAAAAGGAATATTATTATTTATCATATACAGATACGTTGATTTTGCCGCCCTGTAAAGGCTGATATACCGTTCCCCTTCTTTTGTAAAACCATTAGTATAAGAAGTTGTTTCGGATATTGCTTTTCCCAAATCAAAATATAATCCAGGAGCCTCACCCCCGACCGCCGCCAAAGCCGCCTGTTCCTTTTCATATTCAAGCGCCCTAATGGTTCCGGGTAATTGCCCCAACAATAAACCGTCATAATTTGCAATCATTAAAACCTCAATATGTTGTGCTCTGCAGAGGACGTCGCGGCACAATATCTTGTGTTTTCTTATCTTAAAAACATGAATAGCAAAGAGCCGACCGCCGCACCTGGTAACACGTCCGCCACTTTCATTGCCGCGACCTTCGGAATAACCACGCCCTCTTTTTCCCTCGCTGTTTTTATTTGCACCTGTGCCGCTTCATATCCTGGATATGTCATACCAGGATAGAGCCTTGCATATTCGTATTTCATTGCGGCAACCTTTACTTCTGAGGGTGAAGGCGGTGGTTCTGCATAGTCCACCGGTGGCTCCTCGTAAAAATACCGTCCTCTCTCAATTCCTGGTGTCATTTCATCTTCACCAAAAAGCAAATTCATAATTACCCCGCTATTTTTTTAAAAACAAATAATAATAAACCGGCTCCGCCCGCCAAAAAAACCCATGCCGGAATATCCATTTTTTCGAAAAAGGTTTTTTCCCTTGCCGCCGCCGCCTCCCTCTCAATCCGCTGCTGTTCCTCGAATGATATTGCAACTCCGCCCTCACCTGTAGATATTGTCGTGTCTCCGAAGGCAAGCTTAAAATTACCAACGAATCGACTTACCCAATCCGCAACACCTATGACGGGTTTTTCTTCTTTCCACTCCTCCGGCGTTTCCAACTCGACCGCCATCGGCGTTTCTTCTTGCCCCATGAAAATCATAGTTCCCCCCCTATTTTTTACGCTTGCGGCGCCGCCCTTTTAAAAGAGCAGTAAGAAAAAACAAGGCGGCAACGGTTGCGCCTGGGATTATTACCCATTTTGTAATGGTTCCGGCTTCCACTTGCCCCAGATATGAAGGCATATACCGTGAGTGATACTGTGGCTGGGGTATACCATTACCATACCTTGTATAGTTATTATTCATAAAGCTACCTCCTTAAAATTAAAAACAATCCTAATAAGCCGGCTGGTACTCCGATATATACCCAGGGTGATATTTTCCCTGGGTCAAAAAATCTCGCCGCCGCTTTTCCTTCCGCTTCGATTCTTATTTTTTCAAGCTCCAAAGCCGCCGCCCGTTCCTGTGCTGATTTCGTCATTGAAGCACCTAAAATGCTTTCAAACAATGCCGTACTACTTTCCATCATTTGATTCCACCATTCCGGTGCTGTCCAAGGCTCTTTCCACTCTTCCGGCATTTCCAACTCAACCGCCACCGGTATTTCTTCTTGTCCCATATATTCAACACAAGGCATAAAAAACCTCTAAAAAACTGTTTTAATTAATGCAAAAATACCGGCTCCTACACCTACCGGAACACCTACATTTTCAACAAGGTTTTTTGTTTTTGAAGCTGTCTTTTCCGCCGCCGCCGCTTTCTTTTCTGCAATCTCTTTTTCTATCTCTTCCTGCTCCTCTTTAATCACTGTTTTTTGATATGCGATCGCTTTAAGTTGAGCCGCCGCCGCCCGCTCCTGTTGTCGTTTTGAAGATACCGCCCCGATTATACCCGTTGTAATTAGTCCCACAACTCCGATTATTGCGCCTATTATTGTACCGACTTGCCCTATCGTTTCAGGTTCCCAGGGTGCTATTAATTTTCTTTTATTAATAAAATTTATAGTCATTTCCCTGGTTGGTTCCCCGTCCCCGTACATTGACACCAGGATAGGATTTTTTTTGTATCCGTTTTCTTCCCCTGTTAATAGCTCCTTTGCCGTCCACTCCTTTTGCTGAAATAGCTGATTGTGCGGGTATGTTGCATCGACCGGCAACCACTTATTGTCGATATATGCTTCCGGGTAAACATGATGGATCCGCCCGTTTGGCTTTGAAGAAGAAGACATAAAACGGAAAGGTATTCCATTTTCTTTTAAATAAGCCGCCATGAGAATACTCTTTTTTTTGCAATCCCATCCTGACCAGGGGGCATCTAAAAGTAAAAACGGGCGGGAAACCATTTCCACGCCCTCAATATCTTTTTGAAAAGGAATTTGACTTATTAAATTATAATAACTGTCAAGGGTAAGATCCTTTAATGAAATGCCTTCTACTGCAAAAAACTGTATATCGTTTGAGAAACGATTAACCAGGTCAAGCATTTCCTTGCTGGTTTGCTCTTTATTCTGTAATGAATTAACAATTATCATACGATTGTATATTATATTATGGCCGAAACATTGGCAATATTTAATCTATTTAAGTTGAATTATTTATAAAAAAGGCATAAAAACACAAAAAAAAGAGCATTTTCACGCCGCCTATGACAATAAAAGCCGTTCCTGCATAGTAGTAATGCCGCCCAATTTTTTTAGATCTACTGCAAATAGGTACGGTACTTACTGCAAATAGGTACGGTACTTACTGCAAATAGGTACGGTACTTACTGCAAATAGGTACGGTACTTACTGCTTAATTGAGCCAAAACATACCCGTCTTTAGGGATTCCGCTGAGTATAGGACAATGTAATTTTTCGCAAATGCCGTTTTTATTTTCTTTACATTTGCAGTCATTATATATTTCTCCACCATATTTAAACCAGGGACAGTTCCAGCAAAAATCATAAAAATCGGCCTTTAATTCCTTCTTGAATAGATTAAATGGATAAAATTTTTTCTTAAATAATGCCCGCAACAACTTATCGTGTTCATGGTTTCCTATTATACTTTTATTCATAGCGTTTTCCCTTTCTATCCATCAATTAATTCAAATGTTATTTCCCCCCCGCACTTATAGCAATGTCCTGTTTTTACAAAGTCTCCTCCTGGCGGCTCCTGTAAAAAAATATTAGGTGTAAATTCAACAGGGTTTTTTGTCGGCCTGGTAGGTATTTTCAACTTTCCATCAAGAATATTCTCAATCATACCAGGACAACAAAAATCCATACTGTGAATGAAAAATTTATCTGCTATTTTGATATAATGAATTGTACTTTTTTTCATTTTTTTACCGTCCGCCTTGACGGGTTGTTTCCGGTGTTGCTGGTCTTGATTTTATTACAATATCCATTATATTCGGGAAATGATTAGTAATGAATAAAAATGGATAGAATAAAATCCATGCTACTATATACGCTGTTTTTTTTATAAAGTAATCGGATTTATTCTTTTTACTCTTTTCTTTATCTCTCGTGCTAAAACCATGTCCCGTGCTTCCTGTAATGTTAGCTTTCTTTTTGATTTTTGGCCACCTTTTTTACCTATTTTGCTCAGGTATTTTCTAACTCTCTTATCCATTACAATAGATTATAACATATTCCGGTTAAGATGTCAAGTGTTTTTTTTTATCAAAAAAAAAAAAAAAT
>Ga0114922_10004865_pt1 | contig 12432 bp, 7 predicted proteins | sample AartaG_FD_100975 | JGI IMG/M metagenome (GOLD analysis project Ga0114922, IMG submission 100975) | Deep subsurface microbial communities from Aarhus Bay to uncover new lineages of life (NeLLi) - Aarhus_00045 metaG | ecosystem: Environmental > Aquatic > Marine > Oceanic > Sediment | place: Aarhus... | reverse complement strand
TAAAGCGGCGTGATTATATCACGGTATAATGATGGGGTAGTTAAAATTTTTTTCATACATATTTACCCCTTTTCCCGGCTTAAACAATGTCAGTGATATCCACAGTTGGGCTTGCCAAATCATACGGCGCGGATGATATCTTCTCCGGTATTACTGTGAGCATCCCGCGAGCAGCCCGCATCGCGATCGTAGGACCTAACGGCATCGGCAAAACCACCTTGCTGCGTGTGCTGGTAGGCTTGGAGGAATCTTCGGCAGGGCGGGTTAATCGGGCGCGTAATCTCACGATGGGATATTTGCCCCAGGAAGGGGGGATAGACGGCTCGCACACTTTATGGGAAGAATGCCTGATTGCCGTATCCGACCTGCGCGCCCAGGAAATGGAATTAGCTGGTCTGGAAGCTGCAATGGCTGATCCAGACCGGGCTGCGGCGGCAATCAAACGTTATGGCGCCCTCCAGGAAGCCTTTGAACGCAACGGTGGGTACACTTATGAGACCCGCATTCGTCAGATATTGACTGGCTTAGGATTTGACTCGAGCGATTACGACCGCCCGCTGCCTCAACTTTCTGGTGGGCAGCGAACACGCGCCCTGCTAGCCCGATTGCTGCTTATGGCTCCCGAGTTGCTGATATTAGATGAGCCCACGAACCATCTTGATATTGCCGCCACTGAATGGCTGGAGAATTATATGAACCAGTGGGAAGGGGCAGCCGTTATTGTTTCACACGACCGTTATTTTCTCGATCAAGTTGCAGACACCATATGGGAAATGAGCAGTTCCAGGATTGAGATGTACAGGGGCAATTACAGTGCGTATGTTCAACAGCGGCGTGAACGCTGGGAACTGCGCCAGCAGATTTACCAGGCTGAAAGAGCACGCCTGGAAAAGGAACTTGATTACATCAAGCGTAATATCGCTAGTCAGCGAACCCAACTTGCGAAGGGGAAATTAAAACGATTGAGTAGAGAAGTACAGGCTATTGAGAGCCTGGGCTTCGAAGCCGTGCAGGGCAAAAATTGGGCTGAGATCAGCAGCAAGGCTGCTATAACCGTGCACCCTATGAGCGTTGCTGAGGTAGAGCAACGAATTCACTCCTTTAAAGAACCTTCAAATCGTCCGCCCCGGTTGAGCTTGGGCTTAAAAGCTGCTCGTCGCTCGGGTGATCTGGTTATCCGCACCCGTGATCTGGAGATCGGATACCCGGATGAGGGCAAACCCTTGTTCAGTGCCCCCGATTTACTTCTTAAGCGGGGTGAATGCGCAGCCGTGATAGGTCCAAATGGGGCCGGAAAGACCACGTTCCTCAAGACTCTGCTTGGGCAGATGCCACCTCTTTCGGGAGAGGTTATCATGGGCGCCAGCTTGAATATAGGCTACTTTGTCCAGGCTCATGAGGACTTACGCCCCGAAAGGACTTTGGTTCAAGAGATTGAAGCAGTCAACCAGAACATACTTCTAGCAGATATCCGCCATCACCTGGCTCGCTTTCTCTTTACTGGTGACGATGTTTTTAAAAAGGTGGCTGTGTTGTCAGGGGGTGAACGGGGGCGCCTGGCTCTTGCCAAACTGTCATTGACTGGCGCCAACTTGCTGTTGCTCGATGAACCAACCACTCACCTGGATATTCCATCCCAAGAGATACTGCAGGAGGTCCTGGCTGATTACCAGGGCACAATGCTGTTGGTCTCCCACGATCGCTATCTGATTGATGCCCTGGGGACCAGGATTTGGGAGATACAGCCCGGTCAATCCCGGTTGGGTCAGTCATTGCAGGGTCAGCCACGGCTGCAGGTTTTTGAAGGAGCGTACAGTCAATATCGCGCCTACCTGGAGGAGCAGGAGATTGAGCACAGCGGGCTGGAGGAGGATAAAAGTGAGAAAGCTGCAGCATCCAAGACTCGCAGGACGTCTGCGACCAAATTGGAGCGCCGCCGCCGCGCCCGCTTGGAAGAAATTGAGGGGTTAGTAGAAGCTCTTGAGCAGCAGCTTGGGGTACTGTCGCGAAAATTGGAGAGTCCGCCCGCTGACCTCGCTGAGCTCCAGAAACTGGGGGTGGAATATGTCCGGGTTCAGAGTGAATTGGACGAATTAATGAGTGAGTGGGAGCAGCTCAACCATCATATTGCCAGGCTCTTTACCCAGTCGCACCAGGCTCTCCCTCTACCTATACTTAGCCTGAGTTCAAGTCCCCCAATCGCGCGGATAGAGGAAATCATATCCCACGGTGCGTTTGCTCAGTTTAGCAATCGGAGGCAGAACGCGCTTGAAATGAGTCTTGCGTATCCGATTGACTACGTCGTACACAAAATCCTGTTCAAAGCCTGCCATTATGCATTCTTCCGGCCGGTAGCGCTCGTCCACAAGCATGTAGAGCAGCCGGTCGACTTCGTCGTAAGTGAAACCTAATTCCCCTTCATCGGTTTGTCCTTCCCACAGGTCAGCCGTAGGTGGTTTGTTGATGATCGTGTTTGGCATGCCAACTGCTCCCGCCAGTTGACGCACTTGCGTTTTGTAAAGATCTCCAAGGGGGTTTAGGGCGCAAGCCGAATCGCCATATAAGGTGGTGTATCCAAGCAGTATTTCGGTTTTGTTTCCAGAGCCAATTGCCAGTCCTTTAAAAGCTGCGGATTGGTCGTACAGCACGATCATGCGAGCGCGCGCCATGGCGTTACCGCGCCGGATACGGTCGCAGTCAGGGAACTGCTCGAACAACGGGTCAACCATATCCGTGATCGCTACCGTCAGCGATTGGACACCGGTATCGTCGATCACCATTTGGGCATGTTCGAGTGAATCTTGAGAAGATAATTTATAGGGCATGCGGATGGCGAGCACATTCTCAGGTCCGAGCGCTTCGGCTGCCAGATAGCAGCTCAAGGATGAGTCAACCCCGCCGGATAAGGCGATCACTGCCCGTGAAAAGCCCGCTCGGGTTATCTCAGTGTGAATAAAACCGGTCAGGATTTTACGAGCCAGGTTTGTGTTTATCGTCAAATCGCTCATGTCTTCTGGAGTTGGTTTATTGACACTCTTCCCAGTCGCTGTCTCTCTTGAAAGTTTTTTGGATGTTCCCATCCTTTAAAATGATGAATTCGACACAATACTCGCGGCTTATTGCTTCGGTTATCTCGTTGATGTATTCTTCGGTGATGACCCCGGTATCACCGCTTGACGAACCGACGATAACCGTCTGGATAGGATACTCCTTGACGACATCCTTAAGAACTTCCCGGAAATTACCACGCCGTACAAGAATGTCAGCCTTGATCCCGGCTTTTCGAGCCCGCTCTTGAGCCATTACCAGCAGGAATTCACCCATTTCGTCCAATTCCGATTCAATGTCCACAACTTTTGGCATTGCAGTATGGTCTAAGAACTGGACGCTCGATATATACAAGAAAAGCAATTCCTCATCCAAATCCTTAGCAATCGCTATAGCCCCGTCCTGATTCGGATAACTGGCTTCACCACCCCGTGTCAGACATAATATTCTTGCTGTCATCGCTAGCTCCTCCCGTTGGCTAGAATTAGAACCGTATCAGTAGCCATATGAAACCAATGCATAGTGTAATAAAGGTGACCGGAAGACCAACTTTGAGAAATCCTTTGAACGTGATCGGGGTATTGGTCTGGTTTGTGATACCGGCAGTAACCAGGTTGGCTTCACCTCCGATGAGTGTTCCATTACCTCCCATAGCAGCTCCCATGGACAATGCATAGTATAGCACTTTGCTGTTTGCGCCGGGAATGGTCATCGTCAGGAAATCCACAATTGGCAGCATAGCTGCCGTCAGAGGGATGTTGGCAATAACGGTCGAGATGGCACCGACTCCAAAGACGATCAGGAAAATACCCAGCGGCAGATTATCACCGATCAGGCTTGCCATCTTGCTGGCGACTAGACCAAGCAGTCCGACCTCTTGTACCCCCCCTACGACGACGAAAAGTGCCATGAAGAAAACCAGTGTCGTCCAGTCAACAGCGATGATCATTTGGTGAACATCAGGTTTCAGCCAGATCAGGAGAACTGTGGCACCGATCATGGCAGGAACGGCGGGTGCGAGGTGTACACTTTCGCCTAATATGAATCCAAAAAGGACAAAAACAAAGACAAGTCCGGCTTTCCAGAGACTCTGGGGATCTTCCAGGCGTGCGTTTTCCTCCAGCTTCTTATATAAAGCCGGGGAGATTGTGCTGCTTTTTTTTAGGAAATCCTTGCGATAATGGAAGAGAACATAGCCTGTCAGACCAACCAGGGCAACTATTACACCAATGGTCTGGTTGACCAGGAAATCAGTGAAGCTGATATTAGCGTATGCCCCGATCAGAATGTTTGTGGGCGTACCTACCAGGGTGCTGATACCGCCCACGTTGGAGGCCAACACTTCGGGGATGATCAGAACTAGGGGGTTAATACCAAGTGCCAGCCCGATCTGTAAACTGATAGGCACCATCAGGAGCATGGTGGTGAAGTTGTCCAACAAGGCAGAGGCGACCGCGGTTATGGCAATCAAAATGATGACCAATAGCCAGTTGCGGCCGCGGCTCAAGCGGTAAGCCTGGAAAGCCGTCCACTGGAAGATACCAGTGGCTTCGATTATGGCCACGATGATCATCATACCCATCACTAAGAAGATGACTTCCCAATTGATGTAGCTCAATCCGCGCTCGAAGCTGAAAATAAAAAGATCGGGGTTGAGCGTTCCACCAACATACGATACCAGAAATAGAGCCGAAAGACCGGTTAACGCGGCAGTGGTGCTGTGCAGTTTTTCAAAAGCGATCAGAAGTATGACCCCCAGGAAAATTAGTGTTGCAGCCCAAAATCCGGCGTTGATCTCTCTATCGAGTGTAATTTCTCCCAACCCATATAGCCCCACCTCATTCAGGTTGTCCAAGTCGTATGCGCTCAAATTGAGGGTTTGGGGAATAAAGCGCGGATGTTCAATCTGAATCTGTAATTCACCCGCTGGCACCTCAATTAATGCCAACCGCCAGGTGCCGTCTTCCTGGCTTTCGGTTTCCTCCAGCAATTCTTTCCCGTTAATTGAAAGTGCTTTCACGGAGACATCGGCAACCGGGACCCCCTGCTGGTCAACCAGCGTTCCGATGATCACATAATTGCCGCTTCCTTCCTGCCTATTGGTCAGGGCTAGGGCTTCTCCAGGAATGATGGCTAACAAAACAGCCAGCATGGCGATTAGAAGGACATGGGAATATGATCCTAAGAAAGAGAGTAGTTTTGTTTTCAATTCGGTATTATTCAGCATTCTCTTAACGGTTTACCTTTTCTCCTGCTAGATTGATCCTGTTCAACTCGCGCATCACCAGGGAAGTGCGCTCGTCGCGCAGTAGCGGCAGGCGGGTGCGGGCACGGTGCAGGTGATTGGGATCAATCTCGGACAGGATCAGGTCTTCCTGGTGGTATGGTCCTTTGACCATCAGTTTGCCGTCCGGATCGAAAACGGTCGATCCGCCCCAAAAGTTCAAGCCGTCCTCGTAGCCTGCCCGGTTAGAATGCACGACAAAGGTGGTGAAGAGGCTGGCATATGCCTGGTTAATGCGTTCTACCCAGCGAGCCGACTCGAGGGAAGGCGCTTCGCTCAAGCCGCGACCCGGCGAAGCGGAGGTGAACAACATCATATCGGCGCCATCCAGCCACAGTAAATAAGGCGGTGATGTGTGCCAGAAATCCTCACAAATAAGGATGCCCATGCGACCAAAGCGGGTGTCGAAAGCGCGGATATTATTTCCCCAGGCGAAGAAACGCCCTTCATCAAACAAGCCGTAAGTGGGCAGGTATACCTTGTGGTGCACGTGCAGGACGTGACCGCGGGAGAGGTATGCCGAAGCGATGAAAAAGCGGTGGCGGCTGTCTTCGTCCACGAACCCCACCACCAGGTCAATATTATCGCTGGCTTCCAAGAGATGGCGGAAATGGGGATCCTCTGTGGATGGTCTGACCGCAACAGATGAGACTAGGTCCTTCAGTACGTAACCGGTCAGAGAGAGTTCAGGGAAAACGATCAGGTCCGTACCCATAGATTGGGCTTCTTTCACCAGGGAGAGGTGCTTTTCTAGATTAGCTCCTACGTCTCCAAGATGGGTATTGATTTGGGCAAGAGCGAGGGTTAGCGGCATGGCTGGTTCGTTGTGCTAAGAATTGTTTGTTGAAACACAATGATACCATGCCAGAGGTCAAGATAGGAATTACAATTTGCAGGTTGTAGAGGGTGAATCTGTGGCATAGGTGCAGCCTCAGCTGATTATTAGGTCTTGCCATTTGGAGTGCTTATAATTCCCCTGACATGACAGCCGTGCTTCAGCTTTTACTCATGAGTCGCAATTTACTCTTGTCATGAGCCTGCGAAGGTTCTAAGTGCGTTGCACCTGTCATTGGGTCCTATCCTCATTTGCCCATTAACTAGTTGCCCGGATTCCCATGCCCGAGATATAGTGGGAACCTATAATACCCTACCGATTATCCCCTTGCTCCCCCTAATTGATGACGGGGAGGTTGTATAGTCTTGAACTATACGACCTCCCAACTTCCTGACTATCAGATTAATTGACAGCCCGACTAATCACTCAATCGCGTAAATTACGCTGACTTCGACCGTTACGATCATTTGCCCAGGTGATACGGGCACTGGTACATCTGCCATTAATGCGCCGCCGCCGCGCCCTTCAACCATCGGCGCCGGAATGCCACCGCTGAAGGTGCTGATGGTCTGGATTTCTCCCAGCTCAACTCCAGCTGCCTGCGCCAGTTCTTCGGCCACGGTTTCAGCGTTGGTAACAGCGGATTGGCGTGCCTCTGATAGGGCTTCGGTCTTGTCGGAAACATCGAACTGGATACCGTGAATCGTGTTGGCGCCAGCCTGTACGGCGGTATTCAGTATCTCGCCGATCTGGTCAAGATCGCGGACTGTTACGTGCACCGAATTTTCCACAATATAGGTGATCTCGCCGGTCGGCTTGCCCTGCGAGTCGTAGTCCTGGCGTGGGTAGATGCTAAAATTCGTGGTCTGGATATCCTTTTCGTCAATGTCAGCATCCACGAGGGCGTCGGTCACTTTTTGGGTCTGGATGTTGTTGCTGGAGACCGCCTCGACAGCGTCTTTGCTATCAGTATGCACTCCTATATTCACGTAGGCGATATCCGGGGACAGCACCGCCCGCCCGCTGCCGCTGACGATAATTGTGCGGTTGGTTGGCGTCAGTTCTGGTGTGTCAGCCGGCTTGGATGATTTGGCTGCTGCCACCCCTCCACAGGCGGCGAGTGTTGCGGTTATCAATACGACACTTAACACTAATATGATTTTGTTGTGCATGAGATACTCCTTTTACAGATTTTTACGTAAGAGTCAATTTTACCCGGGATAAACTGATTCAACCAGCTCGGGAATTGCCTGGTCTTACTTTTATCTGGATTGTAGACGTTGGAGGGAGCTTATTAGTTCCAAAAATCAATCCTTTATTAAAACTTGCGTACTCTCCACAAAAGGTTACAATATGATCGGGAATTCTTCATGCGGACGACGAGCGAAAAACCTCCCCAATTATCCTTGCGAGCACGCTTGCGCTACTGGTGGCGAAGGGTAGTGAAGCCGATCAGCAAAGAACGCCGCGCCGAAGTCCAGGTTCACCTGCGTGACGCCTCGCACCCCGATTTTGATTATTTTGTGCTTGTGCTGCTGTCTAGCGTTATAGCCACCCAGGGTTTGTTGGTTGACTCGCCAGCGATTGTCATCGGCGCTATGCTGGTTGCGCCGCTGATGTCGCCTTTCATAGGTCTGGGTCTATCATCGATTACCGGCGATGAGCGTTTGCTGCGCGATAGCGCTTCGGCTCTTTTGCGGGGAGCCTTACTGGCCATCATAGTGTCGCTTGTTATAACCTGGATCAACAGACACCTACCCTTTGTGGTTCTGCTTGAACTACCGAATCAGGTCATTTCTCGCACTACACCCAGCCCGATAGATTTAACCGTAGCGTTAGCTGGAGGTGCTGCGGCTGCGTTTGCATTGGCGATGCCGAACATTTCCGCCGCTCTGCCCGGAGTGGCGATCGCGACTGCATTAATGCCACCATTGTGTACGATTGGCATCGGTCTCGCGATGGGGCGTATGGATGTGGCTGGGGGAGCAACTCTGCTTTTCATCACGAACGCGGTAACGATCACTTTTGCCGCCTCACTGGTATTTTTCAGCCTGGGCTTTCGAGGCCCATTGACCAACAGACAACAAAGGGTACCGCGCAGCCTGTTTGTCTCGGCGATTTTTACGCTCATTTTGTTGGGTTCCCTAAGTTATTTAAGCTACCGCTTGTTCGAAACCGCAAACGATAATCGTATGATTGAGTTGGTGCTGTATGAAGAGGTGAATAAGATTGAGGCTGCGGAACTGATTGATTGGAAGGCTACCAGCAGCGGTGAGACGCTTGAGTTAGATATTGTGCTGCGCACATTACGCATTATCCGGTATGAAGACAGCGTGGCACTGCAAAAAGCGATTGCTGACCGGCTTCAACGCCCGGTTTCCCTGATAATAAACCAGGTTCATGCTGCCCTGCTTGATCCGCTGGTGCCTCCAACTGCGACTCCCACACCGTTGCCAACTTTGACCTCCACTCCAGGACCAAGCCCAACAATTACCTACACTCCTACTGAGAAACCGACTTCTACTCCTGCGCCTACAGAAACGGCGACTTCTTCCTTGACGCCCACATTTACTGCAACCCCAACCTCTACACCCACACCCGCCCTGGCAAAGGCAGTTAACACTGCTGTGCCTGGATTGCGTTTGCGACAGTGGCCAGCAGGTCCCGGGATCGCCGTCTTGCGGCAAGGTGAGCCATTGATCGTGCTCTATGGAAGACGTGTGTTGGATGGTTTGGTTTGGCTGGAAGTTGAGGATAAGGAAGGTCGATTGGGGTGGATCCCGGAAATCTATTTATTCGTCGTGACGTTGACTCCCTCCAACACACCCACCCCAACTGGTACGGGCACACCTGCTGCCACCATGATGAGGACTCTATCTCCAACCCCATAATTATTCCCTTCTGCCTTGTTTTTTTTTATATACATTTCTAACACCCTACTTGTGTCCCCTTAATGCCGCAAATGTTATAATAACCTTGTAACGTATATTAAATAATCTGAGTCATCAGGTGTATTATTTGTGCAGAGAGTGCCGGGATTAATAAATATCTACACGAACTCTGCGGTCTCTGTGGTAAATATTAGCCTCTGATGTAGATGAATGGCGGAATTGCATAGGCAATACATCAATATTGGCGAGAAAATTGCACCTGTGATTTATATGGTGTTTAGATGAGGATACGGCTATGATGCGATTTGATCGTTTTACCGAGCGAGCACAGGAAGCTGCTCAAAGGGCTGCTGAGATTATTCAGCGCTATGGGCACAACCAGATCGACACGGAACACATTTTGTTGGCGCTGATTGAACAGCCTCAAGGGGTTGTCCCCCAAATTCTGGAAATATTAAAGGTGGATGCTAACGAACTCACCGAACGATTGGACTATATCCTGCGCACCACACCGAAGGCGAATATTTTTGGCGGCGGTGCAGGACAGATCTTTATCACGCCCCGCGTCAAGCGGATCATTGATTTGGCTAATGAAGAAGCTAACCGCCTAAAGGATGAATATATCTCCACGGAGCATATCTTTCTAGCGATTTTGAGCGAACGTAGTACCCCGGCCGCGAAGTTGCTGGAAGGAGCCGGTTTGAATCGCAATCGTGTTAACGAATCGATCAAGCAACTTCGAGGTGGACAGCGAGTAACCGACCCACAGGCTGAGACGCGTTACCGCACCCTTGAGCGTTATTCGCGCGATCTCACTAAGCTAGCTCGCGAAGGCAAGCTTGATCCAGTGATCGGTCGAGATACGGAAATCTTGCGTGTTATCCAGATACTTTCGCGGCGCACAAAGAACAACCCGGTCCTGATCGGTGAAGCTGGCGTTGGTAAGACCGCGATTGTCGAGGGGTTGGCTCAGAATATCGCCAACAACGATGTCCCCGAGATCCTGACTGGTAAGCGGGTTTTATCCCTTGACCTGGGTGCAATGATCGCTGGATCCCGATTCCGGGGTGAATTTGAAGAGCGCCTGAAGGCGGCTCTGGAAGAAATCCAGCGCGCTGAGGGGGAGATTATCCTGTTCGTGGATGAACTGCACACTGTTGTGGGCGCCGGTGCTGCCCAGGGGGCAATGGACGCCTCCAATATGCTGAAGCCAGCTCTGTCACGCGGTGAACTGCAGTGCGTTGGAGCGACTACCCTGGACGAATATCACAAGCATATTGAAAAAGACGCCGCACTTGAGCGTCGTTTCGCTCCGGTCTACGTTGAAGAGCCTAACGTGGAAGATACGATAGAAATGCTGTACGGCTTGCGCGATCGCTATGAAGCCCACCACAAAGTACATTTCTCGGATGAGGCATTGGTGGATGCGGCCAGGCTGTCAGCCCGCTACGTGACTGATCGCTATTTACCGGATAAGGCTATCGACCTGATGGATGAAGCGGCTGCAAAACTGCGGGTGGCATTGTACTCGCTCCCGCCGGAACTCAAGGAGCTGAAAACTGAGATTGACCGCATGGAGGCCGAGGAAGAATTGGCTGGAAGCGAACGAGATTACGAGCGTGCTGCTGATAAGAAATCGGAGCGCCTGCGACTGGAGGCTCGATTCCACGAAATGCGCGATCAATGGGAAGTGGAGCATCAGCTCGATGAAGTGGTAGACGCCGAGGACATCGCAGAGGTAGTAGCCATGTGGACGGGTATCCCAGTCAGCCAGATGATGGAAACTGAGTCAGAGAAGCTTCTTAACATGGAGGAGCGTCTGCATGAGCGCATCATTGGGCAGGACGAAGCGATCCATGCTATTTCAGACGCCATCCGGCGGTCACGCTCTGGTTTGAAGGACCCCAAGCGTCCAATTGGATCGTTCATCTTCATCGGTCCGTCAGGGGTTGGCAAGACAGAGTTGGCCAAAGCCCTTGCGTGGTTCGTGTTTGATGACGAAGATGCCCTTGTGCGTATTGATATGAGTGAGTACCGCGAGCAGCACACTGTTTCGCGCTTGTTCGGTGCGCCTCCAGGGTACGTCGGTTATGAGGAAGGTGGGCAATTGACAGAGGCCGTACGCCGCCGCCCATACCGGGTGATCTTATTCGACGAGATCGAAAAAGCTCATCCCGAAGTGTGGAATGCTTTATTGCAAATTTTGGATGATGGACGCCTGACGGATGGTCAGGGCAGGGTGGTTGATTTCCGCAACACACTCCTGATTATGACCAGCAACTTGGGCACAGAATTCATACGACATTCCGGCAGCCTGGGTTTCATGCAGCAAAGTGGTGATGGGGAAGCGCGCAAGGAGCAGGAGAAGATCGAGAAGGCGCTCAAGAGCACTTTCCGACCGGAGTTCCTCAACCGCATCGATGAGATCCTAACTTTCTCTCCACTGTCGCTGGATGATATGGGTTTGATCGTCGATCTACAAATGAAAGAGGTGGTGGAACGTTTGAACGAACGTGGTTTGAACGTGGAGCTCACAAGTGAAGGACGGGACTGGCTTGCAAACGCGGGTTTTGACCCAGATTTCGGGGCGCGTCCCCTTCAACGGGCACTTCAGAAGCATGTTGAGAGCCCGCTGTCCGTCAGCCTTCTAGGAGGTGAGTTTTCAGAAGGGGATACGATTATTGTCGATGTTGATCAAGAGCAAGACGAGTTGATATTCCGTTCTGTTGGCGAAGCAATACCGGCGCAAGAACTGGAAAAAGTGAGTACTGATAGCGAGTAACTTTTTATCTCCCGCGGGTTTCCAAAAAACGCGGGAGTTATTTTATTATGGATGCTGAAACTCGCTCACGGTTGTTACGCAATGTCCACTCACGCTTTCTTCAGCACACAATGTGATCGTTGCTTTATAGTCGGATTTTTCTGCCGTCATTCCGGAGAAATTGCTACTGACAAAACCTGATGCACCTGCCAACAGGCTGTCAGCACCAGGCGGGCATTCGGAAGCCGAACTCGTAAAGGGAGCGTTTGGGCTGATTGGTCCGCTGGACATCAAATTGTTAGTCAGGTTTTGAATCCGGATAGTAGCTGATTCCAGGGGTATGCTTCCCAGGTTAACGACTTCAAACATTGCTGTTGTCGCGCCGTTACAAATACTCGTCCGCGAGAATGATACCGAATAGGCTACTTCTGGACGCTCAGGAGGGGGTGGCGAGTTTATTACCGGAAGCAGGCTGACATCCCCCTCCACGTTGGTGGTCTGACCCCAAACCCAGCAGTAAGCACCAGAGTTGCCAGGATTCTCGATGTACCACCATGTCTGGGCGTCATTGCGTCCCTGCACTTCGGACTGTCTGCCAGCAAGTAGATACCCC
>Ga0114922_10004864_pt1 | contig 12433 bp, 11 predicted proteins | sample AartaG_FD_100975 | JGI IMG/M metagenome (GOLD analysis project Ga0114922, IMG submission 100975) | Deep subsurface microbial communities from Aarhus Bay to uncover new lineages of life (NeLLi) - Aarhus_00045 metaG | ecosystem: Environmental > Aquatic > Marine > Oceanic > Sediment | place... | reverse complement strand
CTTCCGCATCGCCGCGATGGATCTGGAGATCCGCGGCGCCGGGAACCTGCTGGGGGCCGAGCAAAGCGGCCATATCGAGGCTGTCGGGTTTGAGCTTTACAACCGTTTGCTGGAAAAGACAGTGCGGGATCTGCGCGGGCGCAGCGGGGAGATTGACGGAGAAGAGTTTGAAACCACGATGAACCTGAAACTTGATCTTCACATCCCAGGGGACTACATATCCGATGCCGGTGGACGCATGCGTGTTTACCGCAGGGTCGCGGGCGCGTCTTCTGAAGAAGAGCTCAGCGCTCTGGGGGATGAGCTTCGGGACGTGTTCGGGCCCGTGCCGCCTTCGGTTACAGCGCTCTTGCGCTTTGCCGGGCTCCGGCAGCAGGCGTCGGCGCTTAAGATTGAAAAGATCGAGCGCGAAGGAGGGAACCTTGCCGTGAAATTCTCCCCCGATTCGATGGTCTCACCGGAGTCACTGGCAGAGATCATCGCCTCGCAGCCCAAGGCACGATTCAGCGAGACCGGGGTGCTCTTCTGGCGCGTGGAAGACAGCGGACCGGCAGCTGTACTCGGCGAGATCGCAAAGCTCTTGCATTCGTTGGCGGGCTAGGACAGAATGCTTTACTCGTTGAAGGAAAAGGAGTTGTTCATGCGCTGTGCGGGTGCGGTTCTGGCTGTCTTGCTGGTTATTTTGGCGATTTCATGCGCCGAAGAGGCTGAGCGGGAAGCGTTGCTGCGCATAGGGGAACAGGAACTCGGAGTCGATGACTTCATCGAATACATGGGTGATGTGCACCCGGAGATAAAGGCGCCGATCGAAGAAGAGGTTCTACATACCTTCCTTCGCGAGTTTGAGGAGAGAAAACTACTGACTTATGGTGCCGCTCGCTCGGGAGTGGTCCCGCCCCGCGACGCCGAGACCGAAATCGAGCGCGAGAGCGGCATGATCGCTCGCTTCCTCACCGAGGAGGCCAACAAATCGGGCGCACTGGAAATAGATGAAGAGAGTATCATGGAGCTCTACCGAAAGCGTTATGGTGAGCAGCGGGCGAGAATTAGAAGCATTTTCTTCGACGATGAGGCCATAGCGCGCAGGGTGCATGATACCGTCCGGCGCTATCCTAATCGCTTCGAGCGCTACATGCAGGAACACAACACCGAAAGGATCACTGCCGAGGGCATCGGCCAGGGGGCGATGACCCGCCACAACATGCCCGAGTGGCTGAGCGAAAAGGTCTTCGCCCTTAGAGAGGGGCGGGTAAGCGAGTTGATTAACTTCGGCGACGGCTATGTCATAGTCCAACTGCAGGAGTACCTGCAGCCGCAGCCGTTGGACGAAGTGCGCAGTTTACTTTACGACGAACTGGCGGCGGGCAAGCGCGACGAGTTACGCAGGAACGTCGCCGCGGATTTGCGCGGCAGGCTGGAGAGCGAGTTCAATCCGCAATTGGCTGTGGACATCCTCACGGATTCCAGGGACAAAGAAGAGAGGCAACAATGAGAATTAACACATATATCCACGTTATCTTGATGGTTGTTATTGCAGCATCAGCAGTTGTGGCGCAGGAAGCCGACCGGATGGTGGTGGAGGAAGTTATTGTCAGAGTGAACGGTGACATCGTGACCCTGAGCCAGTTCGACAAACTGTTCGGGCCGATGGAAAGCGAGATGTCGATTCGCTTCAGTGGTGAGCGATTACAGGAGGAACTTCGCAACGCACGTCGATACTCCCTGAACCTGATCATCAACCAGACCGTAGTCAAACAGCAGGCGCGCGAGAAGGGGATGACCTTCCCGGAAGACATTTTCAACCGCCAGGTCGAGTCGATCAAGCAGAGGATCGGTGCCCAGAGCGACGAGGATTTCATCCGTGCCCTTGCCGACCAGGGCATGACGATGGAGGAGTTCCGCGGCCAGTTCGAATACCAGTATTACATCGAGGTGCTCTTCGGGAACGATGTGGGGCGGGACCTCTATCAATCGGAGAGCCGGCTGCAGAACTTCTATGAAGAGAACGTCGACCGTTATACCGAGCCGGCGAAGCTCCGCCTCTCGCAAATCGTCCTGCCTTTCTCTCTTGCCGACGAGGAGACGGCGAGAGAAGCGGCGGAGCAGGCGCTGAGCCGCCTCGAAGCCGGGGATGATTTCGGCGAGGTCTACCGCAGCCTCACGCCGGGTGCGGCCGAGGATGCCGACGGCGACATCGGCCTGGTCGACCTCAACTCCTTCCGCCGGGAATTGGCCGTGGAAGTCGAACCGCTTGCCGCAGGTGAGCACACCGGCATCATCAGGACGGATGCAGCGTTCCTTATCCTCAGTGTTACCGAGAGGCAAGAGACCAAGACGGTACCGCTGGAGCAGATCAAGGACCGGGTGATGGAGGACATGAGACTGGACACCTACACCCGCGAGGTCGGCAAGTATATTACACAGCTCAAGAAGAACAGCCTGATCAACATTACGGCCGACGAGTTCGAGGGTCTCTACGAGGAGACCTTTTTCGAAGGGCAGCGCGGTAGGAACTGAACGGCGTAGCGCACGGCGCGTCGGAACACAGGGGGATTGCATGGAAAAAGTCTACGTTCGCGACATCGTTGTCGATCAGTATGTGGACAGCCCGTTCCTGGTCCGGCAGCTTGAAAAGCGCAAGAAGAAGAACGGAGAAGATTTTCTCGGCCTGGTGCTTGGGGACAAGACGGGCGAGATTCGCGCAGTGCTATGGGACGGTATCAAACAGGTCCTCGACGAAATCTCTCAGGGCGACTATGCGCAGGTATCAGGCTCTGTCGGCCTCTTCCAGGACCAGCCTCAACTACGCTTGGACCGCGTCCGCCGTATCGATCCTTCGCAGGTGGACGAGGCTGATTTCGTCGCCAGCACCGCCCTGGATATTGAATGCATGTGGAAAGAGCTCTTGGACGCGGTGGCCCTGATCCGGCAGCCGAAACTGCAGGAGCTGCTTGAGAGCATTCTGGGGGAGGAGGATTTCGCAGAGAGATTTCGGCGTTGCCCGGCCGCCAAGAGCTATCATCACGTTTTCCGCGGTGGGCTGCTCGAGCACACCCTATCGCTGGTCAAGTTGTGTGCGGCCGTAGCGGCCCACTATCCTCTCCTCGACCGTGACATGCTGATCGCCGGGGCGATCATCCATGACATCGGCAAGGTCGAGGAGTTGCGCTACGATCGCGATTTCGACTACACCGACGAAGGTCAACTCGTGGGCCACATCGTAATGGCCGCGTCCACCCTGGACAAGCGGATGAGGGAGCTGGAATTCGACGACTCCCTCCGCACGAAGGTGCTTCACCTGATTGTCAGCCACCACGGCGAGGAGCAGTACGGCTCGCCACGCAAGCCGATGACTCCGGAGGCTATCGCTTTGCACTACCTCGACATGCTCGACTCGCGCATGGAGATGGTGCGTGCCGCGCTGGAGGCCGACGCCCAGGGCGGCGGCTCCTTCACCCCCTGGATCCGCAGCCTCGAGCGATACCTTTACAAGAGTTGAGTGCTTCTTTAGCTCGGAGAGAAAGGCTGTCCATTGATGGGTGGCTTCCCCTTGACATTGCAGGTGAGATTGGACTAAATTCATCGGTCCGCGCTAAGCGCTTGAAAAGAAGTTAATTGCGGTGACGACGGAACGAAACGATGAAAAGAACATTTCAGCCGAACAACCGGCGCCGGAAGAAAACGCACGGTTTCCGCTCCCGGATGAAGACCAGAGGTGGGCACGCGGTGATCAACCGTCGTCGGCGCAAGGGGAGGAAACGTCTGACCGTCTGAGGGCGGCCGCAGCTATGAGTGCCGTGAGAGAGTTCTCTTTCAAGCCCTTGCATCGAATCAGACGACAACGTGATTTCGAGAGGGTCTACCGCGCCGGAGCAAAAATCGACGCGGTCGATTTTATCGTATATTATCGCGCCAACGGGCGTGAGCGCGACAGACTGGGACTCAGCGTCGCAAAGCGCCGAATCGGAGGAGCGGTCCAGCGGAACCGGACGAAGCGGCTGCTGAGGGAGTTGTTCAGAAGAAATCCTCATACTGCCGTAGCGGGACACCGTGGAAGGCCGGCGGCGGATATTGTCGTTGTACCGCGGGCTTCGGTGCTCGATTCGAATTTTCGAGAGTTGACGCAGCGCTGGCAGGAAGCCTTGAGGAAAATCGAGGCACAGCTGAATAGATAAAGTTATGATCACTAGGGCGCTCATAGGAATCATCAGGTTATATAAACGGTTTGTTTCTCCCCTTCTGCCGAACCGTTGCAGATTCCATCCGACTTGTGCCGATTACGCGACGGAGGCACTTCGGCGCCACGGCCTTTTGAGAGGCGGTGCCCTGTCGCTGGGGAGATTGCTGCGCTGTAATCCTTTGAGCAAAGGGGGGTTGGATCCTGTTCCTGAGGCAAAAGAAAACTACCTGCTCGAGAGCGACAAGTGGGGAATAAGGGATGAGTGTTGAAAAAAGAATGATCGTCGCGGTGATCGTCTCCGCGGTCGTCATTGTAGTCTGGAATATTGTCTTCGTTCCGCCGCCGGTGGAGAAACCGGTCAGCGAGGAGCAGGATCAAGCAGGGGAGGCAGCCGCCGAGCCGGACGGAACCTACGAATCGGAAGAGGCCGAAGGCAGCGAGGAGACACCAGCCGGCGAAGAGGAGCGAAGGGCCTTGCTGGCGGGGAAGCCTGAGGAGTTGATCACCGCTGCCGAGCGCCAGACGGTGTCGATCGAGTCACCTCTTTACCGCGTCGAGCTGAGTAACGGCTCCGGAGGCTCGGCTTTGAGCTGGCAAATGAAGGGCTATAAGCCGAGCTTCGGTGAAGGCGTGCTGGACCTTGTTGCCCCCGAACGCTACCGGCCCTCTGGGCTCTTACCATTGGCAACGATGGTTCGTACGGGCGAAGGCAAGTATGCGCCGCTCGATGGCAGGCCTGTCCTCCTGGTTGGCGGTGCCGAGAGCGGAGGGACCATCAACCTCGATAGCGGGGAGACGGTCACCGTAAGCTTCGAATACAACGTCGAAGAGGTCGGCTGGATTCGTAAAGCTCTCACTTTTCACGGCGACAGCTATCTGGTCGATGTGGAGTTCACCTCGGAGCTGAAGGAAGGCGAGGCAATAATCATCTGGGGTCCCGGTCTGGGCGAGCTGCTGAAGCCCGACGGGGCGAAGCTGCACAAGGGGATGGAGGGCAACGGCCTGCTTTACCGTAAGGCAGGCGGCGCTCTGCAAAGACTTCAGGCCCCGGTGGCGGACCAGGGTGAGGCGGGCGAGCCTTTCATCGAACAGAGCGTTCCCGAGATCGTCGAGTGGGTCGGAATCGAGAACCGCTACTTCATGGCCCTGGCCGACGGCGACATCGATAACCTTTTCAAGAGGGTCTACCGCCTGACCGCGTCCAGGCAGATCGACGACGCCGAGGAGAGCCCAACCTTTTTCTATCCATATGTCGGAATTCGGCCCGAGGACGCCTCGTCCAATTTCAGGCTGTATGTAGGCCCCAAAGACCTGGAATTGCTGGAGGACCCGCGTTACGGCAACCTTAAGGACGTCGTTCAGTTCGGCTGGTTCTCTTTCGTCTCGCGCCCGGCGTTGTGGTTGATGAAGCAGATATCCAACTACGTCGGCAACAACTTTGGCTGGGCGATTATCATTCTCACAGCACTAATCAATACATTGCTCCTGCCGCTGATTATCAAGCAGCGGAAATCGATGGGTGAGATGCAACGGCTGCAGCCGCAGATCAAGCAAATCCAGGCCAAGTACAAAGCCGACAAAGGAGACAGCGCCGAAGCCCGGCAGCGAAAGAAAAAAGAGCTTAACGAAGAATTGATGGCCCTCTACAAGGTCAAGGGTGTAAACCCGATGGGAGGCTGCCTGCCGCTGCTCTTGCAGATTCCGATTCTATTCGCGCTTTTCGATATGTTCAGGGTGGCTATCGAGCTTCGCAAGGCGCCTTTCATTTTCTGGATAACCGACCTGTCAGCACCGGATCCCACGTATATCACGCCGATACTAATGGGGGCGACGATGTATTTTTCGCAGATGTTGACGCCGACATCGGCGGAAACCGGGGGCGCCTCCATGAAGATGCTACCGTTTATTTTCGTGATCTTCTTTCTTGCGGCGCCCAGCGGACTGGTGATTTACTGGCTCACGTCGAGCCTCTATAACATGGGCGTGCAGGCGGTAATGAAGCAGGTTAGCCCACCGCCGCAAGTTGAAAAGAAGAAGGCGATTCCGGCCAAGGCTGGTAAGAAGTCGAAGAAGAGCAGGAGAAGGTAATGCTCGACGATTTGGTCTTCAAGGGGAAGAATCTGAACGAAGCGCTGGCCAAAGCGAGTAATTTTTTTGGTGCCCAAGCGAGCGATCTCGCTTACGAGAAACTCGACGACGCCCCTGACGGAGAAGTTTGGATCAGACTGACCGATTTCCCGACGTCCCATGCAACAGATGACGAGGACGATGTTCAGCCGGTGATCGATCCCCAAGCCGAAAAGCTTGGGATGATTCATTCGAGGCGCCCCCCCGTCAATAATCAGCCGAAGAGGCAATCCTCGCCGCGAAAGGAGCGCCCGCAGGAACGTCGTGTAAGGCGGGAAGGCGGGAGCCCGCGGAATCAGAGGCGTTCGACCAGGAGCATAGAAAACCTCGGCCAGAGCGAAAAGGAAGCACATAAACTGGTAACCGACATTCTGAAACACTCGAAGCTGCGAATTGATATCGACGTGTCTCAGGATCAGTCGAGAATCGTTTTCAACCTCGACGGTCCAGACCGTAACATTCTGGTGGCGAAGAAGGGCGCCGTATTAACATCTATTCAATATTTGGTTAATAAAATAGTATATAATAAGAAGGAAAAACCCCAGAAGATCTTTATCGACAGCTTGGGATACCGGATCTCGAGGGAGGAAGAGCTACGCGAAATCGCGATACTCAGTGCAAAGAAAGTCAGGGCGACACGAAAAGAATACGTACTGAACCCGATGAATCCCTATGAGCGCAGGCTGATTCATATGGCGCTAAAGGATGAGGACGACATCACAACGGTGAGCCGCGGAGACGGATTTATCAAGCAGGTAACGATAATACCCAAGTGAGAGCGATTCAGCTCTTTGTCTAGCGATCAAACGTGAAAGCCTTTCGAAAGGGAGGCTTTTTTATTTGCCTGGATGACGGGATAATTGTTTCAGAAAGATCTGATGATGAAGGGAGACACCATTGCAGCCATCAGCACGCCGCGCGGCCACGGCGGTATCGGAGTAGTGCGGCTTTCAGGGATGGAGTCCTTGAGGATTGCCGAAGAGATCTTTCATCTGAAGGGCGACTCTGTTAAACCTAGAGTAGCGACGCTGGGCGATATCGAGGACCACGAGAGAGGCGTCATGCTCGACCGTTGCTTGCTTACGTTCTTCCCCGGCCCGAACTCCTACACAGGCGAGGACGTTGTAGAGTTTTCCTGCCACGGCAGCATGCCGGTGTTGGCGAGGGTAATGCAGATCCTCGTTGACAGAGGGGCCAGGCCGTCGGGGAGAGGCGAATTCACCTTGAGGGCGGTGCTCAACGGACGCATGGATCTGACGCAGGCGGAGGCGGTCAACAGGCTGGTTCGCGCGCGGACGCTATTGCAGGCGGAAAGGGCGGTATCGCACCTGGAAGGTTCGATATCTCGAAGGGTAAAGCGGATTGATGAAATGCTGCTTGATGCTGTTGCCAGGATGGCTGCGTCAGTGGACTTCGCGGATGAGGATGAAGAGTTCATTTCGCCCCATGAGGCGGCGGAATGCGTCGAGCGTATAGTAAAAGAGCTGGACGATCTGATCTCCGGTTTCGGACGGGCCGATATCTTGCGCGAGGGTGCGGTGGTAGTAATAGCGGGAGTTGCGAACGCAGGGAAATCGACGCTGTTCAATGCAATTCTCAAGCGTGAGAGATCGATAGTCGATGAACGGCCGGGCACAACCAGGGATTACATAACCGAGACGGTGGATCTCGGGGGGCTGCCGGTAACACTGGTGGACACCGCAGGATTGAGGAGCACAGAAGGGGATATCGAGATTAAGGGTATGCGCTGCACGGAAGAACGGCTGGGAGAGGCGGATCTGGTGCTCCTCGTGACCGAGTGCGGGCGGTCTCTGAACTCCGAGGAGAGGTCAATCCTGGCTGGGTTGAAGAAGCATGAGAAGGCAGTGCTTGTTGTATGTAACAAGTGTGATCTGAGCGAGCCGACGGGGGAGTGTGATAGCGCTTTGACGATTTCAGCACTGAATGGCGAGGGAGTGGACGGGTTGCTGAAGACAGTCTCGGAGATTATATGCGGTAATGGGCTTGATAGTGCCGCATCGGACGAGCTGATAACGGAACTAAGGCAGCAGCAGCTTTTCAAGCTCACGAATGAAGCAGTAGGTAGAGCCGCGACGTTGTTGGAGCAAGGAGCCTATGAAGAGCTTGTGCTGGAAGAGCTTAATTCTGCGATGCGTGCTCTCGGTGAGATAACCGGCGGGAAGGCGATCGACGACGTGCTTGAAAGGATATTCAGTAATTTCTGTATTGGGAAGTAATACATGGTTTCTTTCACAGAAAGAATTTACGATGTGATGGTGGTTGGTGGAGGCCACGCAGGTTGCGAAGCAGCAGCAGCTGCTACGCGCCTGGGTGCGCGCACGCTGCTGATAACGCTCAAGAAACACATGATAGCTGAAATGAGCTGCAATCCGGCGATAGGCGGCTTGGCTAAAGGACAGATTGTGCGGGAGGTTGATGCGCTGGGCGGATTGATGGGCTTAGTTGCGGACAGGTGCGGGATACAGTTCAGGCTGCTGAACCGGAGCAGAGGGCCGGCGGTGCGGGCACCGAGGGCCCAGCAGGACAAGAGCGAGTACAGGCGCGAAATGCTCGCAATGCTCGAGTCAAAACGGGCGACCGGCCTCGAAATCCTCGAAGCAGAGGTCAAGAGCGTCCATGTTGTTAGGCAGCGAGTGGCAGGAGTCGAGACCACCGAAGGAGAAGTGCATGCCAGAAGCGTGGTGTTGACGAGCGGAACATTTCTCAAGGGCCTTATCCATATCGGCATGAGAAGTTTCAGCGCCGGCAGGATGGGGGAATCGGCAAGCGAGGGCTTAAGCGAGTCGCTGGGGCGGATCGGCCTGGAGTTGGGGAGGCTCAAAACAGGGACGCCGCCCCGGCTGGTGAGGAACAGCATAAACTTCAGTAAATTCAGGGTACAGCGCGGAGATGAAAATCCAACTCCCTTTTCATTTCTGACGGCAAAGATTGATACGGAGCAGGTGCCTTGCCATCTGGGATACACGAACGAAAGGACACACGATATAATCCGCGACAACATCGAGAAATCGCCGCTCTACTCAGGTCGGATTCTGGGTATCGGGCCGCGTTACTGCCCTTCGATAGAGGACAAGGTCGTTAAATTTCCCGACCGAAAGCGCCACCAGCTCTTCCTGGAGCCGGAGGAAAGGGACGGTGAAAGCATCTATATCAACGGCATCAGCTCATCGATGCCCGAAGAAGTACAGATGCAGATAATTCGCTCGATAGAGGGCTTGGAGGGCGCGGAATTCTTAAGGCCGGGATATGCGATCGAATACGATTATGTGAAACCAACTCAACTTCGGGCGACGCTAGAGGCGAAGGAGATAGAAGGGCTTTTCTTTGCGGGCCAGATAAACGGCACATCAGGATACGAGGAAGCGGCTGGGCAGGGGATAATCGCAGGAGCGAACGCGGCGATTCGAGCGAAGGAAAGAGGCGGTAAGGAGCAACTCATTCTTGACAGGGAAATCTCATACATCGGAGTGATGATCGACGATCTGATTACAAGGGGCGTCGATGAGCCTTACAGGATGTTCACCTCAAGAGCTGAGAACAGACTTCAGCTGAGGACCGATAACGCAGACAGGCGTCTTACGCAGATAGGGCGAGAGCACGGGCTTGTAAATGAGGAACGATGGAAGGCGTTCCAGGAAAAAACGGAGAGGCTTGATAAGGCGCGCGATGCTCTCGATAAAAATCATCTAGCCTCGGGAGAAGAGGCAGCGAAGCTGGGTTTGGAATTACAGGGGGAGTTGGCCGGGAAAACCTCGCTACTCGAAATGCTTAAACGGGTAGAGGTTTCGATAAGTCGTTTCGCCGGTTCATTTGAGGGATTGATGGAACTGGACGAGGAAGAGCTGCTGACCATTGAGACGGATATCAAATACGAAGGGTATGTAAGAAGACAGGAGGGGTTGAAAGGACGACTTACACAACAGGAGCATTTCAAAATACCGGGTGATCTTGATTACGGGATGATTCCCGGGCTGTCGAAAGAATCGGCACAGCGTTTGGAAAAAGTGAGGCCGGAGACCCTTGGCCAGGCGTCGAGAGTGCATGGAATGACCCCGGCGGCTGTGGCTGCGCTGGCGATAGAGCTGATGAAAAGACGGATAGATTGAATTGCGATCGGAAGTAAATTTCGAGCTGAGGCTGGCCAAGTATCGGGAGCTGGTGCTGCGTTGGAACAGAAGAGTGGCGCTGATCAGCCGCAAAACCCCAATAGAATCGCTCAATAGGCTGATCAGTCATTCGCTCGAAGGGGAGGCAGTTCTACCGCCTGGGACCCAGAAGGTAATGGATGTTGGCTCGGGGGCTGGTTTTCCGGGCGTACTGATCGCGATGAAGCGACCGGGAACGCAGGTGGAGCTGGTGGAACGCAGCGAAAATAAGAGCATATTTCTGAGAGAGGTGAAACGAACGCTGGGCTTGGATAACGCAACAGTTATCCATGAGAGCTTCGAACCGGCTATGCTGGATGTGACGGTTCGCACAGCTATAGCGGCGATGGCTGTGGGAGAGTACGGGAAACTGGTGGAATCCGTGGCTGTAAGGATGAAGGAAGGAGACGGCATATTGCTGTTTATTGCTGAGAAGGTGGCGAAGCGGATCGTGAAAAAAGCGGGTTTACGCTTGGGGAAATGGAAAAAGCTGAGCGGAAGCGATCAGACAGGTGTTGCTTGGCTGGAAAAGGGGGACACGATATAGTATCGAAGACTATTAACCGGCGCCAGATGTTCCACGTGGAACTCATTCGCTTATCTTTATTCCCCTTTTCCTTGTTTCTCAAGACTTTGACCTGCTAACATTGTCTTGTCCGCGCGGTGAATTTCTATGGGAAGAATTATCACTATCGCAAACCAGAAGGGTGGTGTCGCCAAGACTACCACCGCGATAAACCTCGGCGCCGCTCTGGCGATGTCGGAGATTCCAGTACTCCTTGTCGATATGGATCCCCAAGGCAACTCCACATCAGGCCTGGGATTGGACAAAAATGCTTTGGATTCAGGTGTTTACAATTCGTTGCTAGGCTTCGTGCCGATGCCCGACGTCGTGCGCCCGACGTCTCTTGAATGGCTTAAAGTTGCCCCGTCCAACAGGGATCTCGTCGGTGCCGAGCTGGAAATGATTGATATCGACAGGCGCGAGTACCGCCTGGCTGATGCCTTGGCACCGCTTACCGACCGCTTCGAATATATCCTAGTCGATTGCCCCCCCTCCCTTGGTTTGCTGACGGTCAACGCGATGGTCGCTGCTGATGAGCTGCTGATACCAATCCAGGCCGAGTATTTTGCCCTCGAAGGCGTCAGCGAATTAATGGATTCCGTTAGCCGTGTACGCTCATCACTCAATCCGGGCCTTCAAATTCGCGGCGTGCTTTTGACAATGGCCGATGACAGAATCAACCTTTCGCAGCAGGTCTCCGAGGAGGTCAATTCTTATTTCGGCGATCTCGTCTTCCGAACAGTGATCCCCAGGAATGTACGCGTGGCTGAAGCGCCCAGCTTCGGCCTTCCGGTAATGCTTTATGATGTGGCCAGCAAGGGTGCGAAGGCTTACTTGCAACTTGCCAGGGAGTTTCTGAATGATAGCAAAGAGAAAAGCTCTCGGTAAAGGTATCGGTGCCCTTATCCCCGAATCCCGGCAGGCCGCGGTGGGGGGCGGGGGCAAGCTTCTTGAGATCGATATTGACAGGATCTCGCCGAACCCCAGCCAGCCTCGTAAGAGTTTCGACGATGATTCTCTGCAGGAGCTTGCCGCATCGATCAAAGCACAAGGCATCATTCAGCCGATCGTGGTCCGCATCTCGGGGGGTGGTTACAGGATAATCGTCGGCGAACGTCGTTGGCGCGCCGCCCAGCTGGCAGGATTGCAGAAAGTGCCCGCCCTGCTGCATGATACCGACGATGCCGCAGCGTTGGAGATAACCCTCGTGGAAAATGTCCATCGCGAGGACCTCAACCCGATTGAAGAAGCGAGCGCGTATAAAATGCTTATAGACCGCGTCGACCTGACACAGGAGATGGTTGCCGAGCGCGTCGGCCGCAAACGCTCGACACTAGCAAACATGCACAAGTAGTTGAAACTGCATGATGATGTTAAAAACCTATTAGTAGCGGG